>OFLL01000038.1_pt1 | contig 100776 bp, 120 predicted proteins | sample 1540861 | NCBI WGS metagenome assembly OFLL01 (sample SAMEA4413039, study PRJEB24355) | metagenome | biome: human; feature: gut; material: faeces | place: United Kingdom | collected 2010 | reverse complement strand
TAACACTATCCAGATACTTCAAATATCTTACTGCATCTACTATAGGTTCATTATTACCATCTAAAATCATAAAATTGATACCATTCTTAGATTTTACTTCTACTATTTTCATAATAATCTCATTTCTAATTTTTAATAGTATAAGTATACACTATTCGAACTCTTTTTACATCATACATATTAAACTTATTACACGTAATAAAAAAAGACTATTTAATATTTTTACTTTGTTTATTTTTTCTTAAAATATGATTCATTTTAAACAAAATAGTCTATATTCTTCAATATATATATAACCTTTTGCAACATTACCCGAACAATTCGAAACGATTCAACAATACATTATCGACCAAAACAAAATTACACGTCCTGTATTATCAGATGATCAATTGGCTGAGCTAAACATTCGGCTACACGAGGCGCTACAATATGCCCAACCTGTAGAAGTTAAATTTTATAATAATGGCTTTGTAGATTCAGTACGCTTAACCATTTATCGTATTGATGCTATTAATTATGAAATTGATGGTTATGTTTACAATCAGCAACAACGTCAAAAAATTTCTATCTTTGATATCTTAGATATTGTCTTGTTACCTTAATGCTTTGAACATAATTAAAGGCAAGAACAATCTATATTGTCCTTGCCTAAATGTTATTAGTTATTTTTACTTTCGATATCAGAAATAATTTCTTTAGTTTTTCTTTCAATATCTTCAAAATCTTTTTTAAAGATATAAGCAAATGCTACTACACCAACACCAGCAACTAATGTTGTAATAGCAACTAAGCTAAATACGAATTTAAACACACATTTAATAAAATTCCACATCTCAATTTCACCTCTGTTAAATTAAATACCTATCTACATTTCATTATACTATCATATATAGAATAATCATTAAATAAATACCCACTTTTACGAAATATATTCATCAAATTATATAGCGAGCAAGCTAATGATTATTTTCAAAAATGCCGAGGAACCTCTGTTTCAACGTGACATGACCTTATATGCTAATGTTAACAATGACTATTATCGTGAATGCTAACTTAAGATTGTTATTTATGATAAGATGATTTTAAGTTTTTAACTTAATATCCCCACCATCTATAAAAATATGTTTTAACTGATTGATAAGTCTTATACACCGAGAAATCACCTCAAACAATTTTATATTTCATTTAGTAAAATATAACTTTATTTAACATGACATTCAATATACATACGATTACTATTTATTTACAATATATTACAACTAAAAAGAAAGGGGCCGATGATATGCAACAAGTGACATCAGATATTATGACTTTTAGAGGTTCACATTTCGAGTTAGGTGTTAAAACTGGTAAATGGCTTCAACAAACACCTCTTCTAAAAAATCGAGAAAAAGAATGGAAAAAACGTGTCCCACGTTTCGATATAGATGTAAATGAAACTTATCAAATATTCCAAACTTACGCACCTCAAATATGGGAAGAATTAATGGGACTACAAAGTATACTCAAAATGCCAACACGCCAAATTATTTTAAACTTTGGACATTATCGTTTTACCGATTTAAAAGAAAGTGGTTGCACGGTCTTTCAAGGCAAAGACTTCATGGTTAGAAATTATGATTACCACCCTGCAACTTATGATGGTCGCTACTTACTATATCAACCTACAGATAGCGGTTTAGCTCAAATTGGTCCTGTATCAAGGGTAACTGGAAGAATGGATGGTATGAATGAGTCAGGATTAACTATGGGCTATAACTTTATGCACCGGAAGAAACCAGCAAATGGTTTTGTATGTTATATGATTGGTCGTCTAATTCTTGAAAATTGCCGAAATGTAACAGAAGCAATCCAATTATTGAAAGAAATACCACACAGAAGCTCATTTAGCTACATACTGATGGACAAATCATTGAACCATGCAATTGTTGAAGTGACGCCGAGATCAATAGATGTTCGTTATGATAATATATGTACAAATCATTTTGAAATATTAACACATGAAAATCGCAATTATACAAAAGAATCTAAAGAAAGACTGGCGCGTACCATTTCACAAACTAATGATAATTTAGATATGACTACAGCATTTAAGTTATTCAATAATCCTCAGTATGAAATTTACAGTAAACTATTCAAAAGCTGGTCTGGCACCATCCATACATCAATGTATCACCCTGAAACATTAACTGCATATTTTACATTGGGAGAAAATGCGCCACCAGAAATAATAGATTTCAAATCATGGTTAGATGGTCAAGAGCTTAATATCACTCACTTTACTGGCAATATAGATACCGACTTAACTTTTGCCAACAAATAAATAACACCGATATTAGAGAAATTATGCTTCCTAATATCGGTGCTTACATCCTTTATTTATTCAACTTTGATATTACCATCAATCGTATAAAATTCTAAAACATTGTCGCTTTTCCCAACTTTACCATTAGTAAATGTTTTATTTTTAACTACGCTATCACCCGTTCCCGGATTTAGCTTTAGTATAGTGTCTTCAGGTTTACTATCATACTTAAAACGAATATCTCCTTGTTTAGTAGAAGCTTTTGCATCTACTTTTGATGGCATGTTTTTAAATTCAATGTCACCATGATCGTTTAAAAATATGGATTGTTTAATTTGACTCTTGTCGATTTGTAGCGTACCAATAACAACTTTAATATTACTATTTTTAATGTTACTTTTACTAATATAAGTAGAACTATTATTTGTCTTTGAATCTAGTGCGTCAAGATTTGAGTTTTTAATAACTACTTCACCGTTAATGCTTTGAATACTTGTGTTCTCTAAATCAACATCACTGATTCTAACACTTCCTGCTCCAGACGATATATTTAAACGTTTAATCATTTTATCAGGCATTTCAATCGTTAAAGTTTTCTTATTCTCATGAAAAGGATTCATATCAATTGCATATCCTCTTGTCTTAGACCTTTTATCACTAATCTTCAACGTCTTATCTACTATATTAATTAATATATCATTGTCACCATCATATTTAACTCTAAATTGATTCCCCCGTTTTATACGAAGTTCTGTACTATCCAAATTTATAGATACATTGTCAAAAGCATCGTCTTTGAATGTTTTATCATATTGTTTAGTACCATATTTGTTTTTATCATAGCTGAACCAAATAATGGTTGCTGCTGTAAAAAAGACAACAAACACTAAAAGCCCAATAAAAAAGAATTTCTTCATTTTCTAACGCTTCCTTTGACAGTTTTAATATACCAAAGTAAATATTTTAAGATTAAACGATAAATGTATTCTAAAATCTTAAATATGACAATGATAAATACTAATCCTAATCCTGAATATGATATGGCAAAAAATACATTACTAATTGAGTCTACAATTCCTCTGGATATTGCTGATGCTAATAAAATAATTGGACAAAACAGCAGCAAAAGTGATATTAAAAATAATGCTAATACAAATAATCCAACTATAGATACTGGTATAAGGATGACAAAAATAGATAGAATGCCTAAACTTAATGAAGCAGCAACAGCTCTTGAAATATTTTCAAATGTTGGTTTAGATTCAGCATAATCAATAACACTTCTAGCTTTTGTTTCAGCTGCAACATCTTGTGGGTCTTTTAACTTCTTTAAAATTTCCTCTTCATCAACGCCATTAAGTTCTTGCTCATAAAAATAACGTTCATATTCATACATTTTTTGATCTCTTAAATGCCTAGGTAGCGCATCAAGTGCTGTTTCTAATTCATTTAAATAAGTAATCTTGTTCATATAGGTCACTCATCCCAATAAAATTATTCATTCGTTTTTTATAACTTTAAGACCTAAAGCTATTTACTAAAAAATTCAATACGTTTAATTTCTAAATCTTGATAAAGTAAGTTTAATTTTAAATGGTTATCTCTATCAATATACTTTACCGATGAGAAATCATTGCCAACTTTTGTTCTTTTATATCCGAACCCAAGATTTTCAATCGCGTTATTTATCGGCGAACCAATTCCCCCATCAAAATTAGTATGTATCTTTTCATCTCTTACTAATATTATCCCCTTAACGATGTTATCCTTTTCTCTCACTTTAACGGTAAGGTCAGGGTGAGCTTTACTGTTATAAAATTTAAAACGATCAAACTTAATTTTTTTATTTACTTCATAGCCTTTTTTATCAAACTTCTCATTTAATTTAATATCGTTTATTTCAAGATTAGACAAATCCACAGTTTTCGTATGACGATATTGATATAAACCAATTAATACACCAAAAGAACAGATTAAAAATAATATAAACACAACCCAGCGATTTTGAATACGCACTGATGTCACCCTTTCTTTGTACTTATTTAAATATAGCATAAGGTGCTTCCCGTTTCATCCTTAACAAAAATTAACAAAGAATTTGCAATTAATTTATTTCATTACCTTTTATTACTATAAATTGGTATAATGTTGTAAATGCTAAAGGAGGTTTTTACAATGACAAATTTAGAAACTTATTTCAAAAATAGCCAACCCTTAAATGAATACATTGATGGAATGAAGACAAATCAAGATACCGTTCTCAGTATCTATCAATCATTTGAGTTACCAGAAGATGATTCACGCATCAAAAAAATAAAAGAGATGAATTATTCTAAAGTATTAGTAATTACTGAAGACTGGTGTGGAGATGCAATGATGAATCTCCCAATTCTAAAACACATCAGTGAAGCATTAAATTTAGAAGTACGCGTGTTCCATAGAGATGATGATACAAAACTGATCGATCAATATTTAACAAATGGTAAATCACGTGCAATTCCTATCTTCGTATTCTTGAATGATCAATTCGAACAAGAAACAGTTTGGGGACCAAGAGCAAATGAAGTCCAAAAATTTGTAACTGATGTTCGTTCTGATAAATTACCGAGCAAAGATCATCCAGACTATGCAGATTTAGAAAAAGAAACACACTTAGTTATATCAAACCGCTATAAAACTGACGCTTCATTTTGGAAAGCAGTTTATAATTCCATCCTAAATAAATTAGAAAATAAATAAATTTACAATAAGACAAACTTTGAGGTTGGGAAAATTTAAAATTCCCAACCTCAAAATTATTTTTATTAAATGTCTTTTTTAGCGACATATAAGATATTCAAAATGAAGAATATCACTATAGAACCTAATGAAATTACCCATTGCCAATTGCTAAAATCAAAGTTAGAGCTAATCATTTTATCAGTTAAGTAAGCAAAAGGGATATAATCAAAAGCATCTAAAACTTTTTCACCGTATCTTGGGATAAATGTAATAAAAGGTTTAATAAACGGTACAATGAGTACTAAAAATACACCTAATGAAAATATCATTGCTGTTTTTTGTGATGCAAGTGTGATTAAGAATAAAAACAAGCCAAAGAATAGTAAAAAGATTAGGAAGAACCATAAATTATCTACATATTTAGAAAACGCCAAATTTTTTCCATTACTAGATGCCTGCACAACAATCAAAATCACATAATGAATTACTGCAAATAATATTGAAATTAAAATAATTGAAATTGTTTTCGAAATAATGTATCCAACGCGTGTTTTAACTTTACTCATATATAGTTGAATTGTACCTTGTGAAAAATCACGCGTAATTGTCTTAACAACAAACATTAATCCAATTATTAACAATAACCATTTTGCTGCAGCAAATACAGATCCATAGACAATAATATGTTTCGGGTTATCCATCGAATTTGCCATAAGTATACTTTGAGTTGCAATCAAACTAGATACGACTAGTATCGCTAAATATGTTAAAGGACTTTTAAATATACTATAAAAATCATACTTAACTAAATTTAAAATTCTCATTATTTATCACCTCTTTGATTTATATTGAAGTACGTATCACGCAATGAACTTTTACGTGTTTCAATATATTTCGGATAAATATCTAATTCAGATAATGCTTTTAGTATAACTTGATAATTTTTTTGTGCATTGATCATTAAATGTCCGTCTGCTTTGTCGACATTTTGTAATTGGAAATGCTCTGCAAGATATTTTTCAGTTCTATCAAAGTCTTTATGATCAACAGTAACTATCGTTGTGTCAGATGCAACACCTTCCTCCATGTTTACATCTTGAACAAAATGTCCGTCTCTTAAAAATACAGCTCTATCACAAATTAATTCAATATCTTCTAACTTATGACTTGATATTAGAATTCTCATATCAAGTTCATTTACTAGAGACTTAATTGTAGTCAGCACATCAATTGAGCCATCTGGATCCATACCATTTGTAGGCTCATCCAAGATTAAAAATTTAGGTTTATTCATTAAAGATACTGCAATTGCTAACTTTTGCTTCATCCCCATTGAATATTTCTTAACTTTCTTTTTAATATAAGGTCTCATACCAAATGCATCTATAATTTTGTCTGTGTATGCTTTATCAAAACCCTTACCTAATACTTGTGCAAATAATTTCAAGTTATACAATCCTGATTTATTATCATATAATTTAGGATGCTCAATTAAAAAACCGATATTATCTGCATTATCAATGTCTACTTTTCCATCAAATTTAATAATATTACCATTCATTACTTTCATAACGGTTGTTTTACCAACACCGTTTTTTCCTATTAATCCGACAATTCTACTATCGCCAAAGTCAAAATCAATATCATTTAAAACGACATTTGAGCCGTATTTTTTTGTAATATGTTCTAATTTCATCGACTGCCTCCTTTAAATTTTCTAGTATTTATTTTATTGAGCTGTTTAAAATAATTAACAATAAGTATAACAATGCTTATAATTAGAAAACCAATATTTAAAATATATGAATATAAATCTGGGAATGATGATTGACTTAGAACAAAATAATTCACCAACACTATTGCAATTGAAAATAAAAATGGAACTAAAATGATAATAGTAAACACGTATATACCATATGGCACTTTGACTCTACGCAATTCTGTAAATTGACTAAATGCAATTGGTATAGACAAGAAGTTAGATATGACAAATGCATATGCAGTTGAAAAATAGATTGAATTTGGTTCAATCACATTTGCTTCATAAGCATATAAACTAATAACAAGCGTTCCAATTAATGTTAAAACAATGCATGTAATATAGTTGGCATTAAGCAATTGTTTTTTTGACACTGGTAAACTCATATAAAAATAATATGAATCATTACCACCTAATCTACGATTGAGTCTAAATAAGTGACCAGCATCTAAAATCCAAATAATCAATATTGTTGGACTTATAAAAGATTGCAATAGGTAAAAGAACTTTGTTGAGTCAAGCATTATATAAAAAGGATATAAGGTTAATAATAGAACATAGATGATAAGTGTATATCGTCGTAATTTAAAATTCCTAATTAACAATGCCTTCATTTAAAAACCTTCTTCCATCAATTTGATGTTTTCATGGTATTTAGGTTTTCTCTTTTCAAGATAAACCATTAAGTTCTCAATAGAAGGTGTAGTGATATTCACTTTATGACCTAAAATTTCTTTAAATACTTGTGCATGTTCTGTTAATCCTATAAATCCCGTACGCTTATGTTCTTCGTAAATCAGCAAAGCAGCCAATTCTTCATCTAAATCTTCAAGGGCTCCACTCACAACTTGATATCTTTGTAACAGTTGTTCTTTTGAACCATTTAAGATAACTTCACCGTCACTTAAGTGAATGATATAATCAGCTATTTTTTCTAAATCTGAGATAATGTGTGTCGACATGAATATTGTTTTATTTTCATCAATTAATTCTTGCTGAATTATCTCCAATAACTCATTTCTAGCTAAGGGATCAAGACCTGAAGTAGGCTCATCAAAAATATACAATTCAGCATGATGTGAAAATGCAACTGCTAATGATAATTTCATTTTCATGCCAGTTGAAAATGTTTTTATTGATTTATTGATTGGTAAATCGAACTTTTCAAGATAAAACTGAAATACTTGATGATCCCAGTTACTATAAAAAGGGGCAATCATTTTTTCAAGTTGCTTCGTAGTCCATCTCTCATTAAAATAATTTTCAGCGTAAACAAACCCAATTCTATTCTTTAACTCTATCGGATTGAGAGCCATATCCTCTTCTAATACTCTAATAACACCAGTTTGTGGTTGATACAAATCCATAATTAACCTTATTATTGTGGTTTTACCAGCGCCATTTCTACCAATAAAACCAGTGACGAAACCTTGAGGAACTTTGAAAGAGATATTCTTTAAATTAAACTGATCACTTGAATAATTAACATTACTTAATTCTATGGCATTCATGATGATTCCTCCTCATAGATGAACGTTAAAATATCTTGAAGTTCCTCAAGTGACATTTCGATTGCTTGCGCTTCATTAACCAATTCTTTAACCAAATTTTCAATGGTAAAAAATTGTTTCTCTTTTAAAATAGAACTATCTTGCTCCTTAACAAAGGTCCCTTTTCCTCTAATTGTTGTAACAAAACCGTCTTTCTCTAAATCTTCATAAGCACGTTTGGTAGTAATCAAACTTACTTGAAGATCTTTGGCAAGTTCTCTCATTGACGGCAAATGCTCTCCAGGAACAACATGTCCCTTTAAAATATTTTGTTTTACTTGTTGCTTAATCTGTTCATAAATCGGAAAATCACTATTGTTTTTTAAAATTATTTTCATCAACGTCCCCCTATCGCCTTCTGTATATATACAATATACACAATATACACAGTTTTGTAAATATGCATGTCTCATTATCAACCAGTCTTCAGAAATAACACTGAGTATTGTATTACTAGCAGTTGAATAAAATGAAATGACACTACCATTTAATCTTGCATTGTCTACTTCAATAAAAAAGACTGCTAAAACGAATGTCTTTAATCTCTACGTGACAACCGTAGCGTCAACATAAACAATCGTTTTAAACAGTCAATCCTATTTACTATTTTTACGTCAATCATTACTTCTACTTATAAAAGCACAAATCATAAACATAATCGCTGCTAATAATAATTTTATACCTTGACTTTCATGATTAGTTGCTTGTAAATAATAACCAATAATAAATAAAATAATTGCAAGTACTACAAATATTTTTGTTAGATGTTTCAATTTATTTCACCTCAACATCGACATTATAACAAATATAAATTTTTTTAATAAGTTATTGAATTTCAAAAGTTCAAGGTACTAATCACTTTCAACTAAAATAGCGCAACAAAACCATTCAATCAAAATGATTATTGATTGCGATATATTGTGTTCAATGATATTATTTAAGTGTATCCACAGAATTATACTACACAACCCCAAGTCTGGTACCAGCAGACTTGGGGTTATTTATGTGTGTAGGATCATTTTTTATTTTTCCATTTCAGTTCTAACCAAAGTCGAAAAATAATTAGTAAGCCACCTGTAATAAGTGTCATCATCCCTTCTTGCCACCACATCATTACACTACACCTCCGTTCGACTAAAGTATCATACTGAAGGATGACCTATACATATTCTAACACAAAAACAGAACATATGTTCGTATTTTGGTAGCAGATTTTACATATTATTCGTTAATTCACCAACAACACTTTATATTTGGTATAATTGAAGATAATATATAGGCATACAATTTTTTTAAAGAGAGGTTAAGCAATAATGAATCCTTTAGCCCAAAGCTTAAATGAACAAATTCAACAGTCAAATGCAACTGCCTTTGCAATGTTATCTGACTTAGGTCAAAATATGTTTTATCCAAAAGGCATTTTATCTCAATCTGCTGAAGCAAAGAGTACAACATATAATGCAACTATAGGTATGGCGACAAACAAAGACGGAAAAATGTTTGCATCATCTTTAGATGCAATGTTTAATGATTTAACTCCAGATGAAATATTCCCTTATGCGCCACCACAAGGCATCGAAGAATTACGTGATTTATGGCAACAAAAAATGTTGCGTGACAATCCAGAGCTATCAATCGACAACATGTCACGACCAATTGTTACGAATGCATTAACACATGGTTTATCTCTAGTTGGCGATTTATTTGTAAATCAAGGTGACACTATCTTGTTACCAGAGCATAATTGGGGTAATTACAAACTTGTTTTCAATACGAGAAAAGGTGCAAACCTTCAAACATATCCTATCTTTGATAAAGACGGACATTATACTACTGATTCACTAGTAGAAGCTTTACAATCATACAATAAAGATAAAGTCATTATGATTTTAAATTATCCTAATAATCCGACAGGTTACACACCTACGCATAAAGAAGTGACTACCATCGTCGATGCAATTAAAGCATTAGCTGATAAAGGTACAAAAGTTATAGCTGTTGTGGATGATGCATACTATGGTTTATTCTATGAAGATGTGTATACTCAATCATTATTTACTGCATTAACTAATTTACATTCAAATGCAATATTACCTGTTCGTTTAGATGGTGCAACAAAAGAATTTTTCGCATGGGGATTCCGTGTTGGATTTATGACATTTGGAACGTCTGATCAAACAACTAAAGAAGTATTAGAAGCCAAAGTAAAAGGTCTTATTAGAAGCAATATTTCCAGCGGACCGCTTCCAACACAAAGCGCTGTTAAACATGTACTGAAAAATAATAAGCAATTCGATCACGAAATCGAACAAAATATTCAAACATTAAAAGAACGCTATGAAGTCACTAAGAAAGTAGTCTATGCTGATCAATACCGATCATATTGGCAAGCATATGACTTTAACTCTGGATACTTTATGGCAATAAAAGTTCATGATGTTGACCCTGAAGAACTTCGTAAACATTTAATTGAAAAATATTCAATTGGTGTTATTGCACTAAATGCAACAGATATTCGTATTGCATTTAGCTGTGTAGAAAAAGACGATATCCCACATGTCTTCGATTCAATTGCTAAAGCGATAGATGACTTAAGATAATTAACTTCAACCAATAATCTGATGAATATGACTCGGATTATTGGTTTTTTATTTTTAAAATTATTCCTTCTTTTAAAGCATCATAAGATATATTTTATTCAGCAACTTGTCAAACGCTATACCTAATTAGTTTTATACATCTCTCCTAACAAAACTTAATTTATTTGGTGCAAATTTATATAACTTTTGGCAAATCACTTCAAGCATTCAAGCACCACATCTCTACAAATGTAAAAGGCACCCCACGATTGTGAGATGCCTTATTATAAAATTAAAGATTAGAATTTAAGTTCAATATCTACCTTTTTAATGTCAGTTGCTTTAAATACTTTTCTATCTTTATACTCAGTTTTTAAGTCTACATATTTTGACGAACCATTTTTAAAATACACTTTATACACCGCGCGTTCAGCAAGTCCTATGTCATGTTTAGTAATCCCTTGATCATTTGCCATTGCTGATTTAAGTTTTGTACTTAAATCATTAATTGTAATTTTGCTTGCATTATAGAACACAAATTCATTTGAAACTATGTTTTCAAATTTATTTATTGTTACTGGGAATTTCACATTATTAGATTTATTTATTTTTTTTGATTTAGTGTGTTGTTTTACATCAATATCTATCTTTTTAATATCTTTGGCACTGAATAAGTTTCTTGTAAAGATATCTGATTTAAGGTCAACAACTTGTGTCTTTCCATTTTTAAAGTGTATAGTATACTTCGCTTGTTTCGCAAATTTCAATTCAATATCATTGATACCTCTATCATGTTTTAAAACTGATTTAACTTTTTCATTTAAATCTTGATAACCTATTAATTGTTTATTTGAAATTTTTAGTTTTGATAAAATATGTGTTGATGTACCATTTACTGCAATTGTATATGGTACATAGCTATCTGCTTTCGCTTTTGATCCTGTTTTAACATCGATATCTATCTTTTTAATATCTTGAACATAAAGTAGATTCAGTTGGCTAATTTTTGAGTTTAAATTAATCACTTTTTTCTTTCCATTTTTAAAATGTACTGTGTAAGTTGCTTTTTTTGCATATTTTAATTCACGTTCCCCGATACCTCTATCATGCTTCAATACTGATTTAACTTTTTTAGTGATATCTTTGTAGCCTACACGTGGGTCACCTGTAAATTTTAAATCTGATAAATTTGGTGTTGATGTACCATTTACTGCAATTGAGTATGGTACATAACGCTCCGCTTTTGCTTTAGATGCTGTTTTAACTGTAACTTCAATTTTCTTAACATCTTTCGCATGAACTAGATTCGCTGAGTAAGTTTTTGAATTAAAATGTACCACTCTCTTACCACCATTTTTAAAATAAACAGTATAATAAGCTTTCTTAGCATATTTTAAATCTTGTTCACTAATACCTCTATCATGCTTCAGTACTGATTTTATTTGACTAGTTAAATTTTTGTAATTTGTCCAAGGTTTATTTGAAAATGAAAGGTTCGATAAAATGTTTGTAGATGTACCATTTAAATTAATTGAATATGGAACTTGATAGTTTCTTTTAGCTTTATTTTCGATATGTTTTTTTGTATCTACGTTAATATTGATACTTTTAATATCACTTGAATTTATTAAATTCGCTGTGTAAATACCTGCTTTCAAATCTATAACTTTCTTCGTTCCATTTTTAAAATTAACTGTAAATTTCGCTTGTTTTGAAAGTCTTAAATCTACATCAGTTATACCTCTATTGGACTCTAAAACTGATTTAACTTTATCCTCTAAATCTTTGTAACTAACATTTTGATTCTTATTAAATGTTAAGCTTGATAAAATGTTTTGGCTTGTACCATTAACCGTGATTGTATACGGCACTTGAACATTTGCTTTAGCTTTATCTTTAGGTTGCTTTTTAGTATCTACGTTAACACTGATAGCTTTAATGTCACTTGTATTGATTAAGTCAGCTGTGTAGATACCTGATTTCAAATCGACAACTTTTTTTGTTCCATTTTTAAAATGAACCGTATATTCCGCTTGCTTTGAAAGTCTTAAATCGATATCACTAATACCTCTATTAAAGTATAAAACTGATTTAACTTTATTCTCTAAATCTTTATAACTAATTTGTTGATTCTTATTAAATGTTAAGCTTGATAAAATGTTTTGGCTTGTGCCGTTCACTGTGATTGTATATGGAACCTGGATTTTAGAATGTCCATGGTGTAATGTACTTGATGATTTATCTAATGGCTTAGCTGCGGCAGATGCTTCGTTAGTATTAAAGTTTGCTCCTGTTGATGCTAAAACACCTAATGCTAATGTTGTTGTAATCAATGACTTAAATTTCATAAATTATCTCTCCTTTTTTATGTAATTCGTGATTGCAACTTTATTATAGCCAGGTCTGCTCCGTTTTTTGAATTAACTGAATATTAATAATAAATTATCTTTAACAACAATTCTTTAATACAGTTAAAAGTTCTTTTAATTTTGATTAACTGCTAAATTCTTAGTTGCAAAAAAGTTGTTTGCTTTTATGGATGTTAAGCCTTAAATGTAAATGGCTTACTCGCCTCTAACCCTTAATTCCGACTTTATTTATCTAATATGTTTACATTGTCTTAATATATAAAAAGCATTTGCTTAAAAATATAAATTCGATTTAATAATTAATTTAATTTTAGTTAATCAATTTTGTGACTATTTTATTGTAAGCTATATAAAAGGAGTGATAATGATGGTGAAAAAAACAAAATCCAATTCACTAAAAAAAGTTGCAACACTTGCATTAGCAAATTTATTATTAGTTGGTGCACTTACTGACAATAGTGCCAAAGCAGAAACTAAGAAAGATGATACTGATTTAAAATTAGTCAGTCATAACGTTTATATGTTATCGACCGTTTTGTATCCAAACTGGAGACTTTTAACATAAAATTACTTATCATTCAAAAAGTAAAACAGCATAATATCAAGGTTTATAACTTTATCATTATCAATAATACCTCATATAAAATAAAATTTTAGGGACTTTTTAGGGACTTTAAATTTAAAATTACAAGTTTAATAGAAACATCAAAATAATCACATGTTTGTGTGGAATGTACACCCCAAAAGCTAGACTGAAAAATCTATTTTTTGAGGTGTATTTTTATAGGTAAATATAATAAATTAGAGTAGACAACTCAGAATTCCAATTTTATAATAATATTGCTTGACATATCAAACTAGATAGTACTATTTTGAATATATTATTATAATCAAAAATTCATTGTAAACTTTTAGACAAAAGGAAGTAATAAAAACGTGAAATTTAAAACAACTAAAGAATGTAAAAGTAATAATATCTTTAAAAGAAGTCAAGAAATTAATAATAGAGAAAGTGAAAAGGGTTGTTTATGGGGCATTAGCATGTTGATTCTACTTTTCTTATTGATTCTGTTTGGAATAACTGCTTGTTCATCAAGCATTCACTTTATTAATTAGATTTTTTTACTTGGAGGTATCATGTGAAGAACCATACAAATATAATTAATATCTTATTAGTTATAGTCAACTCATTAACTCATTTTCTAACTCTAAACACCTCATTTTTTAATAATTCAGCATCGGATTTCTGTTTTATCATAGGGGCTATATTTTTCTTAATCGGAATTTTTGTTGCAATATACGGTATGAAGCGAGCAACATATTGGTTAAACTTATTGATTTTATTTACCAATATTTTTTATTTTCTACACTTCTGTGTGTTACTTTTGTTAAAATATATAGGATTTAAATTATTTATTTATGAAGGGTGTGTATTGTTATTTATCTAATTTATAGTCTAATTGTCTATTTCATCTGCATTATAAATTTTTTCATAATGGCTGCACCATTCTTAATGACTAATGCTGATTATGTATGGACGCCTATGACTACAGTTACGTTATTTATTTTGAGTTTGATTATTTTCTTGATATTTATAAAAACAAAAGATGTCGTTCATTTAACAATTTTCATATTAAACTTACTTTTTTCAATACTTTATTGTTTGCCTATACTGTTTTATTTATGAACACTTTTATATTATCTAGAAAATTAAAACCACCCGTAAAAGGGTGGTTTTTTTAATATTTACTTTTTAGTGCTTCGTCAATTTCGTTATAAATCTTTTGAAGTTGATATTTTGCTTCTGACATTTTCTTAAAGTCTTTTGACTTAAGAGCATACATTGCTTTTTGACCTGAAATTTTTATAGTTCGCTTATAATAAGTGTTTAAACTTCCAGTAGCTAATTCATTAACATTTAGTTCATCTAATAACGATTTTAATTCATTAGCTAACTTTTCGTTTTGATATTCATTCGATGTTGGCAAGCTTGTGCTAGCTTGTGCCTCATTTTTATCTAGATTAGTTACTAGTGGTGATGCTAAAACGATTGCTAAAGTTCCCGCAAGTATAGATTTTCTAATTTTCATTTTTTATTCTCCTTAGTAATTAGTACTAATTTATTTTAATGACTAACTAAAAAAAGTACATTAATTATTCATTAACTATATAGATCTTCTTATTAAATGAAAATTAATAAATTATCAAATTGACATACCTTATTGTATTTATAGAAAAACAAAAAAAGGTAAGCACCGAAATGCTTACCTACTTCCCATAAACAATATAACACATATACATTGATTTGGAAAGCGCAAAAATAAATTTAATATACTAGCCCGAAGGGGAGCAATACATAAAAAATGAAAGGCGCTCCTTGAAAACGCCCAAGGTAATATTAACATAAAATGGCTACTATTGCATTATCTAATTTTATTTAATTAAAACAAATATATATAGCACAAAAAAACTAGCCCGAAGGCTAGCTTATGAATAGATGAAAATTTGAACACATTGCTGTGTCTAAGATAAATATAGCACATATTAATTACTATTAATAGAAAAATTATAGCGTTTTTTAGATTATTTCAATTTATCGAGACCAAATTCATCAAAACACTAATTGAATTTTAATTTTTAGTTAAAAATAATTAATCTTTTATTAATTTCAAGTTAATTAATATATTTCGTCGATTAGATTAAACTCATTTTAGGAATTTCGCAAAACTAACTATAAATTTAAATATAGAATTTAAGGAGAATTAACATCATTATGAAAAAGAAATTAGCAACAACAGTTTTAGCATTAAGTTTTTTAACGGCAGGAATCAGTACACACCATCATTCAGCGAAAGCTTTTACTTTTGAACCGTTTCCTACAAATGAAGAAATAGAATCAAATAAGAAAATGTTAGAGAAAGAAAAAGCTTATAAAGAATCATTTAAAAATAGTGGTCTTCCTACAACGCTAGGAAAATTAGATGAACGTTTGAGAAATTATTTAAAGAAAGGCACAAAAAATTCTGCTCAATTTGAAAAAATGGTTATTTTAACTGAAAATAAAGGTTACTATACAGTATATCTGAATACACCACTTGCTGAAGATAGAAAAAATGTTGAGTTACTAGGTAAAATGTATAAAACATACTTCTTTAAAAAAGGAGAGTCTAAATCATCTTATGTAATTAATGGTCCTGGAAAAACTAATGAATATGCATACTAATAGTAGTTACATAAATTAAAAGGTAGATATTTCTTTTTTATATAAAGGTTTGGCAGACATTTCATAACTTGCCAAACCTTTATATATCTAATTATCAAACTGCACTAAACTTACCAAAACTGCTTATTCTATTACCTGCCTTGTCTACCTCTCCTGTCGCTATATAACGACGTTGTCCACTATTAGCAATATAAGTAATCCATCTATAGCCATTAATGCAATATGCGCCGTCATATTTGATAGTTGCGTTATTGGGTAATACACCTGTAATTCTTGAATTAGTTGAATAGCCATCCCTCACGTTATTACCTTTAACATTGGCAACTGTGTAATAACCAGTCTCTTTTTTATACGGTACATTGTTTTTATCGAGTGTATAACCTGCTGGCACTGGTGAATTCTTTTCATTTTTAGCTGGTGTTTTAACATTACTGATACCTGATACACACTTCCAATAAAAATAACCACACCATTTAAGATGCGGTGTAGCGACTGTAATATTTCTATGTTGTTGAGATATATGTATCGAGTGAAGGGCAAAAAGGATATCAATTGCAGGATAAGTGTTAGGTTACTAGGCCACTTAACAGGCTATATAGTTCACTCCTACTATATACAGTTAATTATAACATAAAAAGCACCCCGTAAACTATTATACGGGAATGCTAAAGTCATATATACTACGAGGGAGTAGTATGAAAACTATGCTCTCTATCATAAGAAAAAACACCCAGTGACATGCTTGGGTGAACAAGGATAGATGTAAATAGTTGATGCATGTGTAACACATCATAACAAAAAACTAGCCCGAAAGCTAGCTATAACATACAATCTAAAAAGACGTCCCTTGAATACGTCTAGAAAGATTATAACATAAAAAAATAGGCAAGTACCGAAGTACCTGCCTAAAAAAGGATTATCCACTTTTTCATCCTAACTGATTTCTCCCCATAAGTCACCTAATATCTGATTAGGTGGGGAAGAACCATTCGTGCATGAATGAGAATTTGATGAAAGATAATTTTCACTACACATATTCAATCAAGACATTGCTTTCTATAATAAACAACTATTTTGTTTTATTTCTTTTCTATAATAACCTTTGTAATTAAGTTGAATCCAGGGTTTTTAATATGCTCTGATAAATCTGGGACAACAAAACCTTTTTCTGTTATAGGGAAAGACTTCGTTTCTTCTTTTTTCTTATTCTTATCATAATAAGTGACTTCGATCTTTGCGCTTGGATCTAATTCAACTACTCTAAACTCTTTATATGCTGTCGCATCTAATGCCCATTCGACATAGTATTCAATTTTTTCTTTTGTAAGTGTAGTCCCAGGTTTAATAGGAAACTCGACATAATGAGGGGATAGCAATTCATTTCCTTTACCATCAACTCCAGTCACATTTACCATCAAATACGGGCCTGTTGGTTCAAAATAACTCGCGTCATCGCCTTTTTTATATTTTCCTTTGTCGAATGAACTTGATGCACTTACCTCATTAGTAATTGAAGAAAATGAGAATAATAACAATAAAACAGTTAAAAATAATAAACCTCTTTTGAGCATGGCGCTTCCTCCAAATATAATATATTTGTTTTTATTTATCTCTTTTTATAGCTAACACCCTTATTTAAGATGATAAATATCAACAACTTCATTTTATATTGAGAAAATATTAAAAATCAATAAAATATTAAAAGAAACTAAAATTACATTAAAAAATAATTAACAAATATTTAACATTTTAACCTAAGAATTAAAACACTTCTTTCACAATCAATCTCTCATGCCATATCCACTCATTATGATTGTTCCAATAAATGCGACACCAACCATCTATAATTTCAAACACATATATTAATGTTCCAGGCGCGTATACAGCCTGTCCAACATCGAATCTATAGTTAGTACGATTATCACCGTATCTAGTGGCTGAAGTAGCACCTAAGCCGTCGATTTTCGCATTAAAATAAGCACCTTTTGACCATTTAAGGTTATAAGGCGCTTTACTTCCAACTGTTATTTTACTTGCAGATTTACCGACTGCTTTTTGAGCAGGTGGTTTAACTTTATTTGTGATCTTATTCATTAAGCCCTCACTTTTATACTTAGGTCTAATAAAGTGAGTACAGCCGTAATAATTATCCCAACGTAACTTTGCAGGCGTATTTGCGTTACCGTCATAGTTCTGTTCCAAAATTAAAAATTGGTTTGTATTACCACCATTAAACACTAAACCAATATGACCGTATTGTTTATATATTCCTTTGGTAAATACAGCCACATCACCTATTTGTGGAACAAACGATGGTGTGTTTTCATATACTGTTGCCATGTTTTTAAAATCGTTATTGATTGCATCTTTTGCATTTCCCCACATTCTAATTTCTAACAACCAATAAATGTAATCAACTGCTAAATCTGCACATTGGTAACCATACCAACCGTCAAAATCAATATATCTACCTTGATACCAACGTAACCTTGCTCTTGCTTCACTGTATGTTTTCATTATTTTACCTCCTAGTATTTTCTTCTTGGTTCTTCATATTCTAAAGCTTGGTGGCTATCACCTATACCTTTAGTAGTCGGGTCTTGAATCACACCAGTTAATACTAAAAATCCTAATATAGCGTTTAAACCGTCTGTTAATTGCTCTGTATAAACTTGGATATCATACCCAATAGCTTTTGCGATGTTTTGAGCAAATAAAAAGATAGCTGACAATATCGCTACCCAAAATGATTTTTGTTTCATTCTAATTTTCCAATTAATCATATTCTTATCTCCTTTTACCCAAAATAAAAAGACGACTAATAAGCCGTCTATTTGATATTTATATTATGGTGTGTTAATTTATATATAGAAAAAGGGCAACATGCGCAAACATGTTACCCTAATGAGCCCGTTAAAAAGACGGTGGCTATTTTAGATTAAAGATTAAATTAATAACCATTTAACCATCGAAACCAGCCAAAGTTAGCGATGGTTATTTTTTATTGCTTAATTCAATAAGCTTGATTACTAGACCTATCAATGCAATAAGGAATAAACCAAACTGCAACATGGTACTAATTGTAATCATTAGGCGTCTCCTTTCTAAAGATTTCAGTAATGCCACCATAGGCACCACCTCCTTATACTCAGATAGCCACCATCTATCCAACTTGCTCACTTCTGCATATTACCATAATTACAACAATAAATAAAAAGTCAGTACCGAAGCACTGACTAAAACTTATTTACATTTACCGAACCAAAAACATGTCCAGAAACTATAACCAAAGATTAGTTTAAACATTTTATTCACCTCTCTTATATGCCCATAAGCATACGCAATAATGCTATAATTAGCGACCCAAATATTGTCCCAACTAAACCAAGCACCCACATTTTCATATCACGTATGTTCTTATCATTTTCTTTCTTATTCTTTTCATCTATTTCTCTTTCTTTTTGAATAGCATCTAAGGTTTTATCTAATTTAATGTTAACTTGCTCTTGGGTTTTTTGACCTAATTTAATTTCGTTGAGTGTGCTGAGCATTGTTTTATCATTCTCTTCTAACCTTCTGATGCGCCATTCATGTTCGTGTTTTTTGAACCACCCCAATTCAGTACACCCGCTTTCTAAAAGAATAAAGATTATGAGTATCTAACTCATAGCTTTTCATACTGTTTCAGTGTTAACTGTTACCTCTGGAGATAAATCTGATCTTTCAACTACTTCTTTAACTACTTTCACACGTTGTTTTTTGTTAGTTAATTGATATAACAAATTTAACGTCTCCGCAATTTTCTTAGCGTTTTCTTCAGATTTAAAATCTTGAGCATGGTTAACCATTTCAGAAGTTGTAAAACTTCCTGTGAAATCTTGATATACTACACGTTCTGTACCTTCTTTGTCGATTTGTACTAAAATAAACCTTTCTGTATTGTTGATAATTTCTTTTGCCATAATTAAATGACCTCCTTAAATTTTTGTATAAAAATAGTGCTAAAGATTACTCTTCCTCAGCACATTGTTGATTTTCTTTATTTTCTTGTATATACGCTTTTAACATCGCGTTTTCTTGTGTTAACCTCATAATTTCCTGTGATAAATAATGAATTGTATATTCAGGATTAGCTTGTAATCCTTGTTTGTTATCCTGCATTCTTTGACTCCTCCAATTTCTTGATTCTTAGTTGTTGTTCTTTGATAACAGGGATAAGATGAATCCATAGACGATCATACGCTATACCTTCAATTTCTCCTTTGTCATCATACGTGACAAACTCTTTTAATCCTAAATTCTCCACCTCTTCAGCAATCAAACCTACGTATCTATCAAGTTTATAGGTGTCTTCCGATAATTTTCTATCTTCTCTCAGCTCTCTAGCTAAAATTTCAGACTCAGCTTTATCAAACCACGTTCTAATAGGTAAGTTAAGAATAGCTTTTGAATGTTCCAGTTGTTCATCTCTATCGTTATATTGATTTTCGATAGATAACTTGTATTTACGCGCTGATGTCGAACGCCCAATTGTGCCAGCAGAAGTAATATGCAAATTAGCTGCGGCCGAATAAGTACGTCTATAAATTGAGTTAGAAGCTATCCTATCTCCTGCATCATCTGAACCTACAGAAAGTAGGTCTGTACTCTGTATATGAATATACCTATTACCATCACGTCGTTTCAGCATATTAAATTTGCCATACCCTGCTTCGATTGTTGTATCTCCACCTGTTGCATATCGTCCATTAACAATTTGAACAAGACCTTTATTTCTTTCTTTAGAAAACCTGATACCCGCACCGTAATCATAGTTCTCATCAGAACCAAACATAATATAACCGTCACTCGAATAAGCATTATCTGCATTAGACAGCGTGAATGCAAATCGGTTTAATCCAGGCACTTTGTCTGTGTTTGGATATAAATACACCGGTGCCTGTTTGCTTTTGATATTCGATGAAGCGTAAGACTCCAGAACAACCCGATTATTATCTGACGTTAGTGCAACGACACCACCATAGGAATTGATTGTTATACCATTCATGCCACTATCACTGTAAGTTTTATCCCACCATTGAATCGTACCAGATGAACCACCGTCTTCACCTTCACCATCAATATAAGTCGAAATACCAAAATGTGACATATAAAGTGAACCGCCAGCGGTGTTATTTCTAAATCTTAGGTGACCGTCTTTCAGTCGCGTAAAAATATCGTCTGTTGAACGTTTCCCTCTCCAAGTACGTTGCACAATACCACCTAGTTCAATAGAATCATTCTGTATTTGAACATATCTGTTATTGTTACCGCCTTTAATTCCAATTCTATTAACATTGATATCAAGACCCTCTCTTGATAAATTAAGGCTGTTGACAATATCGGTTTTATCTACTTTATCTCGCATATTTTGGATAAGAAGGTTTATTTCTCTATTACCGTTAATATCAATTTTATCAGCATTTAATCTAATACCACGTGGCCCCACATTTAAAGCTTGAGCCACTCCGTTATCATCATATCTGATTGTTGTTCCATCTGTAACGTTTTGGACAATCTCGTTTAATATATTTGAAAGTGTACGATTGGTTGCATTAAACTCTTCTTTAGTAGTTCTTAATTTGATTTCCTTACCATTTTGTATAATTTGAGAACCATAGCGAGTCAGTGTTCTCCTCTGTGCATCTGTGCTTTCTTTGACCTTGTTGTCTGTATAAGCATTAGCTTTCTTTTCAGCGTTTCTAGCCTTTAGTTCTGCGTTTTGTTTTGCCTCTTCAAGTTTAGCTTGAGCATCTTGTATAGCGCGTTGCGCTTCTTCCGAAATTTTACCATCAGCATACGCTTGCGATTCCTTCTCTTTAAGATTATCTTGAGCATCAATGTATGATTTTAAAGCTTCTTGCGCTTCTTGATTTGCTTGTTCAATACTTGCTTTAATCTCAGGATTATTGGACAAATCACTTAACTGGTCATCAGTATATTGTTTTTGTTCTTCCAATCCGTTTCGATATTCGTTTAACGTAACTTTATCTTTGATTTCACCTTTTAAAGTCGTTCTCTCAGCTTCAGCAGTATCTAAACGTTCAACAATACCGTCTTTGTCTGTTTTATAGTCCGATGTTTTTACATAGTCACGTAATTGTTCTTTTGTGGATTCTCTAGCTGCTTCAATAGCTGATTTAACAACATTAGGTTCTCCGACTAACTGCAAATCTTCATTCACCGTTAAACCAAATTTTGTTGCTATTATTTCCAACGCTTCTTTATATTTTTCATCAGTGTATTGTGACTGTAATAATTTAAATCTATCTGAAATGGCGATTTTGACATCTTCTACATCTGTATAAACATCTTGTAATTTCTTTCTATACTCAAGAAATAAAGTTTTTGTATCTACCAACCGACCAATCGTTGCAGTTTCGGGTGTCATAGATTCTAAATTATTTTTAATTTGATTATAAACATCAATCACAGCGTCTAAACTTGCTTGTAAGTCCGCTTTCAAATCATTATCTACTAAGTACTCGCTATTCAGTAATTCTGTAGCTTCTGACAAAAGACTAGCGTGTTGTATAGATAAATTAATAAAAATATTGTTTAATTCACTGAATAGCGCTTTCTCTCTTGTTATACCACCTAATTTTTCAACATCATTTGGTGTTGCTTCAATCCATCGACCATTCCAATATCTACGCAAGACAGCAACATCAGGGTTACTTGTATCATACCAAAGCGTATCATTGACTGGATTTTCTGGCGGTGTATCACTTTTATGAATTTTGCGTTCAAAGTATTCTAATTCACCATCTACAACATCTTTTACTATAGTATTGATATTGCTAATATTGTCGTTTAATTTTTGGTGTATTAGGTTTAATCGCTTGTTAAACTCTTCTCGTAATTCTGATTCTTTGAACTCTTTAGGTTGACCGAATGTATATGTGCTATTTTCTGAAATTATGTTATATTCTTCAGCAATAACTTCTGCCTCTACATACAATGGCGGGTTAAAATCTCTATGTTTTACTCTGACTGTATCGCCAATTGATATAATCTCGTGCGGATACGTAACTTCCAAATCAGTAGAAGTAATCTCATATGACATAACTGCCGACTTACGTTTATTTAACTCTGTTTTGGCTAAAGAACTTAATCGTGTTTCATTCATATTTTGATCATCTGATTGTGGTTCATATATCCCCCAAATATAGCGCATAGGTAGGTTGAATTGACTTTGCGCTTCGTCATCTGTCACAACTAGCTCTAAACGCTTCCCTTTGTCATTTTCAGGTCCCACAGCAATTAATGCTGTTTTGATTTCTGACATATCAATCTTCCTAGTTAACCCGACTAAATCTTTACCATATTCAATTTCTTTACCTTTGAATAAGCTGTTTTTCTTTTTGAGTACTACATATCTACCTTTGACGGTATTAGAGCTAAGCTCAATATAAAAATCTAAAACCATTTTATAGGTTGTACATAATTGCTTTAAAACTTCATATCTAGTTTGATAAGAAGTCCATGACGTAGTACGTAAGCCATCGTATTCGGTTTGTTCAGAAACTTCCCAACCTGTATCGCTCAACACATCTTTCAATGCTTCTGAAGTTGTCTTTTTCTCAAATTTTCCTGGTGCATACGGTTTAGCTGTTGTTATATCAGCAAGATAAGACGCTATACATTCTATCTCTGTGTAGCCGTCCATCGTATCTTGAACCCAGTTAATAATAAATTCACGCCATTGTTTGTTTGAATCCCTTATAATAACACGATGTCGTTCACGGAACTTTTCAGCTCTTTCTGATGATATGAGCAGTTCAAGCATTTCTGAATTGTCATTAACATTACGTTTATGAATCGCTCTAACTAAGGAAGGGTCATCAGTAGAAAGGAAATCTATAATCTTGTCGTTAAAATCTAAAACATGTATCACACTCTCATCTCCTTTCTATAAATATCTATCTTGCCATTTAACCGTCGTATCAAAGACGTTTTCAGGTTGTATGATTAATTCACTGTACCCAGAATCAACATTGAAATAATTACTTCCAAACGATTTCTCGCTCAACATTGGTTCCTCATTGATGACAACACTTTTTGCTTGCATATCTATTTTCACTAAATCACCTTTTTGTATAATGACATCCCTTGCGCCTTTCGGTTTCGGTAGAATCTCCGTATTGAATGAACCTAATCCATTCATCTCCATCCACTTATAACCGTTATACTTCGCACTATAGATAGCTATGATAGAAGCTGGACGCTGATAAAACTTACCGCCATCTATCCACTCTTTCTCATCCATATCAATAGGTTTACGTCTATCTGGGTCTTTAATGTGATCAAATTTCCAAGTTTTAATAGAAAATTTATTACCTACTCTTCTGAGCCGCATATAAACAACGATTCTGTCCAAGTTATACATTATCGGTTTATTCTGATAGTCGTATATCTTTTTGGGGTCTCCTTTTTGGTTATACAACGTAACAACAATATGTCCTATTTTTCTATCATGATATTTATTTTCATAACCAATAGAAGCAAGTAACTTACCATCACTATCATAAATATGTTGTGCTGTTCTTCCGGCACCTTTACCTTTTTGTTCAACAATACATTTATAGGTAATTTGAAAATCTGTCATCGCTTTAGGGAGCCCTCGTTTCGTGCCAGCACCAACCCAACCTTTTGCATCAGGAAAATTAGTTGCTTTATATCCTTCGCCAAGATTGGATATCACAAAGTCACCGCCGACCTTACCACCTAAGTCATTACTTGGAATATCTTCAGTAATCATCTTAGTCCAACCTTTGAAATCACGAAACTCACTATGATAAACAGGAGGCATGTAATCCTTAACTTCTTTGGTTACCTCATCATCACCAACCATAAAATAATCTTCATCATTTTTAGTAATCATAAAGTAACTAGATGGTTTAATTGCTCGGGCTTCAACAATTAAAGGAGTGTCAGCAGTCCCACTATTTACAACTGAAACTTGGTCTGAAATCGCAGTATTTTTATTTCCTGTTACTGAATATTTGTAAGGGTCTGTTAGTACTACTTTGATAGTGAACTTAACAGGTATTGTAATTCTTTGTGCAGCTTTATTGGTCCTTCGAAATAAGCGTTCCAGTACCAATCTTTAGATTTGAATTGTAGTTTAACTTGTTCCTCGTAGTTAAAAAACTTTACTAATTCATTCAAGACGTCATCATGTGTTTTAATGCCGTTGTGAGATAAATAGTCATTACGTACCACCAAAGGTATATCAAAACTATAAGATTCAAGCCTACGCCCTTTATATATAGACCCCGAACGTCCATCTACATTTTCTGTTTTTAAAACATAATTAAAAGAGGGTATTTCAAACCCTCTTTCGACATACAACCAAGGAATTGTTTTGTTGTTCACTTTAATAGTGTCTATCATTGAATAGCAATTCCTCCTTTTCTAAACTTTACTTTTGTTGATTCTTGCCTTTCTCGCTTTTCTATAGACGCGTTCACCTTTTTATCAAAAGCGTATTCGTCAATAATCGGCTGATAATCTTTATCTGCAATCACATCGTTAGATTGTGCTATTTTCAGTAATAAAGCTATTTGTTGTTGCTGTTGTTCAATCATTTTCAATAATAAGCTAGGATCATCAAACCCGTTTAAGTCTGATAATTGGCTAGGACGCTTATTTTTACTCGCTTTTTTCCCTCTTACTTCTGCTGCTGCATAATGCAAAATCTTCATTGCATCATTTCTACGAGCTGGATCTGTTGGAATAATCCATTCTGGATGACCGTCTTCACCTAAGTTATACCAACCATCAAAAACTTTTCCACCTGTAGCATATGCGTAATCACCAGCACGTTTAAAACCACCCCAACCATATCGTCTAACAATGTACTGCATTGCTGAGATACCTTGATGTACTGGATTATTATAATTAGTGTACCCTCGTTTAGCGTTAGCTCTAAAAGTTGAGCCGATAATTTGGAATAATCCTCTAGACGGGTCTCCTCTTTGAGCATTAATATCCCAATTATTCACTGCATTTGATTGATAGTTGCTTTCACGCTTTGCAACTCGCATCATCTGGTCATGAATCCACTTACCTTTATAACGTCCTCCTAAAATACTTTGCGCTTGTCGGATTACTCGGCTGGCATAAGTTGCACCACTTCCAGAAGTAGCATCACCGCCACCAATTGATAACCTACCTTTTTTCTTTGCATTTCTTAAATATGGTTCAGGGTTAAAATGGCGTCCGTTTCTCCTCATTTCAAAATGTAAGTGTGGTCCTGTACTAAATCCGGTATTACCAGTTAAACCAACAACATCGCCGGGCTTTACCATCGTGCCACTAGGTGGTGATTTGCTAAAGTTTTTCAAATGCGCAAATAGCATATCGATAACGCCACTAGTAATTTTTACATAGTTACCATAACCACCAGACATAAACGGCATTCTTGTAAGTCTACCACCCATAGGCGTTCTAACTTCTTGATATACAAATGGAAAATCGACACCTTCATGAAATGGTCTTCCAGTTGCAGCGGTATAAGCTGCGGTACGTCCATAATGATAATTAATTTTGTCAGGGTCTAATATTCCGCCGACTAAATCGCCACCGCCCATAGCTTCTAAATTTTCTTTTATCCAATCAGTAGCACTTTTCTTAATCTTAGACCATGCAGCTTTTGTTATGTCGCCTGCAATTCCCATTCCTTTAGTTAAAGAATTGAAATCAATTCCAAAAGCTTCAAGTATATAATTTAAAAGTTTTCCTGGATTTTCAATAAAATCTAAAACATCGCCAACTTTATCGCCAAGCCATTTGGTACCTTTACCTATTTGATCTTTTGTCCAGTTAAATGCTGATGATGCACCGGACTTAATATCTTTCCACATAGTACCTAAACTAAATCTTGGAAGAGTTCCGTTTAACATTGAATAAGTTTGTGCACCGTTATATACTTTTGAGCCTTTAGGTAAATAAGCAGTAGTATCTGTATTTGGTGTGATTACACGTTTACCATTAGGGAATTCAATCATTTCGTTTCTAAAACCATTTGGACCATTTCCGCGTCCCTTATCTCCAACTGTAGCGAATGTGTCACGTGCAATCTTACCGTTCTTAACTAATCTTGTAGTAGTATGTGTGTGCTCTGTACCAGTATGTAACTTAGGTATTTTATCCATGCCCAACTTACCACCGACCCAGTTTAAACCGTCGATTAATTTATTAAGTCCTTTTTTAATAGCATCTACCATACCGCCGATATGACTTTTAATTTTGCTGATAATACTTTGTAAGCCGTCACGCATATTTGTAAAAATTCCACGTACCTTACTCCATAAACGGCTAGCAATTCCTACCGTATTATCTTTAATGGAATTCCAAATATTTGACATCCAATTTCTTAAATTACTAAAAATTTCTTTCGTCGCATTCCATAAATTAGTAAATTTTGATTTGACGCCACTAAATAATGACTGCGCTTTTCCTATCGTATTCGTACGGATACTACTCCAAGTATTAGATAACCAATTTTTCATATTCGTGAAAATTGATTTGACACTATTAAATAAGAATCCAAAAATACTTTTTGTCGCATTCCAAATTGCTGATAAAGATTTACTGAATATACTTTTTATTACGTCCCAAATACCTGCTATTAATCCTTTTAGCAATCCGCCAAAGTACCTAACAACGCCAAGTATTTTGCCTACAAACCATAATTGAATTAAATTCCATATTAATTGAACGACTCCTTTAAGAATCATAACAATCGCATCCCAAACTCCTCGCCAATCTCCAGTAAATAAACTTGAGAAGAACTTAATTAAACCTAGTATGATATTTAAAGCTCCTTGTATCACACCTTTTATATTCTCCCAAGTACTGACAATTAAAGCTTTAACCGCCGGCCAAATAAATTGCATCACTTGCCAAATCGCGAACATGATTGGTTTAATTACAAAATTTATAATAAATTCAAATATAGCTTTGATAAAATTGCATATATTTTGAAGCGCTTGAACAATAGAAATTCCGTTTTCATTAAAGAATCCATTAATTTGACTCCAAATATCTTTAGCAAAATCAACTATTGCTGATATCGCTTGTTTAAAGATGTTTTTAACAGAATCAATGAAAGGTTGAATAAATTGAATAAAATTACTAAATGTTTGTTTAACACTTTCAATTGCACCATTAACAAAATTTCTGAAAGTTTCAGATTTCTTATAAGCAATTGTAAATGCGACTGCTAAGCCAGCCAAAACACCTAATACAATGCCAATTGGACCAGTTAAAGCCGTGAAGACAGTTCCTAATATAGGTACTTTAGTCGATAAAAAACTAATTAATCCATCAGCCTTTGCAATACCAGCTAATAGTGGGGCTAATACAGTTACTGCATTGCCAATTGTACTTATAAATGCGCCTAATCCAAAAACTACAGGACCAATTGCAGCAGCAATACCACCGAAAATAACAATTGATCTTTTAGAACCATCACTTAAATTGGAAAACCAATCAACCGCTATAGATAGCTTTTTGATTAATTCTTCCATTACTGGTGCAAACGCACTTTCAATAGAAGTCCATACATCAGCACCTACTAATTTTAATTTATTCATTGCTACTTTAAATCTTTCGGAGCCACTTTCAGAATCTTTAAACGTTTGATTTACTGTGCCTTGGGAATCTTCGATAGTTTTTAAAAATTCTTGATAACTAAAACGACCACCTTTAATAGCATCTGCTAAATCAGGACCTGCTTTTGCACCAAATGCTTCAATCGCTAAACTTGTTGCGCTAGCTATATCCGGCGTCTTTTCAATTTCTGCTAATGTCTTCTTAAATTCTTCTCTTGGATTTTTACCAGCTTTACCCCAATTGGATATAGCTTTTTTCAAACCACTGAAGGCTATTTCAGTATTAACACCTGATTTCTCCCATTGAGAGAATAAAGCGATTGATTCTTTCATCTCAAAGCCCATAGCCCTCATTGGAGCACCGTATTTAGTAATGCTATCAGCTAATGTATCAACACTTATACCGCTAGCCTGTGCTGCTTTCGCTACCATATCAAGTACACTTTGATACTCATCAGCTTCAATACCTGCATCACCCATTGCACGCGTAATTAATTGAACGGCTTGTACGCCTTCAGAACCTGTTATATGACTAAATTTCAAGAATGACTCTGTGGCACTCTCAAGTTCTTTGCCAGTGAAACCTAACCTTGTGTTAACTTCCCCTAAAACACCGCCTACAGTCTCAGCATCTGCTGGAAAGTTGCCATAAACATCTTTAAATGAATTCTGCAACTTCTTAAGCTCTCCGCCGGTTGCTCCTGTTGCTTGGGTAACTGTATCTAAACCTTTATCAACTTCTGCAAAAGCTTTTCCTGATGCTGCTGCAATACCTAAAACAGGTGCAGTTACACCAATCATCAAACCTTTACCAATGGATTTTAAACCATCACCCATTTTTGTTAATTTAGGTCCCATACTTTCAAAAACTTTACTGGTTTTTCCCCAGCCACTTTCTGCCATTCTTTGAGCTTCAACTTGAGCTTTTTTGAACTCTTCAAACTCAGTTGTTGTTTTTTCTAGTTCTTTTTCTAAAAAATTCAGCTCATTTGCTTGTTTGTTATATTCTTGTCGTAATTTTTGAGCTTCCGCGCTGTTTTCGCCCTGTTCTTGAGATACCTTGCCATATTGCTTGGCTAAATCATCAACGTTTTTCTTATAACCTGTGATAGTTCCATCAAGTTCTTTAATCCTTTGTTTGTAACTATGAGTTGATTTTTCGGTATATTTGAAGTTGTTACCGGTTAATTTTAAGTCAGAATTTAAAGTTTTAAAGTTTCGTTTGATTTCTGCAAATGATCTATTTAAATTTGCTGCATCTAAATCCAAACCTATAGATAAACCTTTTATTCTTTCTCCCATTTTTTACCTCCTTTCTAAAAAAGTTCAAAAAAATAACCCTAACCAAACGGTTAAGGTTAAAACGCATCAATTAAAGCCTCTGCTTTTTCTTCAGAAATGTCATTGTTTTTATTTTGATATATGGAAAGTACATAATGAAATGGCATTTTTAAAACTTCGTTAGCGTCTTTACCATTTTCAATTAAGTCCATCATGAGAGTATCCATATTTTTCAACATTGCTTTATATGTTAAATCTTCAGGCTTTATTTCATGTTCTGGATAAAATTTCTAGTTTCCTCAGTTTGCTGACCTTGAGTAATGAAAATCACTTGTTCACGAAGTGCATTCATTCCATCAGGTGCATGCATACGTTCTTTTAGGTCTTTAACTGTGAATTGGTTATCGTAAATTTTTACAACCATATCCATCAATCTGTCAGCGATTTCTCTTGGTTTCATCGTGCTATTTTCGTCCTCAATATCATCGATTAAATCCATTGCTTCGTATACAATTTCAAATGAAATGAAGTGTGGTGTTAAGTACGTTTGTAATTTAATTTCATTTGCTTTCGGGTCTTCTACTAATTGAATAATGTTACGTTTTAATTTTGCCATTTTATAATACTCTCCTTATTTTCAAATAAAATAGAGGGGTTGCCCCCTCTTATGCTTCTACATTTATTGTTATAGTGTCACTCATATTACCAACTGTTGCTTTAACCGTAGCAATGCCTTGTGCTTCCGCAGTAACTTGACCATCACTATTGATTGATACAATATTCGTTTGATCTGTTGTGTATTTCAATAACTTACTTTGATTAGATGGCTCTACTACAACATTTAAATCGTATGTGTCGCCAACTTTAAGTGTTTTAATGCTATCTGGTATATTAACCGACTTTACCGCAGTTTCCGATGAAGCCGGTTTTGTTACAAAGTTTCTTCGTTACCCTCTGTCACGTTTCCAGTATATTCTTCGCCTAAAATTTTCTTTAAGAAAGCCTCTTCGCCTTTTTCACCGTCTCCATCATGATTTGTCATGTTAGCTGAATCAAAGATATACTTACGTACTGACTTTTTATTATCAACTAAAGGGAAAAGTGCCTCACCTTCAACCTCTTCACTTGAGAAATCCCAATCTTTCTCAGCCGTTTCTCCATCGATTTTAGGATTTGTAAACATGACTTTAGGTAATAAAACCGTTCTAAATGTGCCGTCTCGACGCTCTTGTCTGAACCAAATTGCTACATAGTTGTTTTGTTTACCTTGAGTTTCTTTATAAACACCGTCTTCATCATACTCTTCATTGAATACTATTTTGCGAATCTCTTTAGGGAAAGCATGCATTTGTAACGAAATTTTACCTTCTCCGTCTGTGTTCCCTGATTCGATTGGACCACCATCAGCATATGCTGTTTTCAAGTCTCCTCCAGTTTCAACACCAATTTTTTGTAATCCTCTTGTTTTTGTAATATCACTATATTTTAATTCCGCGCCTTCTTTCGTTAATTTAGCGAAACCTAAACCAGTAATGTTAATATACGCCTTTGGCGCACTTGCATGTTTTACTGCCATTTAATTTTCCTCCTTATAAAAAATGCCCTCGTAAACGCGAGAGCTTCTATATGTTTTAAATTCTTCTATATATTCCGGTTTTCCATTTGAAACATTTCCCATTTTTAGTTCAGACCATAATAACTTTTGAATGCGATTAGATATCTTATTTCTTATGATTCTCGCATTATATTCATCATTGTACTTAACAAAAACATCTATTTGGACAATATAACTATATGCACACTCATCTCCGTCAGTATAAGTTGTAGGTATTGGGTCGTCGATATCGTCAATAACAATAAAAGGTACATCAGTATCTTTTACATTAGGGTATTTATTGAACTTAATATTATTGATATTTACGTGCTCTCTAATAATTCTGTCTTGACTAATCACTTCATGAACTTTGTACAAAATATCAATCACAATTTTTTCAACTCCCTTTTTAGCGTCTCAAAATACTTATTTTGCCCTTGTCTTATTGCTCTATTAACACCGCCCATAGCTTTAGGTTTGATAAATTTACCTGTTCCTTTTTGAACGTGTCCATATTCAATTAAATGTACGATTTTATAACGGTCTTTAGAACCTCGCCAATGAACAGTAATTGTACGTTTTCCGTTTATCCATTCAGGTTTACTAAAACTTACCTCATTAATTAATGCTCCCGTATCTTTTGAGGGCTTTAGTTGTTTTTTTACTTCTTCAACAATTACCTTAGCACCAGCTATTAACGCCTTATCTTGAACTTTTACCATCTCTTTTATGCCAAAACGTTTTTCTAATTCTCTTTCTAATGCTTTATCACCTATCACTTTCACACTCATGAACTATATCCTCCACGAATCATAATAAAGTCTTTATTATCCAAATCTGGTGATACTTGCTTTATATTCAAACGATTTTTGAAATATCTTGATTCAATTTCAAGATAATGTTCTTCACTGGGTAAATAATCACCTTGCGGATCACGAATATACAATTTAATGTCATTTTGGGTTCCGTTTGAGATAGCTTGTTCTAATTCACGTAACCAGACACCATCAATACTCGCCCAACAGCTATATAATAATTTTTCTTCTTTTTCTCCAGCTTCTGGACCATTATTTTCAGTATACTTATAAAAATGAACACGAGTATTTAAACGTTTAGTTGTAATTCTAGGTTTTTTAAACACTTTCTTCATCTTCTGATACCTCCATTAGAGATAACGAAAAATCTATTATTTCAGGTCTGTAATTATCGTTGAAGTGTTCTAATAAATCTTGATAAGCATATCTAGCGCGTATAAGTATCAATTCTTGACCTATTAAATTCTCTAATTCAAAAACTCCGCACTGATTTTTTATACGCTCGTACGACATTTTTAACAACTGCTTTAAGTACTCATCCTCTGAATTATGGTCAATCTTTTCAAGTGATTTAAATTTGACAAGCAAATCATCAATCGTCATTGTCTTCACCATTCAATAAGTCGACGATTTCACTTTTAACCATTGAACTAGACGCTTTTTTTTGTAATGATTCGCATAGTTCTAATAATTCTTGTTTTGTCAGCTTATCTAAAGGTACGATATAAACTTTGTCGTACTTATTTTTGATTTGATTTGTCAACAATTCAACACGAGGATTGTTATACCCTTCAGCTGGATACAACTCCCCTACTTTGTACTTGTGTTGATTGTGCTCTATGTCTTTAAAAGCTCTAACAACTTTAAATTTCACCATTTTATCACCTCATAAAATTTTATAGTGTTTCTTCGGTACCTTCTAAAGCTGGCTTATGTCCTTTTAAATCTAATTTCCAAACAGCAGCAACTTTATTATCTTTCGCTTTGCCGTAAGCAAATTGTTTTGCAGTGTATAAATCCATATCATCTAACGCAAGTGTTTCTTTAAATTTCTGAACATTAATACCACCAGCTAAATAACCATCATATAAACCTTTAACGTACGTTAAAACCTTACCTGCTTCTTGGACTGTAGACTCGATAACATTCAAATTAAATGGTAAAGCAGTAACATATACGCCATTTGCATTTAAATGTGTATACTGTGCTTGAACCTCAAAAGCATCGGACGGATTAACAACCATTGTTACATTACCTTTAACCGCTACTGATTTACCTTTCTCGTTAGTTGAGTGGTATTTAAACACTTGCGTCAATTCATTAACCGTAGCGCGCGGATTAGCAAATGTAAGCGTACCTTGTTCTTCTTTCTCTGGATAAGCACCCTCAGTTACCGATACACCTTTTTGTACTTGACGGTTTAAGCCGATTGGTTGGTCTTTACCAGTACCTTTTAAGAACGCAGTTTCAAGCGCCACTGCAAATGCTTCTTCGATTTGAACACGAACAAATCTTTCAATCCACGCAGGACCAAAATCATTTAAATCTTTTGGTAAAACAACAAACGCTGTCAATTTATTTTGAATTGCTGTTTCTTCACTGAACGCAGCATCTAATTGACCTTTAATTTCACCATAGATTTTACCCCAAACGGCTACGCCAGAAGTTTCAGATTTTAAGAACTTCAAACGCAAACCAGCGTTTTTAATACCTAAATCAGCTAATAACGGATGATTCGTCGTCAAATCTTCAAAAATTCTATCAATTGTTTCTTCTGGCAAAAGTTTTTCTTCTTTATAGTTAACGTTTTTATTGATATCCATGAAGAAACTTCTTTGGTTTGCACTCAAAGATTGTGCTGATTTAGGTAAACTAGAAACTCTTTCAGCTTCTGCTTTTGCTTGTAATTTAGTTTCTTCAAATAGTTGGTTAATCATGTCACCGTACAATTCATTTTGTCTTTCTTGCGGTTCACCGTTGTTTACTGCATTAATAAATTCGTTTTTCGCATTTGCGAATGTTTCCGATAAATTTATAGTCATTTTATGACCTCCTATTTTTTGTATTAAAAAAGGAATCTTGAAAATCCATTTGCTGATACTTTACTATCTGCAACATCGATTTCTGATTCCTTTTCTTTCATATTTATTTTTTCAATTACTTTATTTGCTATTGCGTCAATATCAATGTTAACCTCTGGCGTTTTACTTACCAAAGCTGTTACACGATTTAATACATCTTTCGATAACACTTGTGTATTGTTTGCTACAATTTGCATATTGTCGTTTTCAAACATTTTACTATCCGCAAAACCTTGTTCAATGGCTTCATCAGCATTTAGCCACGTTTCCCTAGCCATCATTTCTACAAGTTCTTGTTTGTTTTTACCAGCTCTAACCGCATATGCCTCAGCCATTATTTGACCAACATGTTCTAATGTTTCTGCAGCATGATTTAGATCTTTCGCTTCTCCTTGCGCAATACTTGAAGGATTGTGAATCATCATTCTAGCAACCGGACTCATTTCGATGTGGTCACCAGCCATTGCGATAAGCGATGCCGCACTTGCTGCTATTGCTGTGATACGAACATTCACTTTGCCTTTATGAGCTCTTAAATGTGTATATATTTCACTACCAGCTACTAGGTTACCACCATTTGAGTTAATTATAATATCAACATCTTCATCACTAAATTCTAGTTGTGTTAAAACATCTTTAGGACAAGTCGAATCCATACCAAGCATTTCGTAAACCCATTTATCTTCGTTGGAAACGATGACGCCTTTAATCTCCGCTTTCATCTTCATCACCACCTTTCAAAGTGTTTTCATCTTTTTCTTTTTCATCATTTTCACCACTGTTAGCTTTTTCGTAGTTTTTAGTAATCAGGTATTCGTCTAATTCAGGATTGTCTGATGGTTCTTCACCTAACATAATCCGCACCTCATTCCTTGTAAATGAACCAGAACTTACAAGTTTGTCAATTGCTTCAGCATATTGAAGTGGGTCTTTTTTATTCACACCGACAATTTCTATTCTTGTATCTTTCAAATACATGCTTTGTGTTATGAGTTTCGCGTTTAATTCGTTCTGAATCTTTTTTAATAAAGGTGTTAAACAGAACTTCTCAAATACAAGCGTGTTTTTTTCCAAATCAGCTGTTTCTCCGTAAATCAAACCTGGAGGTATACCAATCATCAACGCAACATTTTTTATTGCATCTCTCATTAGCTCACTCAATTCAGAAAAAGGCATGTTACTATTCTTACCACCATTAGATAATTCCTCATAATCAAAACCTTCTATCAAAGGCGCGATTGCTAGTTGATTTTTATTAAAAGTATTGAATAATTTATTTGTGAACGCTTGTAATTTTTCTATATTCTTTTCGTCATATGCGCTAGAGGCAGATTTCAAAATCCCTCTTATTTGATAGTTTTTTAATTGTGCACCTATCATTCTTCCGAATATTTTCCCGTAATCTTCGAATAGACTTTCTACAAAGTGTGTCACTTTATTGTTGTTGTACTTTAAATATATGACCTCTTGCATTGTGAAAGTACGTTGATAAGTATAATCTTTAACCGTTACATCTTTGAATATATCATCATACAAAGCGTACTCTTCTCTGTAAAAGCTATCTGCGATAAGTAATTCTTTGCTGTCACTTACTACGATTAAAACCTCGTTATCATAAATTAGTTTATATATAACTTGTTGCCAAAAACTATCGCTTGATAAGTCAGTATTTGGTTTTATATTTAACTTGTAGTAAACATCATTCTTTTGAATTCTATTACCTTCCAATACTTTAAAATGACTTTGAGCGACAGCTCGCGCAACAAATTCAATACAACTATCAATCGCTAAACGTTTCACATACGCTTGTTGTGATAGATCTTCTATCATATCTAAATCAAGCATATATGTTATATCTTTCCTAGTTTTAAATATCTTTTCTAGAATACTCATGTCTCACCTCCTCTATTAGAAATCTATACTCATTAATGCATCAAGCGCTTTAGACATGTCTTTGTCTACTATATCGTCTGCTCTATATAATGCGTGAACAAAAGCCATGAACCCATCGGTTTTTCTTCTATTTTCATCTTTTTTAATATATTCTTTATTACCATCGGGTTTAACCTTTACTGCAACATTATTAGTAAACCAACGCATCAAAGGATTGTCTCCATATATTACGTTATGTTTCGCAAACATTGTATCGATACGTGGTGCAAGTAATCCATGTATTGCTTTTGGATTTCTAAGTACTTCAAGTTTTATGCCAGCATCCTCAAACGCACGTCTTACAATATCAGTTCTATAATTATCAGCTATGACTTTTTCAAGCCCATATTTTTCTCTAGCCTTTAAAAACCAATCAACTATATATTCAATTTCAATGACATCATCATCGACAATGGTCAATAATCCCATTTTTTCCCATTCTTTAATAGGAGGTTCTAATTTGACATCATCCAAAAACCCTTGTCTTACAAACGAATGTCCTAACCAAATGTAATCATCGTTTTTTCGGAATAATAGCCCTACACTTGCAAAATCTCGAATGTTTGCAAAGTCTAAACCACCAATACACATTTGATTATCTAAATTTGGTATCTCTCTATTAGTCGCTAGTATTTCTTTCCATGGTGCTATTACTTTTTCAAGGTCAACTTCAGGCAAATTCATTCGCTTAGTCATGAATTCGGGCTTATTTGAACGGTTGAATGGTAAATCGTTATATTCTTCTTCAATCGTGCTTAGCAGTGTTTTAGCGTATTCTGATAACGGTTTATGTAACATTGGGTTCGCCTTTTCCCACGTCTGTCTGTCATCAACTTCTTTTGGATCGTCTAACTTACAATAAAAAGCAAACAATCTACTATTTTTAACCTTGCCACTTAATACACTTGCAATTTTGTGCTTCATTGCATCGATATAACCCTCTCTAACAAAACCATCAGTACTTATATAAAACGTTCTTCTATTTTTCTTTTTACCTAATCCACCACGTTTGACGTTTACCATTTCAGGACCAAAGAAATAATGAATTTCATCAAAAATAACACACCCCTCACGTCCACCGTCTTTGGTTTTTGTGTTTGATGTGTTATATCGAATAACCGATTTAGTTGCACGGTTTATTATTTTTGCTTTACTAACTTCATAAGGAGCTTTTGGCGTTTTACCCGTCTTATTTCGTTTGTTATCCATTAAAACGGTTCTGATTTCATCAAACGATGTTTTTGCTTGATCTTCACTATTAGCAACAATGGAGATGTGATATTCTTTAACTCCGTGTAAGGGCGTAGAAAGAAAATCACTAATAGCACTTATTAGACCGTTTTTCCCGCCTCCACGTCCCATGAAAATAGCAAATTCTGTAAAGAAAGCTTCATCTGTATTTTTATCTATAAGAAATATATTAGCTATGATAAACCTTTGAAATGGTAATGTTGGAAAATACCATTTTTCAATAAATTTGATACAATCCTCGATTTTCTGTTCATCAAAATATACATCATCTCGTGAATATATATGTTTTTGTAGATAATTAAAGAGATCAATTCTTTCTTTATTTAAAATTATCTTTCCTTGTTTCCACAAATTTATATATTCATCAACGTATTTATTACTAATCATAGGTAATCATCAGATGGCGTTTCTGTGTCTTCTTTCTCTTCGGGCAATAAATCCGATAATTGTTTGATTATTTTTTGATATGCAGCATCTCTAGCATTAAATAGTTTGGCTACTGGTCTTTCCCTTTCATATGGTGGCGCCTTTTCAGATTGAGTAAATAAATCATAGTCACCTTTTTCTTTTATGTCTTCCCACATGTAATCAAGCATTACACGTAGCCTTGCTGCTTGAATAATTAAACCATCAACTACTTTTAATTTATTGCTAGGTATGTCTTTATATAATACTTGCAGCCTTTCTTTTTCTTTAAGCACTAAGTTTTCATCAACTATAATCTCCATTTCATCACCTGCCTTAAAATGGTTATAAGAGGGGGGGGTTATACATGGATTTTTAAAATTATCGCGAAGTCGAGCCCCTCCCCGTTCCCCAAGTATTTTGATCGCTTTTGATTTTTTTGACCCGGGGGTATTTACCATTTTTCGTCTTTCCATTTATTTTCTTTTTTTATAAATCTCTTTTCTTTTTTGTTGTGACATTTAATACACAGTGTTTCTAAATTGTTTAAGTCATGAGCAAACTCCGGATGATGTTCTAGCGATAATATATGATCTACATCCAACGACTTACGCTTGCTTTTGTCATATGTCGTTAACTTGCCGTCTCTCTTACATTGTTGACATTCATAATTATCTCTTTCTAGCACTCTTTTTCTTGTTGTTTGCCATTCTTTAGACTTATAGAATCGTATACGTTCGTCTTTAGTCATCATAATGTTTCACCTTATATAACTTAAGTAGTATCAAGACGCATCTATACTTGATGTGTAGTAATGTATTTACAATTAGTTTGAACATGTTCATACCTCATAAATAAAAAGACACATCACATAGTGATGCGCCTCTTGTTCATGCGTCGTATTAGCATTTAATAACTTTAAATATTAATCTGATACTAACATAATAAACTGTTTTAATGCGGACTTACATAGGGTAAAAGTCCGCTACACATAACCAATATACTTTGCTAACTTATCGATCAGTGCATTCCTTCTACGTAATATACTTGTCTTACTTGTACCAAAGTAATGTGCTATATCTTCCCATTCATAACAACCAATAGGACAATCCCAATATCTAAACCTTAATAACTCAAGCGTATCCTCATCACTTTCATCTATCAATCTATCTACACCGTTAACTATATTTCTTAATGTATTGTACCTGTTATCACTAAACTTCTTTATTGCACATCGTTCAATCGGATTACCCGGCAAATTACTTTTGCCAGCTCCCGCATTATCTGGTTCATGACTTTCAAGTAATTCATATTCTCGCATCTTCAACTCTCTTCGATAGTTATCGATGTGCTGAATGTATTCTTCAAGCTTTTTGATATCGTGTTTCTCAATCTTTATCATTCAATGCAATACCTCCGATAATATAAATTACTTTTTAATATCGTTATTTATTCGCTTCAATTCAATCCTGTATTCTTCTAACCCGTTGTATCCTTTAGTTTTAACTACTTCATCAAGTAGATAATCATTCATATATCTGAGTGCTTGTATCTCTCTTGCACGATCACTATTAATACTGATACAAACTAATAGCAATATAGCAAATACAATAGTCATAGTAATCCACATCATTTAAATCTCCTCTTGTTTAAATTAATAATAATTCTTTCTTTTATCGAAGTTCTGTTTATTTTAAACTTTTGACTAAACTGTTCTTCAAATTTATCAAGATAAAGATTATAATCGTTTATTTTTCGTCGGTACTCTGAAGTGATAAAACTATCAATATGATTATAAGCTCTATTTTCATTCATTTTATTAATTATATTTTTTAAATAAGATATATCTTTTTGATATTGATTTATAATAGCAATTGTTTCCATAACAAAAGAAGGATTAAAAAAAATCTGATTTGTACTAAATTCATTGTTGAAACTCATCTTAAAATCTTCCATTGCCTTAACTCTATTTGATAAATTAATCATTTGTCTAAATCCAATAACATTTTCATACGCTTTTTTACTTTGCTTATCTAAATTATTAAAGACTTCAATATCAAAAAAATCTAAAAATTCATGCTGTTCTGTTGGAATAATATAAGCTCCAATCATCTTTTTAGCCTTTTTAAAACAATCTAAATATATCGGATATATTTGTTCTAAATTGATTTTTTTACGTTGTAAGTTAGAATCTGTAAAATACCTAAAAATCTCTTTAACTGAATAAAGCACAACACCTCCTGCTAAAGTATATATGCTTCCTATTATTTGCTCGTTCATTTTTATCTACCTCTTTATAATATTTTCTGAAAAGGAATCTATAATTTTATACATACCAAAAATTCCTAATGCATTTATTATCACTCCATCATCAATAATATATATGGATATTAAGAAAGCAAACAGCAAAACGATCAAATCATAAATAAATATTCTCATTATTCACTCACCTCCGCTCGAAAGACGTAATCACTCGGCGCCTCTACATCATCATTAGCCGTCATCATAATATATACTTGCTCAGTTACATACTTACCTAGCTCATACATTGCTAGTAAGAATAATAATCTTAGTATTTGCTTAATCATTTTTTATCTACCTTCTTTACTTCGTATAAGACCGGATATAAATTTAAAAAGTGTATTCTATATCCAATCGTCTTAACTTCTACTTTGTCACCTACTTTTAACCTAGCTTGTATGTCTGCGCTATCAAATTTCTTTTTGAGTAATAAGTCGGAGTTTTCAATGACTTGTTTATTGTCTAATACAATATAGAACTTGTCTTCTTTATCTTGTCTCTTGTTATATTTATCTGTAATTGTCCCTTGATGTACTTCTTTGTTTTGGTAACTAGCCACTGTATAGATAGGCGATATGACAACAAGCATCAGTGCGATTACGCCGAATAATCGCAGTATTCCAGCAATAAAGATATCGAACCAATCCATATTTTTAAGTTTTTTAATCATTTCCCACACTCCCTTATATTTTCAAACAACTGACCTAATTTAATAACTGCATCTCTTTTAACTTGTACTTCGTACTTCTCTTTTGCTTTTTCTTTACTCTCTGCCTCAACAACTGTAAACCTTTGATTGCTCTTAGCTTTAGTTATGTGTGTATGCTTACGTCCTGTTGAATCTTTGAATGTTGTGACTAAGTATTGCGTCACTTCCCCAAAACCTCCTTAACTCGATCTAAGATGTCTTTAAACTCCGCTACTTCCGAAGCCTTTTGCTCCACGTTCTGAAACACACTCGAATTCCTCCACTTGCTTTAGTTCCGGTGTCCATATAGGCACAATAACCAATTGAGCTAGTTTGTCGCCTTTGTTTATGACATAACTACCATTCATACATAAAATTTTATCTGTTACAGGTAGTCGGGCATACTTTCCATCTATCCCAGCAGGACTCCGACCAAAGTTACTCATATCCTCACTCTCTAACGTTTCATTATCATTCTTGATATTAATCCCTAAATTACCATGATATCCCGCGTCTATCTTGCCCGTTTCAATCACTAAATGCGTTTTACTGCTTACACCACTACGGCTAGTTAATAGCCCGACATAGCCCTCTGGAATGCTTACAGCTACATCTGTTTTAATCACTGCCTTTTCTTGTGGCTCGAGTACGACAGTTTCAGCTGAAAATATGTCATAACCTGCATCCGTCTTATGATTTCGTTCGGGCATTCTAGCATTTTCTGATAATAGTTTTACTTGTAATGTGTTAGTCATTTTCCTGCTCCTCCTCATATTTATAAACAACTTGACCTGCCATAATTCCTACTGCTTCATCAAGTTCAATACCTTCTTTAACTGAATGTTGAATAGCATTTGTCATTCCCTCAAGTATTTCATCAAACGCTTGCGCTTTCTTATACACGTCCTCAATCTCTTTTAATAATCCCTCTGTGTCATTACCGTTATAGGCACTAGCACTGATAATTGATTGTTCAATTTGTTCGCGGTTATTCATCATTTCCATCTCCTCTAAAATAAAGTTAGTTGCTTCTGCTCCTCGTATTCCAAACCATGTTGCTTTATATATGTTTCGAGCTCTTCTGCTGTATCAAATGTCTTTTTCACGCCTTGCCAACCTGGTACGATATGCCCATGAAAGTAATAAGTGCCGTTTACTACATGAATATGTGCCACTCGTTCGTTATCCTGATACAGATATCTCTTAGATCCAAAGAATTGATTTAGGTATTCTTTGCGTGCGTTATCTGTCATGATCTACTTCTTAACTTTCACGAATATGTCGTTTTCCATCAGGTAGCACGCATAACGTCCTCTTGGATGTTTCTGTGGTACATTAAACAAATGTGGCTTCTTTCTTCTTAGCTCAGCCTCTTTCTTTTGCTTTCTTTCCAATTTGCGTTCGAGTCTAGCTTGTTCCAGTCTTTCTATTGTTTTCTTTTCTCTGTACTCGCTTAAACGCGTACCTTCTGGTGCGTCCATTGCTTCATGTAGTTCCCAACCGTCTTTTACTCTCTTAGAAACCATTCCAGCGGTTATACCGTGACTTTCTATTAATTCCATTTCAAATTTACTGAACCTATAAGGTTTATCGTTTATTGTTACAATTCTTGCTTTTCTCGCCATTTTATCCACCTCTTATATTTCTTCTATTCGTATGATTATTTTGGGCTCAATTCCATAACGCTTTGAGCTAGTTATTTCTGTAATTTGGTTATCGTCTTTCCATACATGGCCATTACAAGCATCTAATACCGTTTTAATTAAGTTGTCGATATCCGGCTTAGTCACTTTATACTGCCCAACCATTTCGCTTTTCTTTTTCTTCGACCACGATTTAAGCAATGGAAAGTAAAAGTCTAATTCGATTTTTAGTGCGCGCTCTAGATTTAACTTAGGCATTTGCCCTTGTATATACGCTTTATGCTTTGTGTAAGACGTTGGCATGTAAGTTTGAACAAATCTACCTGTTTTACGAAAGCGTGGACGAGGCGACCCCATCGGCGCATTAAACACTTCATTAAATTTAATTTCTATTTCCATGTAATCCCTCATATATATTCAAATAAGCTTGTTTGGTGTCCTAACTCCATTTGTTCATTATCAATAAGTGTTTTTAATTCATAATCATCTAAGTACCAACGTCGACCATTGAATTTTGTATGTTTTAATCCAACAACTAAATGCCGTCCATCTTTAAAATGTGGTGTAACTGAAAACATTTTGTTGCCGTCATGATCAAATAGATAGTATTTATCAAATGCATCCATTTTCAATCACTCCCATTTGCTATTTAGACGCTTAATAAAAGCTTCTCTGTCTTTCTCAAGGTTTTCATCTACTTCCGGCGTTTTCGTTTCTCTCGTGCTGTCTGTGAGCCATTTGGGTGTTTTTTCTTTTGATTGTTTAACGAAAGGTTTATAATTTTGTTTTTTGCTTTCAAGTTGTTGCTTTTCAAATGCACGTACTTGTTCAATAGATTTCAAGTTTGCATTAAGCCATGTATTCAAAATGCTTTTAGCATATCCCCAAGTAACTTTATTTCTGTCTTTAGCGATTTTAAGTGATGCGGTAACTATTTGATCTGAATCATTTTCAAATGAATCAAGATAATAATTTAAATCGTCTAAATTGTAAGGAGTTATGAAACCGAATCCGTTATCTTGGAAGAAGTCGAAGGCGGTTACCTTCTTCTTCTCATTCTCACCATTCTTTACATTATCCCCATTCTTTACATTCTTGTTTGTGTTGATTTGTTGTTGATTTGTTGTTGATTTGTTGTCCATTTGTTGTTGATTTGTTGTTGATTTGTTGTCGTTTTTGCTGTCGGAATTTTCTTCCATACTTTGATAAATCGCCCAATTGACAACGGTTATAACAGAAAATTTGTTGTCGGACTTTACGACGATAGTTCCAAGGTTTTCTAAAAGCTTTATGTAGTCTCTTACTGTGGATTCTTTGAGACGTAACTCTTCGCTTGCTCGCTTTCTCCCGAACACAAATTGACCTTTTTCTAATTCAACAACTCGTCTGCCAACAAGCTGTGTATGATCCTTATGACTAGCCTTCATAAGACAATATGCAAATACTTTGAATAACTTTTCGTTCTGAAAAATAGGCGAATCTAATAGTTTTCTATGAAGTTTTATCCAACCAGTCATATACACACCTCACTTTCAAACCGGTTAAATCAGAATGGTAAATCATCATCATTTAGTTCAATCGGACCATTTGCATTCGCAAACGGATTATCTTTTACTGGTTTGTTATTTGAATATTGCGATTGTCCACGTGTTTGTTGTACTTGTTGTTGATATAAATCTTGTTGAGTGTCATTTGAGTTCTTCGGTTCTAAAAATTGAATACTATCGGCAACAACTTCCGTAACGTATACACGTTGACCTTCCTTATTTTCATAGTTCCGCGTTTGTAACCTACCATCTACGCCCGCCAACGATCCTTTAGATAGGTATTTATTAACGTTCTCTGCTTGTTTTTTAAATACGATGATATTAATAAAGTCTGCCTCGCGCTCTCCTTGTGCATTCGTAAATGTGCGGTTAACTGCTAATGTGAATGATGCTACATTTACACCACTTTGAGTGGTTCTTAATTCTGGGTCTCTAGTTAAACGACCAACTAATATTGTTCTGTTTAGCATTTATAAACCTCCAACATAAACGGGCGCGCCCGTCACTTTTTGTATTTCACTTTTAATGTATTTTGCATTTGAATTTTGACTACTTAAATGAATTAAATGTATTTCTTCGAGTCTAGTTAAATCATTTGCTTTTAACATTCCGATAGCATGTTCTAAGCTAAAATGAGACTCCATAATTCTGTTTGCTAATGTGCTGTGCACACTGCCGTTTTTTATGTTTTCTTGCATTTGTTCATAGATATAATTAACTTCTAGCATCATGTGCGTAATGCCATTAAATTTGTATTTCAAATACTTTGTATCAGTAACATACAGAACCTTATAACCTAGTGTGCTTTGTAATAAGAAAGCCACAGGCTCGTTAGCATCATGTTCAATGTCAAATGGCAGAATTGACCATGTACCTATTCGTAGCCCTTGCTTTGCCTTAATCGTGCATAAGCGATGACTTTCAAAATTCATAGCTTGTTGTGTTCCAGCAGTCATATAGCTGATTACACCATTGTCGACAAACTGCTTTGTGTACTTTGCATGATCACCATGTTCGTGTGTGATAAGACACCCTGCTATATGTCTTGTTTTATATTTGAAATGCTTTTGAACACGTTCAAATTTTATACCTGCCTCAAGTAGTAACGTAGTACGTCCATCATTTAAGACGTAGCAGTTACCACTTGAACCAGTTGCTATTGTTTCAATTAAAATGGCTCTTCTTCGCTTTCTTTTTCTGTTGCAGGTTCTTTTATTTCTTCAAAGTCAGATACATCAATAGGCTTATCATTTTCTAATTCTGTGTATTGTGCTTCTTCGAGAACTGGTTGTTCAAAGTCCAATTGTTCTTGATTTGCATTTTCTTCAACTTCTGCGTCCAACACTTCTTTGCGTTGACGTTGTTCGGATTCTTGTGCGTATTTGAAAAGATTGCTATCTGTTGATGTGTTGATATAACGTTTAGCAGCTCTATTGATAACTGTTTTTTTAGCCATTTCTTCTTTGAAATTATTATGTGTTTTAGAATTTTGTAATGCTTTTTCATCTTTAATCATTGATGACTGCATCCATGCTTGTTTAATTTGTTCAATAGTCATGACTTCAATATAGTTATCTCGTCCATCATTAAATACGATTGTGCAGTACGCACCGATAATGTTTTCTTTGTCGATGTTAAAGAAGTCTTGTTCGTGCTTAATCGCTTTGATACGTCCTGTTTCTCCCATTTCTTGCTTGAATGTATCGCCTTTATAAATCACTTGAGCAACAACATCTTGAGCACCTGCATCACGTTTTAACATCATTACATTACCGTGATAGCTACGTTGTAACTGCATTTTGTTGCCGTAAGGAATAAAGTAGCATTGATTTTTAGCTGGATTTAAACCTTGCGTTACCATGTCTAATAAGGCATTTGCTTTGCTTGTATCGTTACAACTCATTAATTTGTTATCTTGGCTGATTTGTAACCATGCTTGTTTCATGGCATTACTTGGTGAATAATCATTTGGCAATTCCAAATTGCCTTGTGACTCTAAAACTCTCACTTTGTTTAATACGTTGTCAGATACGTTCTTTTCTTGTACTAATTGTTGTTCAATAGTTTGTAATTTATTATTTTCAGTCATTTTATATAGTCTCCATTCTTAATTTTTTATCTTGTTCATTTACTATCAATTGAATTTGTTGTGATTCTGTTTTGATAAGCTCTGTTACTGATTCAGCATTATCAATAAATATTGGTGCTGTAACTTTAAAATGTTTTGACAGTGTATTGATGATATCTAAGCCAACATTAATTCTTGAGGCGTTATTTAAACCGCTGTCGTATTCGACGCCGTTAACCGTTGTGGAACATGTTTCTTCTAATTCGCCGTTAACTAAGGTATTGAATAACTTAAATTCAGCAATATCAAATTCGTTATTGATATTTTCAGTAAGCATTTTGACTTTTGTTGTTGTAAATTCTTTTAAGATATAAAGGTCATGTGAATACTTTTCTTTTTCATCCAATAATCTGTCTTCTTCATTTCTTAATTCAGAAATAACATCATCTAGATGTTTATTTGATTTTTCGATTGATCTTGACACTTCAATTTCTGATTTTTCTTGAGTAAGTTCGCTTATTTTGTCATCTATTCCTGAAACGTTATCTTGAATAGTTTTCCTAATGTTCGAGCGTTTTTGATTAATCTCGTTTATCTCTAACATTACTGCTTTGTATTCGTCAGTTTGTGTAACGTCAACATGAGTCGTTTTCAACTTATTAATTTTGTTTTGTATTCTTGCTGAACGCTCTTCTGCTTCGTTGATTTTAATTTGTAGATTATTGTTGTCATCCTCTAACTTCTCGATGATTGGCTTTATTTTCTTTCCTTCTGAAATAATGTGATTGATAGATGTTTGTATTGTTTCTAATTCTTTCGATTTTTTTACATTGAATTTCTGTAAAGCTTTTTCTCTTGCCTCATTCACTTGTTCAGTTGGTAACTGTTGACCACAACAACTACATACATTGTCATCAAGATGTTCAAATTTTTGATTTTTAGATTTTTCTAAATCACTTTTTAGTCCTTTGTGATTTTCCAATAATTGATTACGTCTATTTTCTTCATGTGTGATTTGTTGTTTGTTTTGCTTTAATCTCGTTTTAAGGTTTGCTACCGTTCCATTTTCAACATGTAATTCATTTGTTAAAGCATGGATTTTGTTCTCATTACTTGCGCTGTTATTGTCTTCTATGCGTTTCAATTCTGATTGTTTATCAGCTAATTGATTACGCAAATTAATTTCTTCCTTACCGTTTTGAATATCTATACGCTCATTTTCAAGTTGCTCAATTTCTTGTTTGATAATTGCGTATCTATCGTTATCGAATTCTGGTACATCCTGCTTATTTTGTTGTGTTTGGTTAATACGTATCGGAATATCTTTGATATCTTTGTTAATCTGTTTTATCTTGTCCGTAAGAATCTTTTTCTTTGTTTCAATTTCATGATCTCCAAGAATATTATTTAATTCTTTAAAATCATCATTTGTTTTAATGACATCCTCATCATTGATTGGTTTAGCAATTTCAAACAACAAACTTCTTCGCTTCTTCCAATCTAGTAAGTTAAATGCTTGAGGGTTCGTAATTAACTTGAATACATCTTCATCAATCAGTTCATCAATACGAGCTTTATAATCCTTTACTTTTATTGATTCATCATTGATATATTGTTTCTTCGTTCGACTTCGTGAGTATTCCTTGCGATTCGTTTTTTGATTTATTGTGTATTTAGGATGTGACTCTTTTTTAAAAGTCGTAATTTTTCCGTCGATTTCAAATTCTGCGAAAACAGTCGGAATTAACTCATAATTTTCTTCGTTTTTTTCGTTTAAAGGTACAGGGTTAAATGATTTGGTTGATCCGTCCAAACCTTTATCGAAAAGCAGCCATTGTAATGCGGTTGCTGTCGTAGTCTTACCCGTTGCATTATTGCCGTATATTTTTGCATCTTTGCCGTTAAAGTTAAAGCTTTCTTCTTTGATTCCAGCAAAGTTTGATATAGTTAACTTATTTATTTTCATATCTTTCCTCATGCTCCTTTTTTAATCTTCCGATGACCTCTTAGCACCTCGATAATTAAATTTTTTATTCGTTCATGGCTGTCTGGATTGATTTCATGTATCTGCACAAGCTTATTGTTTGTTTTGTAACTGTCGTGATAGTGTAAGAAATTAATCGATAAGTATCCGTGATGATTACGTTCAATTTCCAATAATGCTCGTTGGTTTGACAAAGTATATTCGTCGAATAACGTCTTAAAAATATTCAATATATTTCTTTCTGTATCTCTCATGCTTATACCTACCATCGCATGACTAAGTTAATTAGTTTGTCCTGTTCATCTGTGTTATTTTCAATCCATTCGTTTATAACGTCACGCATTGCATCCGTCGCAATATATAGTTCGCTTAAATCTATGACATGAAACGATTTAAGTGGAACATTATTCATATCCTTGATTTGTATACTGATACCGTCATGTCTCTTCATCACAGACACTTTAAATTCAAACCCGTTAAAGCTTATAATTTTGTTTTTTATCTCACCAATTTTGTAATACATCGTTCTCGTCCTCCTTGTCTTCTTCGTCCTCCTCGTTATCTTCTTCGTTTTGTAATTCATAAATTTTGTTTTTTAGTTTTATATTTTCTTTTTCCAATTTTTCGTTTTTTCTTTCTTCCGCAAAATACTTACCTCTGTAAGTATCTTCTTCTTTATCTTTAACAGCCTTTATTTCAATAAGTTTTCTGTACTCGTTCAATGTGATTGTTACTGTCAATTCTTGATTTGCTACAAAGTTATCTTCTTCATTTCTGTATCCTGAAAAATCTTTAGTGTAATAATGTTGTTCAGTTTTAATATTTTCAGTCATAGTTGACTACCTCCGTATATTTTGATTTAATTAAGTTGTATATTTTGATGAACACTTATTGTTACTTGTTGGCGCAAGTAGCAGTTTTTTCATTCTTCATAAAAGTATTCCTTATAGAATATGAATGTTGCGATACTTGCGAATCCTGCAATTGACCATGCTGTAGTGAAGTACAGCAATGGCATAAGAACAATCGCTAAGACTGTGAAGCATAATACTGCTAATAGGTAGCTTTTATAAATGTTGCTCATTTTATTCTCTCCTTATATATTTCATTGAAATGCTCATCGACGAATTTATTCATCTTTCTTGCGTTAAATCTCCAGCGATTAAAATTCTCATCAGGGTAATGCACAATTCCTTGCGCTCTTAGTTCTTTTTCAAATCTAGGATGAAATAGTAATCTGTCCTTGATAGTCTCATCAGATGCAATTTTTAATTTCTTCTTTAAGTCACTCATGTTCCATACAGGGTCTAATGAATAACCAATTAGCTCATCATATTCATCTTTTGTGATAAGTACATGTGTTTCAGGTATTGGAACTGTTACGTTTAAAATATGTGGCATTTCTATCTTTCCTTTCGTGTATAATGTTGTTATCTCCTAGTGAAAGGAGGTGATATTGGTGTATATTGATCCTTTAAAAAATGTTCGTTTTTCTATTAATAACGTAATTAGTAATGTTGAAATTTCTAAAAGTATGGCAATTAAACAATCTTTAAAACCTAAGTACCAATTAGATATAATTAATAGAAACAACATAAATTTATTTTCTGACTTCAAAGTAGACTTTCATCTAAACAACTTAATTGAAATGAATTTTAATTTGCGTAATTCTTTTTCATCTCTAACATTTCAAAGAAATTTATTTTCTGAAGAAACGATAAAATCTTTTAAGGAACTCTATAGGTTTGATGATGAGATTGTACTTCAAGCACAACAGACCATTAGAGATTTTTATATCAATCCAACTGCTATCTCTACTTTGGCTGAAGCCATCAATTCGACCTATCCAATAAATGAGCAAAGTACCTACAAGAGACACGATGAATTTGTCAAACGTATCGAAAATGATTTTCCACATCCTTTCAAAAAGTTAATAAGATGGTCTAATGGCATTGCAGCAGGTGCTGACATTCAAATCTTTGTAACAAACTATATAAACGAGAACGATTTACATATTCAAAATTCATTGATAGTTGCTATAGTTTGTTTATTAAGTTTTTTATCGACCTATTGTTCACATTCTAAAAAGTAATAATAAGGCCTAATTTAGTTAACCTTCTTTAACAACTCTGCAACTGCTCGCAACAATTCAGGGTTGTTACTTCTTTCTAAACAGTAACTAGCATGCTTTAGTAATTTGAGTTTTAATTTATTTTTTTCTTTCGCGATTCTAAATTTTTGTAACATTTGTTATGCCTCCTTTGCATTTCCAAAAATTTAATCTAACTTAAATTCTTTTCCATCTATTAATCCATAAAAGTTATTTTTTAAATGCGGATGTCTTTCAAGCGTCATTTCAATAAAACGCGGGTCTATCATTAAGTCGTAGCCATCGTTGTATTGAATATTAACGGGTCGTCTATTACCTTCTTCGTCATAGTAGTAATAGATGACTTTTTTGTTTTGAGCTTGCATTGTTCGTTCCTCCTATTAAGATGTTTGTTTTTCTCCTAAAAACTTATTAACAAAGTATTGTTGTCCTTTGCCTGTTACTTTTGGCGTCTTACTAATTGATGTGTGACCGTCCGAATGTGTGATTGATGTTTCTTTAATTTCGAATAACTCACGTTCCATTGAATACTGTGTAGGCATGTTATAATCCACACCCTTGCGTTTAATAAGGAATCCGTTTTGACGTAACCACTCAAACAATCTGCGTTGCCCGATGTTTATACCGTTTTGTTTAATGATCTTTGCTAACTCTCCAACTAAAATTGATGTCTTAGTAGTAGCTACTGCATCTGCAAATACAATTTTTGGTTTATCACGTTCAATCTTTGTTTCTAATTGATTGATTGTGTTGTTAGCAATTTTTAAAGCACGTTGCATAATCATTTCTGGACTGTTCCATGCTTTCTCTACTTGGATGAAATACTCTCTAAAATCAAAACCTTTTTCTGTACCTGACATCATCGCAACATGTTTAGCTACATCAAGTGTTAAAGCATAATCTTCTAGTTGTCTTACAGCTCCGTTATTAACAACCGTACTTGTAAGTACACTTGTAAAATCCCTATTTTCTTTGAAATGCTTCAAGTTAATTTCTGCCCAAGCGCTAAAACGCTTTTTAACTTCCAAAGCTTTATATAACTCTCTTGCACTTATTGCGATTTCTCCATTTTCTTTTTCTTGTATGTTGAACATTTCGCCGATGTTCGATTTTGTTTTTAATGCTTGCATATTGTTTATGCTCCTTTCGTGTATAATGTTGTTATCAACCTAAGGAGGTGATAAGTATGGACATAATCGCGATTTGTATCGCAATTTTTAGTTTCTTACTGACTGCACTTAAATATTATTTAGACTATATGAAAGATTCTCTTAACGTCGATGTTATACCTACCAGAAGCTTTAATTACTTGGTCGATGACAAATCAAGTTACAACGATATAACATTTATTAATTTCACAAAGTTTCCCATTTCTGTTATTGACGTTGAATTTGATATTAAAAATAAAGTAAATGAACAAAAAACGTTCAAACCTATACGATATAAAGATAAAAACTACTCCATTCCATTTACTTTAGGACCTTATGAAAGTGTAGAATGTACTTTTTTGCTCGAAGAATATCCAGTGATATGGGAATGGGATGTGACTATCAAAGTCACTACCAACAAAGGAATCTATATAAAGCCTGTTATCATAGAATCGCGGACAGAACACCGAGAATCAGAGCCACAAGTGACAGAGTTAACATCAGCAAATAAGGTAAGTGCTCTTTCCAACCCCAAGGATGGTTTTTTAAAGAAGTTTTTATATCATTTAAAACCTTAAACATTTAAAATCCTCCCTTTCCGTCACTCTTTAATTGGAGTGGCGTTGATTTTTTCGTCTAACTTTTTCAATGCTAATTTGTAAATAACTGAAGCATGTTCGGTTTTAAAATGAGATTCAGCAATAATTTTCAATGTTTCTAATTTATTTCTTGCATCACCGTATGTGGTACTTTCTGATAGAACACCTTCTAAAATTTGTTGAACTCGATAATCTAAAAGTTTTAAGTCTTTATTGATGCATTGTTCGACACACTCTTCTTTGGTTAATGTGATTTGTTCCATAGTGTCCTCCTTATTTTTATTTAGTTGTCACTTTCGAAACTTAAAGTTTAAAAAAAATCATCAACTTTAACATTTAAATGATCTGCTAATTTTTTAGCTTCTGAAGTTGTAAAATCTCTGCCATTAATTCGATTTATCTTTATACTCAATAAACTTCTACTCATTCCGATTGCTTTAGCAACTTCTTTTTGGTTAGTTCCTTTAAGTGCAATCAAGCTTTTTATTTTTAAGTATGGTTTATCTGCTACACTAGTTGTCATTGAACCCCCTCCTTTTGTTTCGTTTGTAACAACTTGATTTAAGAATACATCATAAAAGTTTCGATGTCAACAACTTTTGCAATAATATTTTCCTTGCGTTTCGTTTTCGAAACTTTTATAATGAAATTATCTTATATAAGGAGGGTTTCGTATGGGTATTGGTGAAGGTTTAAAGAAGCTAAGAAAAAATAAAAATATGACTATGGAACAATTAGCAACTGATCTTAATAATAAATATCCCGACTTAATGAAATTAACGAAAGGCAAGATATCAAAATGGGAAAATGAAAAGGAAGAACCTCGATTATCAACTGCCAAAATTTTGGCTGAGTACTTCAATGTGAAGATTAATGATTTGTATAGTGAATCAAATACTACATACAAAGACGATAACGACATCACTTCCATATACAATAAACTCACACCTCCAAGACAAAGCAATGTACTAAAATATGCGACTAATCAATTAGAAGAGCAAAATAATGACAGTGATAATCTGGTAGATTTCAATTCTTACATTCAAGAAAAATCCGAAGTGGATATATATGGTTGTGCGTCTGCTGGTATTGGTGAAAGATTATATAACGAGCCTATTTCAAAAGAATTCGTAAGAGGTTATGTCCCCGCACATGATATAGCTTTAAAAGTAAATGGAGACTCAATGGAGCCGTTATTTAAAAATGGACAAATTATATTCATTGAAAAATCTCACACTATCAAAGATGGACAAATAGGCGTCTTTATTATAAATGGAGATGCTTACGTAAAGAAGGTTTATGTAGAAGATAACAGATTAACGTTGGTTTCTTTAAATAAAAAGTATAAAGATTTACATTTTTATGATAATGAAAGTGTGAGGTTAGTTGGAAAAGTTATTTTATAGGAGGTAGTAAAATGAATTTAAAAGAAGTTGACATTAACATTGAAGAGTGGGAAATGGTTGAAATCCCCTTTTATACAGAAGAAGAACTGACTTATAGATTGAAAAACGATTTACCTATAACTAAAAGTGAGTTTGAAGAACAGGAGTCTAAAAATGAATTCTTATAAAGAAATTGAACACTTACACATTAACACCGGTGGTAAAGAGTTAACTCAAGAGCAAATAGAAGAAGCTAAATCTTTTATAGACAGTCAAGGATTTAAAGATATGATTCGAGAAGCTAAAGAGTCACGTCAAAGAGTTATGGAGTCTAAAATTACTGATAGAACTAAAATGTGATTAATAACGTATATTTAGCGCTTTAATATAAATATAAACAAAGGAGAAATTGACATGAAAAAAGCAATCTTAACTTTAAGTCTTATATTTATTACCTACTACCTCACTTTTAAATATATGTGGATTAAAGAATTGAAGTATTAATTATGCTTATTTAAAAAAGACGTCTATTTCAGCAGTGTTTGAAAGGAAGTTTATAATGAAAATAACTAATTGCAAAATAAAAAAAGAAACTATAGTATATGAAGTTTTAACTAGTGGTAATCAACCATTCACTTATGAGTTACCTAAAGATTTATCGTCACATAATGCGCGTAAATACTTGGAATTTATTTCACAAAAAATAGATGGCGATAAGTTAAATTAATTCAAAGAATAAAGTAACTTCATAAAGAGTACGAAGAAAACGATCTAATGACCGAACTTATTCTTGAATATTTAGTAAAAAAGTATGTTGAAGAAGAATATAGGAAATAAACGCCTATATGGCGTGAGGAGGATGAGGGATGGAAAGAAATTCCACCAAAAAAAGTAGCAAAGATAAAATATTAAAAGCTGTAAATAACTTTGAAGAGGTTTGCAATAGCGGAAAATTCAAATTTAAATATTTGGATGACTGGCTTTTTACAAAATCAATAATTTTTAAAAATGAAACAACCTTAACTAACCAAAAAAACTTTAAAGTGTATCCAAGAGGTACTATTGTATACGCTAAACTTGGTGTTAACATTGGTTCTGAATTCTCAGGGAATCATTTTTGCGTCGTTTTAAATAAAAATGACAACAAACGCAATGAGCTAATTACTATAGTTCCACTTACTTCAAAAGACACCAAATTTTCTTTAAAATTACAAGAGAATTTAATACTAAAAGCTTTAGAAAAAATGAAAACTGACCACAAAACTTTACGATTCGATTTGGATAGAATAAAAGAAATGCACGCAAGATCCACAAAAGTAAAAAACTTAAATTCAGCAATCGAAAAAGAACTTGATGAGATTGAAAATAATTATATGCAACTCGCAAAAATAATTGAGCGTTACGAAAGGTTTGTAGGCAAACAAACTTATGCAATTCCATCTCAAGTTATCACTATCAGTAAAAAAAGAATAAGCACACTTAATGATTACGATCCAACTGGCCATATATCTTTCAATGAAGAAACTTTAAAAATTATAGAAGATTTTATGAAAGCTAACATTTTATCATAATTATCTTTACTTTTTATCGTTAATCTATTATAATCAAGATATAAATTTCCGGTAACCAATCCGGCTTAAAATCATATTTCCGGTAACCAATCCGGCTGGCCAGATGTTAATTCATCTGGTCTTTTTTTATACATTTTTATCGGGTAGCCCGCCTACCCTTATTATTTTTTGCCAATTTTGAGGAGGGAACGCATGAAAACACGTTGTTACGATGGTAAAAAATGGCAATATGAATTTAAGTATGAAGGAAAAAGATACCGTAAGAAAGGTTTTAGAACAAAGCGTGAAGCTAATTCTGCTGGACTAGACAAGTTAAATGAGTTAAGAAGTGGTTTTAATATAGATAACTATATAACTCTTGAAGAATACTTCGAAAATTGGATTAAAACGTATAAACAACCTGTTGTTAAAGAAAATACCTACCGTCATTATAGAAATGCATTACAACATATACAAAAACATAAAATAGGTAAAATGGAGTTATCAAAGATAAATAGACAAGTTTATCAGAAATTCATAAACGATTATTCAAAAGAACACGCAAAAGAAACTATAAGAAAAACAAACGGTGCTATTCGGTCAGCTTTAGATGACGCATTATATGATGGACTTATTTTTAAAAACCCCGCTTATAAAGTTAATTATAAAGCCGGAAAACCTACGAAGTCAGAACAAGAAAAATTCATCTCGGTAACTGAATATGAAATACTAAAAGATCACGTCAGAAAGAAGAGAACTCGTTCATCATTAGCGCTATTCATAATGATTTGTACGGGTTGTCGTGTCAGTGGTGCAAGAAATATAAAGATTGAGCATATCAACCAAGTGAAAAACACTATATTTATTGACGAGCGAAAAACCGATACTTCCCCTAGATATATCAGTATCGCTAAATCTGATATGAAACACATTATGGACGTCATAAGTACATTTGCAATTAGCTATGATGGTTACATTTTCAAAGAAGCCGGATCTATAATTAACCTTCAGGCTATCAATAATGCTTTGAAATCAGCCTGTAGAGTCAATAATATACCAATTATTACATCGCACGCATTAAGACACACTCATTGTTCTTATTTACTAGCAAAAGGTGTATCTATACATTACATTTCTAAAAGATTAGGTCATAAAAATATAGCAATAACTACATCCGTGTATTCTCATTTGTTAGAAGAAAAATTTAATGAAGAGGACAAAAAAACAACTAAAATTTTAGAAAGTATGTAATTTAGGGACCCATTAGGGACTCCAAACCCAATAAATACTGTTGTTACAAGGTTTCTATGTATCCAAACTGGGGGCAATATAAACGCGCTGATTTAATCGGACAATCTTCTTATATTAAAAATAATGATGTCGTAATATTCAATGAAGCATTTGATAATGGCGCATCAGATAAATTATTAAGTAATGTAAAAAAAGAATATCCTTATCAAACACCTGTACTCGGTCGTTCTCAATCAGGGTGGGACAAAACTGAAGGTAGCTACTCATCAACTGTTGCAGAAGATGGTGGCGTAGCGATTGTAAGTAAATATCCTATTAAAGAAAAAATCCAGCATGTTTTCAAAAGCGGTTGTGGATTCGATAATGATAGCAACAAAGGCTTTGTTTATACAAAAATAGAGAAAAACGGTAAGAACGTTCACGTTATCGGTACACATACACAATCTGAAGATTCACGTTGTGGTGCTGGACATGATAGAAAAATTAGAGCTGAACAAATGAAAGAAATCAGTGACTTTGTTAAAAAGAAAAATATCCCTAAAGATGAAACGGTATATATCGGTGGCGACCTTAATGTTAATAAAGGCACTCCAGAGTTCAAAGATATGCTTAAAAACTTGAATGTAAATGATGTTCTATATGCAGGTCATAATAGCACATGGGACCCTCAATCAAATTCAATTGCGAAATATAATTACCCTAATGGTAAACCAGAACATTTAGACTATATATTTACAGATAAAGATCATAAACAACCAAAACAATTAGTCAATGAAGTTGTGACTGAAAAACCTAAGCCATGGGATGTATATGCGTTCCCATATTACTACGTTTACAATGATTTTTCAGATCATTATCCAATCAAAGCCTATAGTAAATAGTGCTCAACTAACTAATAACTCGCTTCGTTCTAAAAGGTCGAAGCGAGTTATATTGTTAAAATTTGAATTGACTTACATTTTAATAAAATCATCTTAACAATTTTAATTTTTCATTAATACAAGTCTTTACTCTACACTCAAACAAGATTCATACACTGCACATCATAATAAATCTATCTACTCAAATATAAATAAAAGTTACCTACTACATTCTATGTAGCAGGCAACTTTTATTACTTATTTCTTTTCATTATCATTAAGTACTTTTACAAACTTCACATTATGTGTCTTCCAATCAACTTCATATAATGCTGATAATTTTTCTTCTTTTTTATCTACATGGTTTTCACCAGACCAATAGCCCCAGAAACCATGACGATTCCAATCTATTTTAAACTCATCCATTGATCTTTTATAATGAACAACAAATTTTGATTTACCTTCATCTTTTTTATCATGTGACATAACAGCTAAAAATTCTGGATTAAACCCTTCAGAAACAGTTACAGGCATCTTATTCTTAGGCGTAAAATTATCTTTCGCCCATAAATTTCCATTTCGTGTTAAAGAAAAGATTTCACTTTTAGTTCTATTATCACTATCATTAGTTAATTGTCTCGTATGGTCATGTCCCATATTATTTATCAAATATGCTTCTACTTTCCAACCTACACCTTTATGTGACGTAGATTGATCAAGTAATGTACGATACGATGGTTGTTGATAACTAATCGTCTCTGAATAATTACTCTCTTTTGTAATATTTCCAGTTAACCCTCCACGATTAATCGAAAAATCTCCACCTGTTTTATAACCATACGTATATTTAACTTCTCTTGATTCATCCTGATTTTTTGGTGCAAAATCAGTCACATTTGTATTATTGTTGTCATCAACATTTTGAATTGAAACTGAATAAGATCCAGGCCATCTTAATGTACTATTCCAATAACCATTTGGGTCTAGAATTCTTAAACCACTACCTATTGTTCCTTTCGCTTTAATAAATACTGTTTCTTTATCATAATTAGGTTCAGTTAAGAAGTTAAATTGTAAGCTTTGAGTAATATTTTTTTGACTATCACTTGTTGTAGCTGTACGTGTATACATTTTAGTATCACCATCAAGATTCTTCTCAGAAACAGCTTTAATTTCAGAATTAATTTTTGCATAAGAAGTAGCTGGTAATACAGTGAAAGTAGTCGATAGTGCTAACGTACAAATTGTGATATTTTTATATAGTTGTTTAATCATTTGTAATCCTTCCCTTCGATTTTATCCTTCTCTAAATGATTTATTATCAGAGTATTTATCAACGACTTTAACTGTTTTATTTTTCCAATCAACTTCATAAGTGACAATTAATCTTTGACCTTCTTTATTTTTTTCTAAAATTGGAGGTGCATAATGTATTCCAGGTCTGTTTTTCAAAATATCTTGATTTCGTGTGTATGTTACTTCAAATTGCGTTTTCTCATTTGACTTTTCATTAGATAAATAAGTTAAAAATTCTGGATTAAAGCCACTTCTTACTAATGCTGGGTATCTATATTTTGAAGCAAAGCTTAGTTCAGGGTTTTCAACAGTAGCAATTCTCGTATTTCTATAGAATAATAATTCATCATTTCTATTTTTCACTTCTCCACCATACTTCAAGTCATTCGCAATAACTGACCAGTGTACATGCCAGTTATTATTTTTACCGCTGGCAATTGTGTCATAATTTTGCTGATTATAACTAATCGTTTTGGAGTAGCTATTTGATGAAGTTCGTCCAATACCTTTCGTTGAATCGAATTTACCACCTGAGCTATATGAAAATGTACTGTCTACTTTCGCAGTTGAAATTTTATTTTTCGGCAATTGGTCTAATATTTCAGTTTTAGGATTTCTTTTTACTTGAAAATCTACATGGTACTCACTTGGATACTTTAACCAATTTGAATTTTTTTCTTCTTTATGAGATTCAAACTTTAAATTTGAATGAATTGAGCCTTGTTTTTTAACAAGTAATACATTCTTGTCATAAGTTGGATCATCGATAAAGTCGAATTGTAAATTTTGGAGTATATTTGTTTTCTCATCATATACTGTTTCAGTTCGTTTTGTGATTTTACCGTTTTTCCCAATATCATCCGGTGCTGTTGAATTTTTATCTTTATTAGTAACATTACGTTTCTCTTTTTGTTGAGACTTATCAACATGTTCTTTCTTATTTTGGTCTTGCGAGTCTTTATGAGCTGAATTTGCTTGAGTCGTTGCTGCTGATAACAATAAAATTGCACATGATAATGATGACGCTATTAAAACACGTTTTTTATTTTTCATTGTTATAACCTTCTTTCGTATGATTGATATTTGTTGATATGTATCGACATGTGAATAATATCACAAAAACAGAGAATATATATTTAACTATTTATTAAATGATTTTGTTAATATTATTAAATACTTTATCCTCTTTAAAAATAATGTGTGTACAAAGTCATTAATTTAGCAAATATTTTTATTTAGTAGTTAATAACCATCGATTTGAAATTTATATATAATTATTAGCTAAATAATATCCTGCATCTTTCTCATACAATTTACTATAAAATTAAGCATATCCGATATCAGCGTTAATAAGATCGTTGATACTAGACAGTTAATTTCATAGAACGAAATCAAATAACACACTACTTTCTGCATTTTAAATTATGTTTAAGAATAAAAATTATGTTTATATAAATATATATACTACTTTGAAAGGTGTGAGCTTAATGACAACTTTTAGTGAAAAAGAAAAAATTCAATTACTAGCAGATATTGTTGAACTACAAACTGAAAATAATAATGAAATAGACGTTTGTAATTATTTAACAGATTTATTCGACAAGTATGATATTAAATCTGAAATTTTGAAAGTTAATGAACACCGCGCCAATATCGTTGCAGAAATCGGTAACGGCTCACCTATACTCGCATTGAGTGGTCATATGGATGTTGTTGATGCAGGAAATCAAGATAATTGGACTTATCCCCCTTTTCAACTCACAGAAAAAGCTGGCAAATTATACGGTCGAGGCACAACGGATATGAAAGGCGGTCTGATGGCTTTGGTCATCACACTCATTGAATTAAAAGAACAAAATCAATTGCCTCAAGGAACGATAAGATTACTAGCTACTGCTGGCGAAGAGAAAGAACAAGAAGGTGCCAAATTATTGGCTGATAAAGGCTATTTAGACGATGTAGATGGCTTAATTATTGCTGAACCAACTGGATCTGGAATTTATTATGCACATAAAGGGTCTATGTCATGTAAAGTAACTGCAACTGGCAAAGCTGTCCATAGCTCAGTTCCATTTATTGGTGACAATGCAATTGATACACTGCTTGAATTTTATAATCAATTTAAAGAAAAATATTCAGAGCTTAAAAAACATGATACTAAACATGAATTAGATGTTGCACCCATGTTCAAATCATTGATAGGAAAAGAAATTTCTGAAGAGGATGCAAATTATGCATCTGGTCTTACAGCTGTATGTTCGATTATAAATGGCGGCAAACAATTTAACTCTGTACCAGATGAAGCTTCACTTGAATTTAACGTAAGACCAGTTCCTGAGTATGATAACGACTTTATAGAATCGTTTTTCCAAAATATCATTAATGATGTGGATAGCAATAAGCTTTCACTCGATATTCCAAGCAATCACCGACCTGTAACAAGCGATAAAAATAGCAAATTAATTACTACGATTAAAGATGTAGCTTCTAGTTATGTAGAACAAGACGATATATTTGTTTCGGCGCTTGTAGGTGCAACAGATGCCTCTAGTTTCTTAGGTGATAATAAGGACAATGTTGATTTAGCCATTTTTGGACCAGGTAATCCATTAATGGCACATCAAATCGATGAATATATTGAAAAAGATATGTATCTGAAATATATTGATATTTTTAAAGAAGCTTCCATTCAATATTTAAAAGAGAAATAAGAACGATGCTGTCAGCTGCCCTATTCGCGTGCTGGCAGTTTTTTATTGCGAATTTTAAGTTGATAGAAATAACGATGAATATTGTTTGAATGTAAATATTCAAATATCAACAAGCACATTTTCATTGATTAAGTGATGTAAAACTGAAATTATTGTGCTGATTTGTCATACATATATTGACTAATGGTCATATAAAAAGATAGCTTCTAATAGTTACATAAAACTCGTAAAAACCTTCTCGTAAAAGGAATGGGACATAAATCCCTAGAAAACAGCAGCTCAACGAGCTGTAAATTATCAAATACATTTGAAAAAAGCTGATTTCTATCAAATAATTTATAGAAATCAGCTTTTTTACATTGTCTAAGAACTTAATGTCTCTGTCTCTTTGGAACTTTATATTTCATAAGTACTATTTTATTGTTTAACCTTTTTTTTAAATAAGGTATAAATCTACAATATCCAAATAAGCCCCATCGATTCTTATAATAGTCAAAATAATTATATTCATGTATTACTCTTATTGTATTTGGTAAAATTTCATTCAATTTTTTTAAATCATTGTAACCATATTTAAAAACAGGTTGTGAGGATAACTTTGATACCGATTGATGTCTCTTTGTATTATTCGCAATTGTTTTTGAGCAAAATTCAATCGCAAATGTCAAATTATGATCTCCCATCTTTTTGATAATAGTGTCCAATAATTGAGTCATTACACTCTCATCAAAATACATCAATACACCTTCAATAATAAACAATATATCTGACTTACTATTAAAAAATTTATAATTTTTGACATCATCAATCCAACTGTAATCTAGCATAGATTTAGATATCATCTTATAACTATTACTTTCTTTAAAAAATGTTTTTCGTATTTCTATTGATTCTGGTACATCTAAATCTATCCATGATATTTTTTCTTTATTAAATCTTTGAAACCTTGTATCTAAGCCACAACCTATATTGACCACGATTAAATCTTTATTATCCTTGATAAGCCTCTTAGTAACACAATCTATTATCACAGTACGTATACTAATTCCAATTTGAGACATGTCATCACATGTAACATTTTTGTACATATCATCTAAACCATCAAATATTTTTTTAGATAGTGCGTCTTTTATTATTGGTTTTTCGTTTTCGTACTCTTTTGCTCGAGCTATCAAAGGAATTAACATTGATTCGGGAATTCCAACCAGTTGCTTCATTTAATCACTCCTTAAAAACATTAGTACCAATGCATAAGAAAATTTTTACAACTTATTTCTATTATTTTTTATTTAAAATTTCTTTTTTTAATTTACTTCTCAAATGTTCTAATGTAATAGGATCTGTGAACCAATAATCTTCTGCTTTATATGAAATTACATGTCCTTTTTTTACAGCTTCAATATTCTGCCATGTATGTGTTTTTTCAAAATCAAATTTTCCGTACGAAGGTTTACTTAAAAATATATAATCACCAGCATATTTACTAATATTTTCTTTTGAAATGGAAGCATAGCCTTTTTTATCTTCTTGTAATTTATCTTTATATTGCTTTGTCATTGGCATACCGAATGCATCATGAACAATATCCAAACCACGACCCCATGTAGAGTTATATATGTATATTTGCTTTTCATCTGGTTCAAACACAGATGCTGTTGCTTGACCAATTTTACTTTGAATTTCTTTTTTATCTTTTCTAGTTTTATCGTCCCACTCTTCAATCCATTTTTTAGCTTTATCTTCATTATTAGTCAACTTGCCTATTTCTTTTAATATTTCTTTATGATTGTATTTATTGTATGTATATGGGATTGTTGGCGCTATTTTTTGGTATTTTTTTATATTTTTATCCATAGCATCTACAACAATTAAATCTGGTTTTGCTTTAGCAACTCTTTCAACATCATTTTCTCCAATATAATCAACCCCTTTTAAATAGGGTTTTAAAATTGAAGAATCTTTAGTTATATCTGAAACAGCAATTGGTTTGATTCCTAACTTTATAAAATCACCAACATAAAATCCAGTTAATACAGCAACTCTTTTAGGTTTCTCTGGTACTTTCAGTGTTTCACCATTTTCAATTTTATAGTCTGTAGTCTTTGTCGAGTTACTTGTTTTATCGACAGATGCTGAACACGCAGTCAAAATAAATAAATTACATAATAAAATTCCAATTAATCTTTTCATAATATCATCCTTTTGTTTTTTAATTGATATTCATTTTCAATTATAAAATATTAAAAGAATTAGTCAACGCCTGTTAGTAATACACATCAGTAACATTTCTATTTTCATTTATGATATTATCTAATTATTAATTTATAATATAAAGGAGTATGAAATTAAAATGAACAAAGTCCACAAACCTTTATATTTTTATTTAATGCTTTTCTTCTCTACAACTATCATAGGTGCACTTTTATTGTATTTACCTTTCACTGGTAAAAAGCCAATATCTTTTTTAGATGCCCTATTTATAGCTTCAAGTGCATTTACAGTTACTGGCCTATCCCCAGTTGATATAGGATCACAGTTTAATATACTTGGTGAAATAGTAATACTATTATTAATTCAAATAGGTGGTCTGGGTATCGTGACCGTAACCCTATTGACACTAGTATTTTTAAATAGAAAGATATCAATGAAAAATAGATTCTTGATTATGGTTACATGGAATATTGACGAACTTGGTGGTGTTATTAAACTAATTAAACACTTGGCTATTTATAGTTTAGTCACTGAATTAATTGGTATGATTTGTTTGTGTTTATCTTTTATACCAAAATTTGGTATAGGCAAAGGTTTATTTTTAAGCTTATTCACATCAGTATCAGCTTTTAATAATGCTGGATTTGCCCTTTTTAAGAATAACTTAATAGATTATTCTAGTGATCCAATTGTCATTATTACAATCTCAATACTCATAATATTTGGAGGTATTGGACATTTTGTCGTGATAGACTTTATTAATTGTAAAAAATTGAGTAAATTATCTTTACATTCTAAATTAGTCTTAACTACAACTAGTATCCTAATAATTATAGGAGCTATTACATTCTTTTTATTAGAACAGTTTAATACTATGCAACATATGGGACTAGTTGAAAAAATCGGAAATTCTTTTTTCCAATCAGTAACAACACGAACAGCGGGTTTTAACAGTATAGATATAGCAAGCATTAACAAATCTACCGCCTTAATGTTAATGCTACTTATGTTTATTGGTGGTGCCCCTCTCAGTGCAGCTGGAGGAATTAAAATAACTACTTTTGCAGTAGCGTTTATTTTTGTACTAAATTATATACGTAAAGAAAATAATGTTTCAGTATTCAATAAAGAAATATCTGACAAACATATAAAACTATCTATTGTTACCATTAATATCTCATTTCTATTTATCAGTATCATTACTTTTATATTATCGATAATTAATCCGAACATATCATTAATCAAGTTATTATTCGAAGTGGTTTCTGCATTCGGAACAGTAGGGTTAAGTATGAACCTTACCACAGAATATCATGGTATTACTAAAATAATTATTATATTCGTTATGCTTTGCGGTAAAGTAGGACTATTAACTTTATTAAGAACATTTATACCACCAAAAAATCCTAAAAATTACCGCTACACTAAAGGACAAATTTATCTATAAGATAACTATCAATATTTAACAAGAAATGAACTAGTGTTTTAATCTATTACATTTAAAAAACTACCTAAACAGGTAGTTTTTCTATTTATTTTAGGCCCATTAAATGTCTTATGTCTTTAATTAAGTAAAATGCACAAGTACACCTTTAAAAAGATTTACTCAAAACTAAACTATACCTAGTTAACCGCTTGTGATTAAGAAATTTTAAATGTGGTTTCTTTTAATTATGTCAACCACCCATAAGGATTTTAATCAAGCACTCCTTCATTCCTGCACTCGCAATATGCATTACTTATAGAAGTGGATGCACTCTCATATTATGGCAATACCATAACTCCCGCACCATAATGATTTAAATACCATTATGAATCTCAATTACAAATTAGCACATAAAAAAGACGCCTCCCATAAGTCTAGTCACCAAATGGAAAACGTCTCGTAATTAAAATATATTTGCGTGCATTCTAATTTGTACTTAGAATACATCATACTCGTTCATAATGTAATTTTCTAATTAGTCAAAACTATATACAGTTTTACATCATTCCCGGCATTAAGGGCAGTATGAAATAGATATAAATCATATACAAAAATCCTATTAAATCAGCATCGTGTATTCTTTATGCATTCAATTTTTTTAGTTTTTTTATTTCATTATGACCAATTTATGACCACCAATTATCACACACATAAATCTCTATAAGTATATTTGCAATGATAGATATGATTATCCATATAATGCTTTTTCATTGCAATATAATGCTTATCTCAGCATCTTATATCACCTAATAAAGTTAGTGTAAAATATTAAAATTGATAAAACTATATAAATTTGTCCACCCATTTTTGATTAATAAATAAGCGTTTGATGCCTGCAACGTGTGATTATATTAATATTAATACGTATAAACATCGTCATATTTTTTTATATTCAACGTTGTAATCACGTATTATACTGAATATAAAATATCAAAAATAGATAAATACATATATTTCCCGAAACAACATCATATTAATCCACATTAAACATACAAAACTCATTCTGCTTATTAATAGTTCTAAGATATCATGTTATAATTAGTGAATAAAATCACAAAAGGAAGGTTTTAAATCATGAGACTTCAAAAAGCACCTTTAGTAACATCGGGATTGATCTTAGGTTTGTTGGGGTTGGGCAATCTCTTGAAAGACATATCACTTGTTTTAAATGCTATTTGTGGTATCTTTGCCCTCTTTATTTGGGTTCACCTTTTATGTACTATTCTCAATAATTTTAAAAATGTTAAAGAACAATTGAATACCCCTCTAGTTTCATCTGTGTTCACAACATTTTTCATGTCTGGATTTTTGGGAACCACTTATTTAAATACGTATTTTAGTGATGTAACCATTATCACTAGCTTAATAACACCCTTATGGCTCTTATGTCTTATGGGGATTATGATACATATGATTATTTTTTCAATTAAATATTTAAAAGGGTTCTCGCTCGAAAATGTTTATCCATCATGGACAGTGCTTTATATTGGTATTGCTATTGCTGGATTAACAGCACCAATCAGCGGATTTTATTTAATTGGAAAATTATCAGTTATATATGGTTTTTTAGCAACATGTATTGTCTTACCAATAGTATTCAAACGATTAAAAACGTATCCATTGCAAACGTCTATTAAACCGAACACTTCCACAATTTGTGCACCATTTTCTTTAGTTGCTGCGGCATATGTTATAACTTTTCCTAAGGCAAATGATCTAATCGTTATTATTCTTTTGGTATTGGCTCAGTTTTTTTATTTTTATATTATATTTAAACTTCCAAAGTTGCTAAAAGAGCCGTTTTCACCAGTATTTTCAGCTTTCACTTTTCCTTTAGTAATTTCAGCAACTGCCTTAAAAAATAGTTTACCTGTACTAACGTACCCAGAAATTTGGGAATGGCTCTTATTTTTTGAAATTACATTAGCAACTTTAATAGTATTAAGAGTCTTTTTAGGCTATGTTCATTTCTTTTTTAAAACTAGCCCGAAGGCTAGCTATAACTCTTAATCTAATGTAGCACTTTTAAAAATATCTTATAGTAATGACAAAATGATAAAGAGAAATATGACAAGACATATCTTAATAAATCTTTGCTCAAAATCAACCAGCCATTCAGCTGCCGATTTTACTTGCTTCATATAAAACTGGGTATAGGGTAAAAAACTTAATTCTATACCCTATTATTTTTTTCTCTTTATCCACCAACCCTTAAACTTGCTTGAATGTTTGCATTATTAAAATTAGCTTTAAACTAAAGATCTGAGGTTTCAATTACCATTTGGTAATCCAAGACAATGTAATATTTATTTGTAATTGTTTTAGTATTTTCTTAACTGTTAGATAACTTTCAATTTTATAAATTACTATACACATTAAAAATAAAATCATTAAAAGTACTAATACTAATGAAAGTCAAACACTTTCCTCACTTTATCATTTTTCAACCATTCCGCCATATATTAAGTATCTATAATCAATACCCTAAATTTATACATACACCTAATATGTTTACATAAAAATAGGCAAGTACCGAAGTACCTGCCTGTTATGCACATTTAAATCTTGAGAGAAATGTTAAAAAGTTCTAGTAAAATAATAGCACATTTTATCTTTAAATGTAAATAGAAAGCAGGTGTGTTACACACCTGCTTAAATAGACATGACTATGTCATTTCAACTGATTTCTCCCCATTAGTCGCCTAGTACCTGACTAGTTGGGGCAGAACCATTCCATGTTCTAATAGGCAAGTAATAACGTTGCCCCTCCCGTTTATATAATACCCATAAATAATATTTATATAACTAATTTATGTAATTTTACAAGGCTCAAAATTGAGTTCTGCAGTTAAATTCATAAACATTTAGTATGGAATTTTAGTTTTGCCGTTTGATGTTATGTGTACTTTGATGCGTACTGGTACAGGTAAGCTAGCTATTTCCGATAAAGCTCTCAGACCTAAATGTTGGTATGTACCAACATCTTTAATTTCTTCAGAAACTTTAATGAAACGATGAGCTTGTGTTCTATCTAAGTTGATATTTTTCAACCAATTACCAAATTCTCCATGTGCTAGGTCATTTTGTTTCATATGGTTTTAATCTTCGACCAATCTCAAAGATAGATTGACCAGCGATGTTTAAAGCCATATTTCACGACGTTATGTTTACAGTTAAAGTATTTGTGCGTGGTTCCCATCCCTTACTGCAACACAGGACGTTTCTCAGCGTAAAAAACGCCACTAGAAAGTGACTTTAAAGAATATAACTAATTCAAACTTATATTAATTAATATTCTTTAAATGACCACTCACACTTTGTTTTTTGCTATTTGTAACTTTAAAATGTTGTTTAAATCTATATTTTTTGATATAGCTCCCTATGTAACAAACACTTTTTAATTAATATATATTTAAACAATAATTTAGAGATGGTTAATTGATTCATTTAAATAATATTTATACATTCTATATGTAAACGTTTACACATTTGAATGAAGGAGAATTAAAAATGAATAAAAAATTACTAATGAATTTTTTTATCGTAAGCCCTTTGTTGCTTGCGACAATCGCTACAGATTTTACCCCTGTTCCCTTATTATCTAATCAAATAATCAAAACTGCAAAAGCATCTACAAACGATAATATAAAGGATTTGCTAGACTGGTATAGTAGTGGGTCTGACACTTTTACAAATAGTGAAGTTTTAGATAATTCCTTAGGATCTATGCGTATAAAAAACACAGATGGCAGCATCAGCCTTATAATTTTTCCGAGTCCTTATTATAGCCCTGCTTTTACAAAAGGGGAAAAAGTTGACTTAAACACAAAAAGAACTAAAAAAAGCCAACATACTAGCGAAGGAACTTATATCCATTTCCAAATAAGTGGCGTTACAAATACTGAAAAATTACCTACTCCAATAGAACTACCTTTAAAAGTTAAGGTTCATGGTAAAGATAGCCCCTTAAAGTATTGGCCAAAGTTCGATAAAAAACAATTAGCTATATCAACTTTAGACTTTGAAATTCGTCATCAGCTAACTCAAATACATGGATTATATCGTTCAAGCGATAAAACGGGTGGTTATTGGAAAATAACAATGAATGACGGATCCACATATCAAAGTGATTTATCTAAAAAGTTTGAATACAATACTGAAAAACCACCTATAAATATTGATGAAATAAAAACTATAGAAGCAGAAATTAATTAATTTACCACTTTTTCTGTAATAATTATTAATAAAGGGAGTCCGTTAATTATAATAAGCGTTCTCCCTTTTATCTTTATAACGCTTTAATATAAAGCTAGGGTGAATTAGTAAACTAATCCTCACTAACTCAATATGATAATCGTTTTTACTGTAATCAATCCTCTAACGGTATATCATCCACAATCACAGTATGATTAGGATTAGCGTTAGATACCTCTTGTACCGTCTTATCTAAATCTTCATCATCGCCATCCCATTCACCAATATTAATGAATATAGGCACATTCCCGTTAATATCATGCTTATCTGTAAATAACTTATGGTATTTACCCAACATATCACGAGCTTTTAAACGATCACTAGGTTTTATTGGTACCTCTATCAGTTCAACATGTTCGTTATAGACTAGCTGTACTTTGCCACTTTGTGGATTCTCTTTATATTCCCCTCGCTTGACTACAACTTCTTTCGTTTCTGTCTCATCACCGACTGCCGCATTCGTAAGCACATGTAGTAACTCTTTTGCGGTTAATACATTCTCATCTATAATCTTATCTTTTTGTTCTTGTATATATTGCTTGATGTGTGGCTTCTTTAATAACCTACATCCTGTCACATGTGCACTATTTGCGCTATAGCCTGCTTTTATGGCACTTTGTGTTACATTAAGTGTTCTTATATACTCATTCACAAAACGCGCTTGTTTTGCCGTTAACTCACTCATTCTATCACCTCCACAATTTTATCTAATAAGGTTTCATACCATAATCTTACAGATTGTTCTGAACACTCTAAGACATTGCTAATATCTTTAAAACTACGTCCTTGTATTAAAGAATCGAAAATATAAAACTCTTTGTCATTAGCTACTTGGTCAACAATCATTTCTAAGTGATTCTTTACAATATGATCATCAATGTTATCGTCTGCCATCCATTCATTAGAATTTTCATCACCTATTGAAAAGAATTCATCGGTATTTATTTCATCATCTATCAACACATCACTTCTAGTTCGCTTATGATAATCACAAACGAAGTCTTTTATTTGCTTTTTATCCATTGTTACACCACTTTTACATATGAAGATTGGTGATATGCATTTACTCGTGCAATCTTACTGTTTTCAATTGCTGTATTTCTTTGTTTTTGACGTTCTGAACGTTGTTTAATACTTGCTTGATACAAATCAACTTGTAAGCGTTCAATGACGTTGTAAGGCTTATATCGTCCATTTGAACGCATATATTTTACAACTTGCTTCTGCTCTTTTTCTGTATAATGATTTAGTACCTTTTTCAACAACGCCATATTATTTATAGATCTATTTTTATAGTTTTGTAACCCTGCTTTTGTTTCAATAATTTTGATAACTAATTTTTCAATCGGATATGAGACAGACACGACCCCCATTATTTCATCACATGTTGTGGTCGACGCACTCATATGGTACATACTTTCAATTTGGAATTCACACATCTTATTTTTTTTATTAATAAATGCTGGGTTAAATTGCGTTAATAGTTGATACTCAGATAGTTTATTGTCGCCATTACGATAATATAAACAATTCTTCGTTTTAAGCAGTTTCATTTATTCACCCCTATAAACAGAGCCTACCCGAATTGGATAGGCAATCATTGCTATTTAATAATCCTGTTTTGCTTAGCTAAATTTTGTAGCGTTGTACCATATTGCTTTTGCTTAGACTGTTCTGATTGTTGTAACTCACTTGAAATCTCCTGCATATTGTTTTTAATATCCAAATCAACTGCATTTATTAATAGATTTGTATCTTCTTCATTTAAACCAAATGCATTTGCGACCTTTTTAGTATTATTTAACTCGTATTTTGTTTCCATTTAATTACCCTTTCTTTTTAACGTTTTAAAAACAACTTGTTATTGTGTTCGTATGGCAAATCATTACCATTAATATATGATGTAAATATATTTTCTCTAAAGTAGCCATTCAATGCTTCCCTAGCCTCTTTATCATCATATAATTGTTCTTGACTATAAATACTCGCATATTGCTGATGCTCATCTTCATATCTATCATTAATATCTTCTATTTCATCAATGATCTCATTATATGCATCGACTACCTTTTTTAATTTACCTAAAGCTGATTGTTTTTCTGATTCATATAATGATGACAACTCGCTTTGATGTTTTAATAATTCAATTGTCTTTTGATATTTAACTTCTTTCGACACACTTTTCTTTGTCTCTAAGCGTTTATTAAGTGCTTTTAGTTTCTTTTCATCAGCATCTGTTGCTTGATATAGGTTATCTGCTTTATCATCTTGTCCATCCATGATTAACTGTTTATATGTGGACTTATCTATCTTTATTTTACTCTCCAATGCATTACGCTCTTGTTTCAATTCTTGTATAGCCTTTTGTTGATCTATTACAAATTGGTTGTATTCTTTAAAGTACGATTCAGTTTTCATTTTTATCCCCTTTACACTTTAATTCGTTTCAAAGCTTCATAGCGTTTCATACTGCCATCAGCTAATTTCTTAATACTTCTCATCGCTTGTTGCTTTTCTTGTTCTGTCATAATGATGTAATAACCACGTTCACTAGGTTTATAACTGCACCCGATAGGATAGCCATAATCATATACTAATGAATTGATTACTCTTCGTAACCATCGTTCATTGCTTGAATTATATTCATATCCCAATTGATTTAAGATTTTAGTTTTAGTAATATACTTATTGGACGTATTTTTTATCACATTGAAAACTTGCAGGTGTTCGGTGGGTAAATGATACGTCTCTTTTTCTGCGATACTTTGCATTTCTACACCTCTTTCTTTTAATTATTTCATACCTAAATTATACCATTTTTACAGGTCTAAAACAAACTTACGTTCGCTTTATAGCGCGTTTTATCAATTGTTTAGCTTATCATATATAACACTTATAAAATCATGTTATAAACTTAACGTTAGGCTTTTCACATTAACCTAATATAGAACTTAAGTTCGATAAAATAACACGAACAAACAGCGAACAAACTTAACTTTTAGGCCTATGCCAAAAACACAAACTTTAGCTTGTATTAGCGTTAACAAAGTTCTCACACCTTGCACAAATCTTGCCATTTTTTCAATTCTCAAAGACTGTATACCTTCCGATGTTAAAAGCTAACACCTTTATATAACCTTATTATTTTCAAAGCCATAAAACAGCTCAATATCAACATTTCACACTTTTTTGAATTTCGCCTACCTATCTATTAACTCACTATTGTTGCAACCTTTACATTTTAAAACTTCTATACCTTATACTTTTATATTAGGAGCCACACACCACGTGAGACTCCATATTTAATTACTTATTCAAACTGTAATAAGATGACTTCAACTCAGTTAACTTATGCTCTAAAGCCTTGTAATCCTCTTGTGTCGCATTCTCATCTTGTACAAACTCAGTTACTAATCTCAACCCCTCAACTAACTCTGGTGCTGGTTCATTGATTCCTGTAGCTAACTGATACAACATTTCAATATTCGCTATCACATCAGTATTACTCGATTGAATGCCCTCAAGTGTATCGGTATCAAATCCATTTTCTAGGTACTCAAACACATCACTATTATTTGATTCTGCATATGTTTGTAATCCATACATAAAATACTCATCTTCAAATAATTGACTGGCCATCATATCACTAATAGAAAGCTGTTTACCGTCATGTAATTCATAACCTACATAATGACCTTCTATACTTCTTATAAGCCCCTCAGTGTGCTTAGGTGACGCTAATTCAAATGATTGCCTTACTTTACAATCTTTAATATATACATGACCGAATAACTTCCCATTCATCATCACGTATGCCATATCAAATGGATCATTGTATAACTTAAAGCAACATGGTTGCACTTTACTATGTTCTAATAATCCTGTGTAGTACCTTAGTAACGTGCCTGCTCGTGTTTCAAATTGGTTTACGATAGTTTCTATGTTCATTTGATTTTCTCCTCTTTATTTATTCTTAATACCATAGGCACCCATGAGGGCACGTCCGTTTGTTGTCCATCTTCTGGATAACAAATTGCTAATGGTAAGTTAGGAACTCTACCATCCAACAAATAACGCATTACAAAACTACCTCTATACACTAAATCAAGTTGTTCACTTTTAACTAATTCAATCAGCGCAAACATTGTAATTTTGTTCCATCCACTCCAAAACACAATATTCTCATCCTTATCGTGTGTGACACTGGTTCTCCCTATATAGTCGTGATTCATTTCTTTAAACAAATCTTCTAACTGATATATCGGTATCTCCTTATATTCTTTTACATAATCGTATATATACTTTTTAAGTTGCTCTTTATCCATGTGTTACCTCCAATATTTTTAAATGGGAACTAGTCCCCGTTGAATTCCCGACTTAAAATACTTATCGGGAACTAGTCAAACCATTGATATATAAACTTTAAATAAACTTAGTTCCCGTTGTACCCGTTAAAAATTTTCTATCATATATGGTATAAAGCTAACAACATTTGTTCGTTTTCAAATAATAAATAATAATATTATTTATTGGGAACTTCGGGAACTATTAACTTTAATTGCTTGTGGTTAAAGTAGTCTTATAGTTCCCGTTTGTATGTTTTTCGCGGGAACTTATCGGGAACTTTGGGAACTATTTAATAATCTGAATAAGGATTATGAGAATTCGAGAAATCAAATCCTAATTCTTCAAGCATTTCTTTGTTTATAGCAAATCCTCTATACTTAATGTTTTTGTGACTCACCTTTTTTTGCAAGCGATCTTTTTCACCTTTAATTAAATATCCTTTTTTGCCCCATTGACCTGTTATAGTCTGCATTTCATGACCTAATTTATCGTGTACAGTTTGACCTAATATACATAAATAATCACGTTTATATATAGCTTTGATGTCACCATTTTTGACTGAACTATAGCCATCACCAGCGATATTATTTCTATTTGCATCTAAATATTGTAATAGTTCCTCTAACAGTTGCTTAGGTTTATCAATCGTCTTATTGTTTTTAACCATGCTGTCATAGGCTTGTTCGATAATTTTAAAATGGTCATGTTCAAACCCATCAATATCATTCAAAACCTCACTGGTAACTTGTAGTAACGCAAAGGCACGTCCTAAACGTTGCATGATTTCATTACTACCTTTTTGATTAAAATACCGTTGATAGCTCTCAAAAGCGTTCTTATACACGTCTTTTTTAGACTCATATTGTTTAATAAATGCCAACCCTAACGTTCCATAGTTCTCCCTAAACGATTTGTCTAATGTGGTAAAATCAAAATTATCTGGATATGGTGGATCTTGTAGTGTAACTACACGTGCTGATACACCCGCTTTTTCATCAGCCATATTTGCGATAGATGATTCACCAGTAGAAATTAAAATATTTCGCCATTCTTTTTTAGCGTTTAGTGTTAAATTAATATTACTTCTTGATTTACTTTCACCACTAGAAAAGTTATATGTGGCACTGGTAACAAACTTAGGATGTGTATTACGTGTATCATCTTTAAACATTGGAAATGAGTTCAAAAATGATGCCATCGATTCAATACTATTTTGAGTAGAACTCCATGTCGTGATAAGGTCGCTCGTTCCCCAAACACTTGATACTAAGTTGAGTGTGAATGTTTTACCTGTAGATGTACTACCTGATATTTCTACAATAAAGGGCTGTAATCCAAATTCTCTTAATAAAACCGAACCTAAAGAGGCATATAACATAACCATTACCATTGGTAGATCTTTTATTTGACCGAACACTTTTTTAGAGTAACCTTCTAATGTTCCTTTGCTTTGAAAAGAGTCTATTAACTTTTGAAATCCTTTATCATTACTAAACAACTTGATATTGCTGTCTTTCATCACTTCTTGATAAGGATAAATAAAATAACCTTTCACATGCCCCAAACGCGTTGCAACTTTAACATTCAATGGTGGATTATACCGTTTAGATGCATTAATATAATCAACAAGTTTAGTAGATGTCGACGATGTTACATCCAGCTTTTTATTAACCAATTTCAAGAGTTGACGACTATCTGAAATTTCTTCGGCACTCACAGCTATATTTACTGGCGTTTTATTGTCATAGAAAAGCATATTAAAGCTGACTTCGTTACTCTCAATATCTTCAAAGCGTTCAGTGATTTGAGGGATTGTACTTGTGATAAAAACCTTTTTATCTGGCTCGCCTTCTTTTTTACTTGGTATAAGTTGATTTAAGGCAATACCGCATTGATGATGTTCAATTTCATAACCTTTTGGTATAATTTCTTGTAAGGCACTATCTTTTTTATTAATTTTTTCAATTTTATCAAGTACATCACTTTTACCTGTTTCCATACAAAGCCCCTTTCTAATTGTTATAGTGTTTATTTAATATCGATTGAAAAGTGGCGTTGATTTCTTGTTCTTTCATAGGTGGTTTACATGCGAATTGCCCCCATAGTAAAGCAAATGAATAAACAATATAATCATTAACGTGACATCTTAATAAATGCCCAATTAAGCTAGCTAGTGCATTGTTACGATTGCCTTCGGTTGTTCCAAAGCATAGCTCGCGCCAGTACTCACTATCGCGTCGAGTGTATCCTATGACATTAGGACTAGCATTTGATTGTTCAAACTCCTTCGACCACTGTTCGAGCATATCAACATTCATAATTGGACAGTCATTCACTCGCTTAATAAATATGTGTCCTTTTTGAATAACTGGTAACGCAAAACATCTACTTGGCTGATATGAACCTTCATCCACTTTATGGCCAATTTTATTTGCTAATACTTTTGTATATTTACGATAATCATCTGCACTTATTCGCTCATTTAGAGGGATATACAGGCGTATTCTAGCTTGTTCAGTTCTGTGCGAGTAACTTGTGTGCCAAAACCATGCAACATTGCTTAAAGCTGAGCTGATTGCTTCATGTAATTGCTTTAAATCATTTATTTCATCATAATCAAGTACAATCACATCTCTGTATATGACATTTTTATCGTTTCGATGCTTTTTGATAATTTCACCTTGATCATTTGCACCGTTTTTAATATCACCGTAAACAGCAACACCACGTGCATACTTATAATTTGCTTCTATAGGTACAGACAGTTTATTAACCAACTTACTCCAATTAATTTTTGAAAAGCTATTAAATGAACGTGAGTCTAAACTTTCATAATGTACCACTGAAACATGTGTGTCATATTCTAATTTAATTTCATTCATTTTTTGCACCTCTAGTGATTCACAGAGTAAAAAATGTTATAATAAACATGTGTAATTTCTAAATTACTCTGTGATTTTTAATTTTTGTGCGTCATCTGATACCTCGCCAAAGTTCTCAGATGATGCTTTTTCTATTTCATGAAATTTTTGTATAAGTTCACCGAATTCTTTTAAGTACACATGTAATAACTCAACTGTATGTTCATTTTGTATACGATGTTCTAAATAGCTAGCAGAAAAATTAATATGTTCCCGTTTTGTTTCTAATTCATTTTTTACAAATCTATCTTCAACAAACCAAGCATGTTTGATAGCTACATCATTGATTTTTTCTTTTACCGCTTCAATATCACACATTAAATCTTTAATTTCCCAATTCATTTATAATTCCTCCACTTCAATATTTCCCGCAATGTAATCTAATGCCCACTCTAACATTCCAATCACGTGTCCTTTGCGATCTGTTGTATGTTTGTGTTCACCTTTTTCATCTATGACACTATAACGGTAAACGTGTTGTGTTTCTTTCATGACATCACTTAGCGTCATTGTTACTTCATCAAGAATTAAAAATGCTTCATCTTCAAAATCTAATTCAGCAAGAATATTGAACAATCCATTATGAACTAACTTTAAAGCATATTCATATAATGCTTTATCCTGATAATGATAGTCCTTATCGGATTGAAACTTATCTTCCTCGTATAATACTACTTCTAATATTTTAACCACTTTTGATAATTGATATTTTTGTTTGATTTCCATCTTAACTACCTACTTTTTTCTTATTTTTAATTTCTGTAATTTTTGATAAATCCATTTCTAAACACACAACTTGAACATCTTTACTAACATCAGGAAAGTACTGTTCAAATACTTTTGGCGGTATATTTAACATTAAATTATGTTGAGTATCTTTAATGTTGTACCAGCCAACTACTGTTTTTGTAATAATCACTTGTTTTCGCACGTTGTAATCTCTCCTGTTAAATTACATCCTAAAGTTATTAGCCAAGCATAAACGCTAAAAGCAACATACATGTTAGATATTGCTAGTAATAATATTGTTAACAATGAAACTAAGCAGATATAAGTTAAGTAGATTTTCATTGCCTTGCCTCCAATAACTTTTTGATATTGACTTGTTTAAAGTCGTTATTCTGGATATTCATATGAGCAGTAAGCTGTTCCATGAATTCATCTACATCAGACTTTTTGAATCTGTACGTAGATCCGACCATATAATATTTCATGCCATTATTAATAAGTAATTCTTCAATAGTAGGCTTACTTAAATTCAGATAGTTAGACAACTCTTTGTAAGTCATAAAATATTTCTCTTTCGCTAATTCGTCCACACGTGCATTGATAGCCTGCTCAAGTAACTCACGTGCTTCATCTTCATCAATATTAATGTTGAACATTGGTTTATGCCTCCTTTACTTCAAATTCAAATAATTCATTTACCTCAACTTGTAAAACTTCTGCCATTTTCTTAGCTAATTTAGGGCTTGGAATCTTTTTACCATTAATAATTTGGCTTAAATAAGAAATTCCAACACCTGTTTCACGTGATAAATCAGATAAATTAAAGCCTTTTAAGAACATGGCTTCTTTAAACTTTCTAGTATTCGCTAAAATAGTCATAATTAAAATCCTCCTTCGTTTTTGACTGACTTCTCAATCAATTTATAACTTTATTATACATAATCGTTTTTCTTTTGCAATAGTTTTTCGACTGACTTCTCAATCATTTTTTATTTTTTTGTACATAAACGTCCAAAAAAATGCTATTATTAACATAATTAGGAGGTTTGTAATGATTAGAAATAGATTGTCTGAACTACTGTCAGAAAGAGGACTAAAAATATCTCGTGTTGCAAAAGATGTAAAAATAGCAAGAAGTTCACTTACTTCAATGGCACAAAATGATTCTGAAATGATAAGATATGATGCTATAGATAAATTATGTAGTTATCTGCACATATCTCCTTCAGAATTTTTTGAACATAATCCGATCAATTTTGACTTTACTTTTGATGAAGAACCGAATTATAAAATTAATGATGTTTTCGAGGGATTTGAAGTAACTGCAAACATTACTCACGCTTTTTCGATTGAAAATTTTGACTTTGAAATTTTAGTAGACGTCGAATTACATAATAGGCAAAAATTAAATTTTGACTTAGACGTCTCATATAAAGAAACTGAAAAGATAACTAATTCACAACATAGATTTATTTTCACGATTAAAAATGAAGATGAAAATATCGGATTAAAAAAATACGTTGATAGTTTATCTGCAGGCCTTAAAAACTTGTTATTTAAAAAAATTAACCAAAAGTTAAGTGGGTATGTTTCTGAAATAATAGTAAAAAATATAGACGATATTGAAGAGCTTTTTCCAAATAAAGGCGAAAAAAGTACGACTCTACATAAAGAAATTTTACAAACTGATAGCCGTTTATCTAGTGATATTTTTAAAGAATATTAATCGAGGTGATCAAATGGCAAGTTATGAAAAACGCGGAAATACATGGCGCTATCGTATATCACTAGGAAAAGACGCAGAAACGGGCAAATATAAATATATTTCAAACTCAGGTTTTAAACGCAAATCAGACGCTAAACATCACGCTGAAATGGTTGAGCGTCAGTTAAGAAATGGCGATTATATCGCACCGTCCACATCTACATTTAAACAGGTTGCTGACGATTGGATATCACAATATGCTAACGAAGTAAAAGTAAGTAGTGTCAGAGCACGCGAGAAAGCCATAAACCACGCCATAGAACGCTTTAACAATAAACCAATACAAACTATCAATAAACATGAATATCAACGTTTTGTAAACGATATAAGCGCACAGTATAGCAAGAATTATGTTGATAGCATTATAGCCTCTACAAATATGATATTTAAGTACGCATACGATATGAAATTAATAAGAATAATGCCTAGCGAGGGTATTAAACGACCTAAAAAGAAAATTAGTGTGGAAGAATTAGAAGATACTGAGATACATAAAAAGTTTCTTGAAAAAGATGAATTATTTCAATTCCTGGAGGTTGCTAAAAATCACCATTCACCCCAAAACAGCTTTGAGGTGTTTTGTACATTAGCATATACAGGCATGCGTGCAGGTGAATTATTGGCATTGAAATGGTCTGATATAGACTTTGAGAATAACACAATCAATATTACAAAGACTTATTACAATCCGAATAACAATAAAAAGCAATTTCAAATACTTACACCAAAAACTGAAAGCTCAATCGGAAAAATTTCAGTGGATCCTCATGTGATTAAATTACTTAAAAATTATAAAACCGACGTGCAGGACACATGGAAAAACGAATTGTATGTAGATAATAATTTCGTTTTTACTGATGTTAACGGCTACCCTCTTGTAATTAAAAAACTACAATTATGGATAAAAGCTATACTTAAAAAGACTGACATAACTAATAAACAAATAAGCACTCATTCATTTCGTCATACTCATTGTGCGTTACTTATAGAGGCTGGTGTGCATATTAAGGAAATACAAGAACGCTTGCGCCATAAAGATATAAATACCACTATGAACATCTACGCTAAGATTACGAACTCATACAAAAAAGACGCTTCTCAAAAGTTTAGTAAACTCATGGAAAACGTCTCAAAAGATTTATTTTAAAATTTCTATGACCAAATTATGACCACCCAATATTACAAACGTTATAAAATCGGCGTTTAACAGTCATTTTACATCATTCCTGGCATGCCACCCATGTTAGGTTGGTCATTATTTTTTTCTGGAATTGATGCTACAACCGCTTCAGTCGTTAAGAACATTGCTGCAACACTTGCTGCATGTTGTAATGCTGAGCGTGTTACTTTAGTTGGATCAACGATACCTGCTTCTAACATATTAACCCACTCGTTTGTAGCAGCGTTAAAACCAACACCCGGCTCTGCGTTTTTCAAACGTTCTACAATAACAGAACCTTCTAATCCTGCATTTTCAGCAATTTGACGAACTGGTGCAGTTAGTGCTTTAAGTACAATATTTACACCTGTTTCAATGTCACCTTCTGCTTCAATTTCACTTACTTTTTGGTAAACATTTACTAATGCAGTACCACCACCTGCAACAATACCTTCTTCAACTGCTGCACGTGTAGAATTTAATGCATCTTCAATACGTAATTTACGTTCTTTAAGCTCTGTTTCACTTGCTGCACCTACTTTAATAACTGCAACACCACCTGCTAATTTAGCTAAGCGCTCTTGTAATTTTTCACGATCAAAGTCAGATTCAGTTTCTTCAATTTGAGATTTCAATTGGCTTACGCGTGAATCAATGCTGTTTTCGTCACCGTCACCATCAACAACAGTGGTATTATCTTTAGTTACTTCTACTTTACTTGCAGTACCTAACATATCAATTGATGCATCTTTTAAATCTAAGCCTAAATCATCAGTAATCACTTGCGCACCAGTTAAAATAGCTAAATCTTCTAACATTGCTTTACGACGATCACCGAAACCAGGCGCCTTTACTGCAACAGCTGTAAATGTGCCACGCATACGGTTTAGCACGATATTTGTTAATGCATCGCCTTCAACTTCATCAGCTACAATTAAGATTGGACGATTAGATTGAACCACTTGTTCTAATAAAGGTAAGATATCTTGGAAAGACGAGATTTTCTTATCTGTCACTAAAATATATGGGCGTTCTAATTCAGCGACCATTTTATCTGAATCAGTAACCATATACGGTGATTGATAACCACGATCAAATTGCATACCTTCAACCACTTCAAGTTCTGTATTCAAGCCATTTGACTCTTCAATTGTAATGACACCATCATTACCTACTTTTTCCATAGCTTCAGAAATATAACGTCCAATTTCTTCATCTGCTGCAGAAATTGCACCTACTTGCGCAATTTCATTTTTATTTTCAACTTTTTGAGAATTTTCATGTAACGCTTCAACAGCAACTTTAACTGCTTTGTCGATACCTTGTCGTAAACCAACTGGGTTCGCACCACTTGTAACATTTTTCAAGCCTTCTTGAATCATTGCTTGAGCTAATACTGTTGCAGTTGTCGTACCGTCACCAGCAATTTCATTTGTCTTATTTGCGACTTCTTGAACTAGTTTAGCCCCCATATTTTCATATGGATCTTCTAATTCGATTTCTTTAGCAATCGTTACACCATCGTTCGTAATTAAAGGTGCTGTAAACTCTTTATCTAATACAACATTACGTCCTTTAGGACCAATCGTTACTTTAACTGCATTTGCAAGTTGGTCAACACCACGTAACATTGCTTGACGTGCATCTTCAGAGAATTTCAATTGTTTAACCATAAATGATAAACCTCCATTTGTTTAGTTGTGTTTCATTTTCGTTCTTTTTAATTTATTTATGAATTAAGTTCTGTATTATTCAATAACTGCTAAAATATCTTCTTCATTTAATACCAGATATGTTTCATTATCTCGTTTAACTTCTGTACCAGCATATTGTTGGAACACGACACGGTCCCCTTCTTTCACTTCAGGAGTCACTCTTGTACCATCATTTAATAGACGTCCAGTTCCTACTGCAACGATAACGCCTTCGTTTGATTTTTCTTTAGCACTATCAGTTAAAACAATACCACTTTTAGTTGTTTGTTCTTGTTCTTTTTTCTCAATAATCACACGATTTCCAATTGGTTTTAGCATGATTGTTCCTCCTTAAAAAAACCTAAAGTTTAGCACTTAACATTAAAGAGTGCTAACATACATTTATAATAATCAAATTTGGTCAAAATTTCAAGTCATAACCTTTTAATTAAGTTTTGTAACTTCAAGTTATTTAAGATAAAATAAGTTATAAATAAAATATGTGGAGGAAAATTATGACAAGACTATGGGCATCATTGCTAACTGTTATTATATATTTATTGTCGCAATTTTTACCGGCAGTCATTGTAAACACAACACAATTTGCACAATATAGTGATTTGGAACAACTTAAAGCCGGCATCTATATTCAACTCGTTCTATTTTTAATTGCGGCTACTACGATTATTTTTATTAATTTTAAAATCAAAGACCCTACAAGATTAGAATCTGAAGTAAAGGAACCTAATAAATACATTATTCCATGGGCATTACTTGGATTTGCACTTGTCATGGTTTATCAATTTATAGTGAGCATTGTATTAACGCAAATTTATGGTGGACAACAAGTAAGTCCTAATACAGAAAAGATAATTATTATTGCTCGAAAAATACCTATATTTATCTTCTTTGTATCTATTATTGGTCCTTTATTAGAAGAATATGTATTCAGAAAAGTAATCTTTGGAGAATTATTTAATGCGATTAAAGGTAGTCGTATCGTGGCATTTATTATTGCTACAACAGTAAGTTCATTAATATTTGCATTAGCACATAATGATTTCAAATTTATTCCAGTTTATTTTGGTATGGGTGTCATTTTTTCATTAGCATATGTTTGGACAAAACGGATTGCTGTTCCAATTATTATCCATATGTTACAAAACGGATTTGTCGTTATATTCCAATTACTTAATCCTGAGGCTTTGAAAAAAGCCACGGAACAAGCGAATTTTATATATCACATTTTTATTCCATAATAAAAAAAACGAATCACACACGGATTATCGTCGCTGTGATTCGTTTTTATTTTTCTTTTTATTTCGCTTTACAAATAAGAATAGCATGATTGAAAATACCACCATCATAGAACATACAATTGCTAGCCAACTTTTACTATATGCAGTTGACGCACTTTTCTTATTATCTTCTTGTTTTTTAACTACTGTAAAATCGTCTTTTTCATGCGGTTCAAATGAACGGTGTTTTGAATCCGGCTTATCTTCGGGCTTTTTCAAATCTGGCATTGATCCAATTTCACCAGTAATTAATGCGAGTACCTGTTCATCTAAATTACGATAATATCGTTCTGATTTTAAAGGATTAAAATATTGGAACCTAAAATAGTTTGATTGTTGTTGTAATCCATTTAAATATGCATTTCCGCTGAAGTTTTGTTTTCGAATAATATTATAAATGTCTTCATCAGTAACTTCTCCATAATCTTTGCCCAACTTATTAATTTGATTTAAAATATACGGATTATACTTGTAAGCCCCATTCGCCAAGGCTAAAAATCGTTGGGATACAAAATCATTACCAGTAGTATTTTGTGAGTTTCCTTGATTTCCATTTGGTTGCCATTGACCTTGATTAGATCCATCTGAAGCATTTGGGTTCCATGTTCCCCCATTTTTCGAGCCACCAGAATGATTGGAATCCCCAGGTTGATCGGGATCTGGTGACGGGTTAGGATTTGGCTTATTAGGGTCTGGTTTTGGATTCGGATTTGGCTTTGGTTTATCTGGATCTGGTTTTGGATCTGGATTTGGCTTTGGTTTATCTGGGTCTGGTTTTGGATCTGGATTTGGCTTTGGTTTATCTGGATCTGGTTTTGGATCTGGAGTTGGATTTTGGTTATATGAGTCTGGATTTGAATCTGGACTTGGGTTTTGGTTGTTTGAGTCTGGCTTCACATTATTCGAATCAGGATTAGCATCACGACTATTCGAACCTGTTTCTTCATTACCCGTTTGATTTGATTTGTGAGGTGTCCCAGTCTCATTATTATTCATTTCACTATTTACTGATGGTGAAGTTATATTATGATTCAAATTAGTAGTTGGCTTTTCTCCATTTAAGTTATCCTTTGCTTCAACTGTGTGCGTTGCAAGCCCTAAACTACTACTACTTAAAATTAAAATACTTGTTGAAAGTAACATTTTCTTAAACCAATGATATGACATTTCACGAGACACCTCCCTTTTTCATGTAAGTATTAATCTAAGTATAATCAATATGCGTTGAAAATGCATTTATATTTGGAATTTGAAAATGAATATTAATATTCTTGAAATTTTCGTAAATATTACTTTGCAAGTTCGAGTATAAATTTTATACTTAGTCTATTAAGTATTCTTTACTAAAGAAGGAGCAATAATTATGGGTTTATTTAAAAAAGATAAAAAAGCAATGACTTTTGACAATGCAATGGAAGAAAGACGTTCAATATATAATTTGAAAGATTCGATATCAATTAGCGATGACGAATTAGAATCAATGATTGCACATGCAGTTAAACATGTTCCTTCATCATTTAATTCTCAATCAACTAGAATTGTTCTCTTGTTAAATGACAACAATAATAAATTTTGGGATAACACAAAAGCAATTTTAAAAGAAGTCATGGGAGAGAATCGTGATTTCGAGCCAACTGAACAAAAAATTGATAACTTCAAACATTCATACGGCACAATTTTGTTTTATGAAGATCAAGATGTTGTAAGTGGTTTACAAGAACAAATGCCAAACTACTATGATAATTTTGCAATATGGTCAACTCAAACAAATGCCATGCATCAATTTGCAATTTGGACTGCATTAGCTACTAAAGGCATAGGTGCTTCATTACAACACTATAATCCACTTGTTGATGAGATGACTTCAAATGAATTTAATATTCCTAAAAGTTGGAAACTTATTGCTCAAATGCCATTTGGTGATATTCGTGAAGCTGCTGGTGAAAAAACATTTAATCCAGTGGAAGATCGTTTCGTAATAAAAAAATAATCAATATTTTGTTAGGAATGGTACAGAAATGATAAAGAATCATTAGTTATCCATTATGTAGTAGTTCTTACACATTAGCCGCTGCTAATGTGCACTTAAGAATAGGAATACATGAGTAAAACTCATGTATAAGAAATACTAATTTCTAAAGAAAAAGTATTTCTTTATGTTAGAGCCTAGGACTTTGATTTTATGTCCTGGGCTCGTTTTTTGCGTTTCAACATAACTTTTAGTAAGTTATATATAAGATCTATCAAGGATGTGATGTTATGAAAGTCCAAATTTATCAATTACCGATTATTTTTGGAGATAGTTCTAAAAATGAAATTCAAATAACGCAATGGTTCGAAAAAAATATGAATGCTGAAGTAGATGTAGTCGTTTTACCTGAAATGTGGAATAATGGCTATGATTTAGAGCATTTAAATGAAAAAGCAGATAATAATCTAGGACAAAGTTTTTCATTTATTAAACATTTAGCTGAAAAATATAAAGTCGATATCGTAGCTGGGTCAGTTTCTAACATTAGAAACAATCAAATATTTAATACAGCTTTTAGTGTGAATAAAAGTGGCCAGCTGATTAATGAATACGACAAAGTTCATTTAGTTCCTATGTTAAGAGAGCATGAATTTTTAACCGCTGGCGAAAACGTAGCTGAACCTTTTCAATTGTCTAACGGTACTTATGTGACCCAACTTATCTGTTATGATTTACGTTTTCCAGAATTATTAAGATATCCTGCTCGTAGTGGTGCTAAAATTGCATTTTATGTGGCGCAATGGCCTATGTCACGTCTTCAACATTGGCATTCATTACTAAAGGCACGTGCAATTGAAAATAATATGTTTGTCATTGGAACTAATAGCACTGGATTCGATGGTAACACAGAATATGCTGGTCATTCGATAGTTATAAATCCAAACGGAGATTTAGTTGGAGAATTAAATGAATCCGCAGATATTTTGACTGTAGATTTAAACTTAAATGAAGTAGAACAGCAACGCGAAAATATACCTGTATTTAAAAGTATTAAATTAGATTTGTATAAATAAGAAGCGCCTGAAATAATATTTAACACATGTCATGACTAAACATAGATTTATGAGAGATTTTTCATAAGTCTATGTTTATTTTTTATAATAGATAACTCAGTAAGAATCCATTTCGCCCTTTGCAAATGAATGATTTTCTTAATTAAATTGATTAATTTTTTGACCTTTTCCAACATTAGACTTATTTATATATTTTAACGGTGGGTCTCATAATGAGGATTAACTCTCCCCTTCTTTATTACAATAAAAAAGGCCGCGAGCTTGGGAGGGGCTCACGACCATACTTATTATTAAGGGAATGTTTTACAGTTATTTTTTCAATCTATTTTTGGGGATGTTATTAATTATGAAAAAAATTTTATTTATCAAATAATGATAAATCGATGTTGTTTACGATAGCTTACATGCTAGAAATAATTATCTGTAATGATAATTAAGAAAAATACATAGCACTGAGTCCAAGGAAACTAACTCTACTAGCAAATGTTACTCACTTGCTAATTTTACATGGTTATTAAGTTGGGATGGCTTAATAACTCATACTTTTAGTACTATACGAAGATAACAAATTTACAATGAAAGTAATTAATTATTCATCTTATTTTTTAGTGAATTTGTTCACTGTGTCGATAATCCATTTTACTAAGTCACCGATTGTTGAAATGATATCTTGTGCCATTGAAATCACTCCTTCCTTAATTAAGATAAAAATTCTTAAAATTAAACAACTCATCAACTATTTTCCATCACATCTCTGTGATCTAGTTATATTAAAACATGCTAAAAGCATTTATTTTCCAATTTTTCTTAACTAGTCGTTTTTTATTCTTAACTGTAAATTTTTTTATGTTAAAATATTAAATACAAATTACATTTAACAGTTAAGTATTTATTTACTACAGTTAGGCAATATAATGATAAAAGATTGTACTAAATCGTATAATGACAGTGAGGAGAGTGGTGTAAAATTGAATTATTTTGATAACAAAATTGACCAGTTTGCCACGTATCTTCAAAAGAGAAATAACTTAGATCATATTCAATTTTTGCAAGTACGATTAGGGATGCAGGTCTTAGCTAAAAATATAGGTAAATTAATTGTTATGTATACTCTTGCCTATATTTTAAACATTTTTCTGTTTACGTTAATTACGAATTTAACATTTTACTTAATAAGAAGACATGCACATGGTGCACATGCACCTTCTTCCTTTTGGTGTTATGTGGAAAGTATTTTATTATTTATACTCTTACCTTTAGTAATAGTAAATTTTCATATTAATCCATTAATTATGATTATTTTAACAGTTATTTCTTTAGGTATAATCTCAGTATATGCTCCTGCAGCAACTAAAAAGAAGCCCATTCCTGTGCGACTTATTAAACGAAAAAAATATTATGCGATTATTGTTAGTTTAACCTTTTTCATTATCACACTTATCATCAAAGAGCCATTTGCCCAATTCATTCAATTAGGCATCATAATAGAAGCTATTACATTATTACCTATTTTCTTTATTAAGGAGGACTTAAAATGAATACATTATTTAACTTATTTTTTGATTTTATTACTGGGATTTTAAAAAACATTGGTAACATCGCAGCTTATAGTACTTGTGACTTCATAATGGATGAAGTTGAAGTACCTAAAGAATTAACTCAATTACACGAATAATAAAAATAGAAAGTGTGATAGTAGGTGGAATTATTAAATAGTTATAATTTTGTTTTATTCGTATTAACTCAAATGATATTAATGTTTACAATACCAGCTATAATTAGTGGTATTAAGTACAGTAAACTTGATTATTTTTTCATCATAGTAATTTCGACATTATCGTTATTTCTATTTAAAATGTTTGATAGCGCGTCCTTAATCATATTAACTTCATTTATTATTATAATGTATTTTGTCAAAATCAAATGGTATTCTATTTTGTTGATTATGACTTCGCAGATTATTCTGTACTGTGCTAACTACATGTATATAGTTATATATGCATATATCACCAAAATTTCTGATAGTATATTTGTAATATTCCCTAGCTTTTTTGTAGTTTATGTGACTATTAGTATACTATTCTCATATATAATAAATAGAGTTCTCAAAAAAATTAGCACACCATATCTAATACTAAACAAAGGATTTTTAATAGTTATTTCGACTATCTTACTGCTTACTTTTTCATTATTTTTCTTTTATTCACAAATAAACTCGGATGAAGCTAAAGTAATAAGGCAGTATTCTTTTATTTTTATTGGTATCACTATATTTTTAAGTATATTAACATTTGTTATTTCTCAATTTCTCCTTAAAGAGATGAAATATAAACGTAATCAAGAAGAAATTGAAACCTATTATGAATATACATTGAAGATTGAAGCTATCAACAACGAAATGCGCAAGTTCCGTCACGATTATGTCAATATCTTAACAACGCTTTCAGAATTCATTCGAGAAGATGACATGCCTGGCCTACGTGATTATTTCAATAAAAATATTGTACCTATGAAAGACAATTTACAAATGAATGCTATAAAATTAAATGGTATCGAGAATCTTAAAGTACGTGAAATTAAAGGCTTAATTACTGCGAAAATTTTACGTGCACAAGAAATGAATATTCCGATTAGTATAGAAATACCCGATGAAGTAAGTAGCATTAACTTGAATATGATCGATTTAAGTCGCAGTATTGGTATTATTCTTGATAATGCAATTGAGGCATCAACTGAAATTGATGACCCTATCATTCGCGTTGCATTTATTGAAAGTGAAAATTCAGTAACGTTTATTGTTATGAATAAATGCGCTGATGATATACCACGCATTCATGAATTGTTCCAAGAAAGTTTTTCTACTAAAGGTGAAGGTCGTGGTTTAGGTCTATCAACTTTAAAAGAAATTGCTGATAATGCAGACAATGTCTTATTAGATACAATTATCGAAAATGGTTTCTTTATTCAAAAAGTTGAAATTATTAACAACTAGCCATAAGGATGTGAATGTATGAAAATTTTCATTTGCGAAGACGATCCAAAACAAAGAGAAAACATGGTTACCATTATTAAAAATTATATAATGATAGAAGAAAAGCCTATGGAAATTGCCCTCGCAACTGATAATCCTTATGAGGTGCTTGAGCAAGCTAAAAATATGAATGACATAGGCTGTTACTTTTTAGATATTCAACTTTCAACTGATATTAATGGTATCAAATTAGGCAGTGAAATCCGTAAGCATGACCCAGTTGGTAACATTATTTTCGTTACGAGTCATAGTGAACTTACGTATTTAACATTTGTCTACAAAGTTGCAGCGATGGATTTTATTTTTAAAGATGATCCAGCAGAATTAAGAACACGTATTATAGATTGTTTAGAAACTGCACATACACGCTTACAATTGTTGTCTAAAGATAATAGCGTTGAAACGATTGAATTAAAACGTGGCAGTAATTCAGTGTATGTTCAATATGATGATATTATGTTTTTTGAATCATCAACAAAATCTCACAGACTCATTGCCCATTTAGATAACCGTCAAATTGAATTTTATGGTAATTTAAAAGAACTGAGTCAATTAGATGATCGTTTCTTTAGATGTCATAATAGCTTTGTCGTCAATCGCCATAATATCGAATCTATAGATTCGAAAGAGCGCATTGTCTATTTTAAAAATAAAGAACACTGCTATGCATCGGTGAGAAACGTTAAAAAAATATAATAAGATAATAAAGTCAGTTAACGGCGTATTCAAATGTAAATCTTGTTGGATTTTAACAAGATAACTAGCAAATGCACTGTATAGCTGGCTTTTTAATTTTAATAGCAAAATTAAATATGACGCGTGAATTAAAAAATGATGTAACGTCTCTTTGTATACCTATTCCTATTACTACATAATTTATCAATTTCTATTTCACTCTACAATCCTATAGCGCAATTTTTAACAAAATATACTAAATTTGAAATCGACAGTTTTCTTAAATAAAATACTACAATTTCCTACCCCGTGAATCTTATTTTTGTTTTAAAAAACAGTGTAGCACAAGATTCAACTTGTTTCCTACACTGTTTTATAAATGAATTATTTAAAATGCTTGTTCAACCTCTTGTAAAGTTGGCAAACTATTAATAGCACCATACTTCGTTGTCACTATTGCAGCAACGCGATTGCTAAACGCTAAAATTTCCTCACCTTCATTTTCAAATAACTGAGTTAAATTTAACACATCGGTTGCTAAAATCCTGCTAATAACTGCGCCAATAAAGGCATCCCCTGCCCCAGTTGTATCAACAGGTTTTACCTTATAGCCACTATGATAATGATTAATACCATTTTTCAAATATACGGCAGCACCATCTGCTCCCTTCGTATAAATGACTACAGTGACATTACCTGTAAATAATGATTGAATGGCTTTATTTTCATCATGAATACCTGTAATAAATTCTAATTCTTCATCTGAAACTTTTACAATATGCGCCAATGGCAAAAAGGTATGAATAGTTTGTCTTAAATCTTCAGCGTTATCCCATAATGGCAATCTTACATTAGGATCAAATACGACAGTACCATTTGCATTTAATGTTTTGGTAATCAATTGATAATGTGCTTCTCTCATCGGACTATCGATCAAATCAACAGAACAAAAATGTACTACATCATTTTCATTCACATCAATATCATTCACAAAACTTGGTTCAAATAACATATCAGCAGAGGGCTTACGATAAAAAGAAAAATCTCGCTCGCCCGCTTCAGTCAAACTCACAAAAGCTAACGCAGTGTTTGCTTCATTCGTGCGATACACTTTTGATACATCTACACCAATACTTGATATCGTTTCAATAATGCTATCTCCAAATGCATCATTACCTAATTGTGTAATCATATACGCTTGTTGTCCTAACTTTTGAACTGTACAAGCTACATTGCATGGCGCGCCACCAATTTGCTTCGTAAATGTTTGAACATCTTTTAAATTCGCATTTGTAATATTTGGAATAAAATCAATTAACGCTTCTCCTATTGAAAATAGACGTCTCATTTATGTTCATCCTTTAAATCATATTTAGTAAATTGTAAATATACTTGCCCTGATTCTGTTGATGTTTTAATACCTAGTGCGTCTTCTGTCGGGAAAATTCGAGATGTCAAAACACGTTCCCCATCATTACAGAAAATTTCTATACTAGATGTATCAACAAAAATTTGTAATTGCTTTAATGGCGTTTCTAATATCGTACTACGCGTCGTACCTTCAACATTTGTAGGCAATAAACCACTGTCGCTGCGATCTAATATTATTTTATTTTCACGCTTGTTATAAGCGATTAATGTTGAAGAAGTCTTAGACGTACGTAATTCAAAGTACACTTCGGTAGCATCATTATCCAAAATATCTATGATTAATTCATACTGTTTACCTTCATACGGATGTAATTTTCGAGTAAATTTATTTGCGTAGCCTAATGCTGTCTCTTTATTATGACGTAATTTTTCCAACGCTGGATATGGACGTTGCTTAAGTTGACCATTTTCTACATTTAATACACGAGGAATTGTTAAGCAATGGGCCCATCCTTCATTATCAGTAGGATATTCGATTTCCGGTAACCCCATCCATCCAATTAGTACTCGTCGGCCTTTTTCATCTAAAAATGTTTGAGGTGCATAGAAATCAAAGCCATTATCAAGCTCGACAAAATTTTCATGTTCATATGTTAATTTTTCAATATCAAACTTTCCAAGTATATAACCACTTTGATAAATATTTTTGAACTGATCGCCTTTTGGTTCAATACCTTGTGGACAAATAAGTATGACATCTTGATTATCTACATTAAAGTAATCTGGGCATTCCCACATATATCCAAAATCATCTAACTCTGTATTTATTTCACCTAAATAATGCCAATTAATTATATCTTCAGTATTATAAAGTAATAATCGACCTTGCTGATCATTATTTTGTGCGCCAATGATCGCATAATATTTCTCACCATATTTAAAAACTTTAGGATCTCTAAAATGACTTGTATATCCTTCTGGTTGCTGGCTAATTACTGGCTTTGGAAACTTTTCTACTGAACCGTCTTCTTTCAATCGTGCGATCATCTGACTCGCATGTCGTTGCCAATGATTATCTCGATGATTTCCTGTGTACATATAATATAAATGCCCGTTAAATTCAAAAGCGCTACCGCTATAAACACCATGGCTGTCATATTTAGTATCTGGATTTAAAATTGGCCCTTCAGCTTTAAAGTTTATTAAGTCATCACTCGTGTAGTTATACCAATACTTTAAGCCATGTACTGCGCCTAAAGGGAACCATTGATGTGAAACATAATACTTCCCTTTATAAAAAATAAGTCCGTTGGGATCATTTAATAAGCCTGTTTCTGGTTGTATATGAAATTGTTGACGAAATTTTGATTGATCAACTTGTTGTTTTAATGTTTTAAAATACTCAGTATCAACGTCCTCGATTCGTTGATAACGTTCTTCTCTAGTCCATTCGGTCATAATATTTACCCAGTCCTCCTTTTATAATTTATGCTGTTAACAATTTATATTCTATTATAGCAAATTTTACCTACGTTCTTTAACTTTTAACCTATCCATTTATAGTTATATGGTATCGGTTCCACATTTATTTTAAAAAATACAGCGTCTAAATATTAACATCTACTGTGACGCTATATGGCATATCTTGCTTTTTAAGCATCTGTTGTATCTCTTCCATCGCGCATTGGCCAGCTTCAAAATAATTATAATGAATTGTTTTTATCGATGGAGACACTAATTGTGTCATTGGATCACCACCAAAACCATATATTTGATGTGGTTTCATAACTTCTTTTTTATCAGAATAATATTTATAGGCAGCTAATGCAATCGTATCAGTTGCTCCAACAACCGCATCTACTTGCTCCACATTTTCCAAAACATTTGCAACATCTTTTTGTGCTTCCACATAAGTAAAATTTGTTTCATGTATATTAGGTTTAATTTGGTATTTAGCTAACTGGTCAAGTAAACCACGTTTTCTATGTATACCAACTGCAATATCTTTTTCACTCACACTAAACACTTCAATTTGTTGATATCCCTGTTGACCAATCCATTCACCTATAATTTGACCTGCTTTATAATCATCATGCACAATACTATGAAGTTGTTCATGTTGTTGACCAACAATAACGATTGGTACATTCATTTTGTTAATGACTTCTATATGTCTCTCTGTTATGTCTGTAGCCATTAAAACAATACCATCTACTTTACTGCGTGCTAATGTTTCAAGCGCTTGTATTTCTGCTTCGATATTTAAACCTGTATAATTTAAAATTAATTGTGATTCATATTTTTGGCATTGTTTTGCCAATCCTTTGATTGTTTCATCTACTGCATATGAATTCATTCTAGGTATAATGGCACCAATAAGGTGTGTTTGTCTCGCTCTTAAACTTTGAGCAAATTGATTCGGTTGATAGTCATGTTCTGCTATAATTTTTGTTAATTTTTCACTTGTTTTTTTACTGACAGATCCATTATTTAAAAATCTAGATACTGTACTTTTTGAAACGCCTGCCAATTTGGCAATATCAGATATATTTTTCATACTTATTCACCTATCATTATTTGTGACACTTAGCCTTATTTTAGCATATGTGTAACCGCTTTAAATAATATTTCTGCTTCTTTCATAAAAAGATTTCAAAATAAAACTTTTGTATAACAAAATGTCCCAACATCAACCTTTAGTTAAATGTCAGGACAATAAATATTCTATGTAAATATATTCTAATATCGAATATGTTTATTGAATCTATTTAGCTCACCTTCAAAGTAAGCGTGTTCACCGTGAACAATCTTGTCTAATCCTATATTCGTTTCTTGTTCCGTAACAGATAATGGTGTAATTAATTTAATTACTTTCGCAATAATAAACGTCATGACGATACTAAAAATTACAACTGCTGTTACACATAATATTTGTACAAGTATAATATGTATGTCACCAGTATAAATAAAGCCATTCTCAATGTCAGGATTTGCCTTTTTACTTTGGAAAACTGCTGTTAAAACAGCACCAATAATACCGCCAACACCGTGGATACCAAATGCATCTAATGCATCATGATACTTTAATTTTACCTTGATGTAATTGATGACAATATAACAACAGATACCTCCTATTAAAGCCATTATTGTTGCACTAAGATATGTCACGTATCCTGCTGCAGGTGTAATGACAACTAAACCAGCTAATGCACCGAGTAAAAGTCCAAGTAAACTTGTCGTCTTTTTAAAAATATATTCTAAAATTAACCAACCTATAGCACCTGCACTGGCAGAAATAACTGTATTCGTAAATGCAAGCATTGCAATTTGATCAAATGTAAAAGCACTGCCAACATTAAATCCATACCAACCAATCCACACGAATATACCGCCAATCAACGTAATGATAAGATTATGTGGTGTTGATTCAGAATGTTTGTTTCCTTTTCCAATCATTATAGCTAATACTAAACCAGAAACACCTGATGTAATATGAACAACTGTACCTCCAGCGAAATCTAATACACCGAGTTTGTTAATCCAACCGCCGCCCCAAACCCAATGTGCTACTGGACTGTATACAAGAGCAGTCCATATTACTACGAATAATAAATAAGGAATAAACTTCATTTTCTCAGCGATTGAACCAGATAAAATAGAAATTGCAATCGTACAAAACATCATTTGAAATAACATAAACAAAGCGAAAGGAATATGTGGGCTAATATCTTCTTGTGTCGCGAAACCTACATGATTAAGAAATGTATATTCCCAATTTCCGAACCATAAATTCCCTTCCCCAAAACTAATTGTAAAACCAACTGTTATCCATACAAATGTAACAAGCACAATTGCTGCCATACTTTGCATGACAGTATTTAGCGCATTTTTAGATTGAACTAACCCACCATAAAATAAACTTAATCCTGGTGTCATTAGCCAAACTAATAATGTACACAAAAACATAAATATCGTATCGTTAAGATTCATACTTACCACTCCCTTGTTTTCATAATAATCTGACAATTTATAAAAAGCAAAAATGCGTTAAGTTTTATTACATCTTTTGGAATAAAATATGCCACACTATATAAAAATAATTTCATGAACTAAAACAAAAAAGACTACTTACTCGCTTTTAAACTAGCGGAAGTAGTCCTAAACTCTAACATCTATTTTATTGTTAAAATGATAACGTTAAACTTTTTGAATTGTAATTGTCCATGAAGCATTATCAATTTGTTCATAGTTTGTTACAGGATATCCATTTTCTGCTGCCCAATTTGGAATAGCTTCCGTCGCTTGCGTGCAATCAAAATCAATTTTTAATTCATCTCCAGATTGCAATGTTGCCATTTTCTTTTGCGCTTCAATTAACGGAAATGGACATACCATTCCTACTGTACCTAATTCGTGTATCATAATTATTTCTCCTTTTCCAATCACTTTTATTTGATCAACATCATTTGTATAATAATCTTCTATACTATTTGCGTTTGCTGTTTGACCTTTGCAGATTGTTGTTGTACTTTTTCATTGGACGAACAAAGATAAAATGACTCATTGTCCATACACCAACTATCATCGATGCTAGCGCAATCCATCCTTGCCAAGTCATCGTTGCCGTTTCAACCAAACCGTTACCGATAGAACAACCACCAGCAACTGACGCACCAAATCCCATACATATGCCACCAATAGCACTGTTTCGTATTGTAATCTTGTCTGGCAATCGCCATTTAAATTCTCTTGATCCTCTAGCTGCAATATATGAACCAATGAAAATCCCTAGAACTAAAAAGACACCCCAATCAATAAATTTAGTTTCACCTGTAATCAAAAAGTGTACTAAATTTGCTGATGGCGTTGTTATACCTAAACCGTCATTTCTTCCAGTTGATGCACTCATTGGCCAAGCTAATAGTGCGATAAGTCCAATTGCAATTGCTGCAATAAATGGATGGTATCGTTTCTCGAAAAGGTAATATCTAATACCTGTATAACGTTGCTTTAGTTTTGGAACAGCTACTCGAACTTTCTTATTATTGAGTGTTCTTACAACTAGAAAAATGGTGATTATAGTTAATATAACGACTAATCCCCAAAACGGAATGCCAGTTGTTTGAGACATATCACTATTTACATTCGTTGGTTGATTAATTTTATCCATTACTGGTTTTAAAATCCCTGTTTTAGTGATTGCTGCAGTAACAGCATATAATACTAATGCAATCCAACTACCAATTAACCCTTCACCAGCGCGATACCAAGTACCTGTTGCACACCCTCCAGCCAATACTATTCCAATTCCAAAAATAAAAGAACCTATAATTGTTCCCAATATTGGAAAACTATGTGCAGGAATTTGTAAAATATCTGTTGCCGTCAAAATCAATAATCCTATACTTTGAATAGTAATAGCGATTAATAATGCATAGAACATCTTATTATTCTTTTGCACATACATATCTCGAAAGCCACCTGTTAAACAAAATCTTGTTCTTTGCATGACAAAACCTAAGAGTCCCCCGACAATTAAGCCACTAAAAATCATCCACATAATCCTAACCTCTCATTTCCGATAAGTTTAGTATGTATTATAGGTGATGATTTTCTTGTTTTCAACCTTATACACAATATTTTTGATATTTATATTATATTCATATAAGGAAGGCGATTAATTACGATTCATCATTATATCTCTACGTGTTAATTTATTAACCTATACTATATTTATCAACACAACAGTTTTTCCTTTCATTTTCAAACATAACAGAAAAAGCCTGAGACATATTTAGTCCCAGACTGCTCTATAATTAATTAAAGATATAACAAGGTTAATCATTCAAAGCTAACATCACATTTATTCACTATAATTTTTCATAAAGAATAATAATGACTGTAATTCTATACCTAAGTCAATTTGATGTACTTGCACATCTGAAGGCGTATTAATTCTACCAGGAGTGAAGTTTAAAATACCTTTCACACCAGCTTGGACGAGTTCATCTGCAACTTTCTGTGCAACTCTTTCTGGTGTAGTTAGAATCACAACATCTATTTCTTCCTTCTTCAATGTTGTTATTAATTCATCGTTATCTTTTACAATAACGTTCCCTATTTTCTGGCCAATAACATCTTCTTTTACGTCAAACGCTTCTGTAATCGTCATATCGTCATGTATTGAAAAGTTATATGTGAGCAAAGCTTTCCCTAGGTTCCCAACTCCGACAATTGCGATTTTGATCATGTCACTCTCGCTTAGTTCAGATTTAAAGAAATCCAATAAACTATCTATATTATATCCGTACCCTTTTTTACCTAATTCGCCAAAATATGAAAAGTCACGACGAATTGTTGCCGAGTCAATTTGTAACGCATCGCTAATCGCTTTTGAATTTACACGATCTATACCTTTAGATTTTAATGAACTGACAAATCTATAATATAACGGCAAACGTTTTAAAGTTGCTCGAGGAATTTTAACTTGGTCACTCATTCGCTATTTCCTCCTTCGTGTTTGAATGAATTATATCTATGTATTCAAACGAGTTAGAGCGTAATTGTTAGATTATTAAAAAACAAATAATTGATTACAATGAATACCTAAATATTATACATTATTGAATTTTAAAAATAAATATCTTAGTTTCAAGACGGCGTTTTATACTGTAAAATGGTTATTAATGTAATAATTACGACTTTTTTCATAAGTTAATAAAATTTGAGAAAGACGAAAGGTGAAGATCGAATGATACTTTTACAACTCAATCATATATCAAAATCGTTCGATGGTGAAGATATATTTACTGATGTTGATTTTGAAGTGAAAACTGGCGAACGAATTGGTATCGTAGGAAGAAATGGCGCCGGTAAATCAACATTGATGAAAATTATAGCTGGCGTAGAAAACTATGATTCTGGAAATGTGTCAAAAATTAAAAACTTAAAACTAGGTTATTTAACTCAACAAATGACTTTAAATTCTAATGCAACAGTTTTTGAAGAAATGTCAAAACCATTTGAACATATTAAACGAATGGAAAGCTTAATCAAAGAAGAAACAGATTGGTTATCAAAACATGCAAATGATTACGATAGTGATACATATAAAACACATATGTCCCGTTATGAATCTTTATCGAATCAATTTGAACAATTAGAAGGATATCAATATGAAAGTAAAATTAAAACAGTACTTCACGGGTTAAATTTTAGTGAAGAAGATTTCAATAAACCTATCAATGATTTTAGCGGTGGCCAAAAAACACGTTTATCTTTAGCTCAAATGCTATTAAATGAACCTGATTTATTACTTTTAGATGAACCTACTAACCACTTAGATTTAGAAACGACAAAGTGGCTTGAAGATTATCTACGTTATTTTAAAGGTGCAATCGTCATCATCAGCCATGATCGTTACTTTTTAGATAAAATAGTTACTCAAATTTATGATGTGGCTTTAGGTGATGTCAAACGCTATGTTGGTAATTACGAGAAATTTATACAGCAACGGGATTTATACTATCAAAAACGAATGCAAGAATATGAAAGCCAACAAGCAGAAATAAAACGATTAGAAACTTTTGTTGAGAAAAATATTACACGTGCTTCAACAAGTGGAATGGCAAAAAGTAGACGTAAGATTTTAGAAAAAATGGAACGCATTGATAAACCAATGTTAGATGCCAAAAGTGCAAATATTCAATTTGGCTTTGACCGGAATACAGGTAATGACGTCATGCATGTAAAAAATTTAGAAATCGGTTATCAAACTGCAATTACCAAACCTATCAGTATAGAGGTCTCTAAAGGCGATCATATAGCAATCATTGGGCCAAATGGTATTGGAAAATCGACCTTAATTAAAACTATTGCTAATCAACAAAAAGCGCTTAATGGCGATATTACTTTCGGCGCAAATTTACAAATTGGTTATTATGATCAAAAACAAGCAGAATTTAAATCTAGTAAAACGATTTTAGATTATGTGTGGGATCAATATCCGTTAATGAATGAAAAAGATATTCGTGCAGTTCTTGGACGTTTCTTATTTGTACAAGACGATGTTAAAAAGATAATTAATGATTTATCTGGTGGTGAAAAAGCACGTTTACAACTAGCACTACTTATGTTGCAGCGTGACAATGTACTTATTTTAGATGAACCTACCAACCACCTCGATATAGATTCAAAAGAAATGTTAGAGCAAGCACTCCAACATTTTGAAGGAACAATACTATTTGTTTCCCATGATCGTTACTTTATTAACCAATTGGCAAACAAGGTATTTGATTTAACAATTGATGGCGGAAAGATGTATTTAGGAGATTATCAATATTACATTGAAAAAGTTGAGGAAGCGGAAGCGTTGAAAGCGCACCAAGAAGAACAGTCAGTTAACGTACAAGCACATAAAAAGTCTATGGAACAATCGTCGTATCATAACCAAAAAGAACAAAGACGTGAACAACGCAAACTTGAACGACAAATATCCGAGTGTGAAAATGAAATAGAAACTTTAGAGACTACTATCTTACAAATAGACGAGCAATTAACCCAACCAGAAGTGTATAACAATCCACAAAAAGCAAACGAATTAGCTATCCAAAAACAAGATAGCGAACAAAAATTAGAACACGCTATGTCTAAATGGGAAGAATTACAACAAAAACTATAAAAATATACATAACTCTAACTGTAAAATCGCTATAGTTAGAGTTATTTTTTTACAAATTTTAATTTTTTTTATTCACAATAAAAACGCTGATATTATAGCTATCCACAGACTTATCCTAGTTATCCACAAGTAAATTAACACTAATCAATCATTTATTTTCTATTTCCCCACCTGATATCCACAATAAATGCCTTTATCAACACCTTTTATCCACAAGTTATACACTCTTTGTTGATAAGTACGCATGTTCTCTATTGACATTGTTTTTACCAAAATCCATTGTTAAGACATTTTCTTTATGAAATAAGGCTGGGACATAAATCCCTAAAAAAACAGCAGTAAGATAATTTTCAATTAGAAAATATCTCACTGCTGTTCTCTATTTATACAATACTTCGTATTGAATGGCTTCGCTTTCCTAGGGTGCCGTCTCAGCCTCGGTCTT
>OFLL01000034.1_pt1 | contig 110075 bp, 106 predicted proteins | sample 1540861 | NCBI WGS metagenome assembly OFLL01 (sample SAMEA4413039, study PRJEB24355) | metagenome | biome: human; feature: gut; material: faeces | place: United Kingdom | collected 2010 | reverse complement strand
ATGATTTATATTTATATTGAGACATTTATTCAGATTCAGATAGTGATTCTGATTCAGATAGTGATTCAGATTCAGACAGCGACTCAGATTCAGATAGCGATTCAGACTCAGATAGCGACTCAGATTCAGATAGCGATTCAGAATCAGATAGTGACTCCGACTCAGACAGCGACTCAGATTCAGATAGCGATTCAGAATCAGATAGTGACTCCGACTCAGGTTCTAACAATAATGTAGTGCCGCCTAATTCACCTAAAAATGGTACTAATGCTTCTAATAAAAATGAGGCTAAAGATAGTAAAGAGCCATTACCAGATACAGGTTCTGAAGATGAAGCGAATACGTCACTAATTTGGGGATTATTAGCATCATTAGGTTCATTACTACTTTTCAGAAGAAAAAAAGAAAATAAAGATAAGAAATAAGTAATAATGATATTAAATTAATAATATGATTCATGAAGAAGCCACCTTAAAAGGTGGCTTTTTTACTTGGATTTTCCAAATATATTGTTTGAATATAATTAATAATTAATTCATCAACAGTTAATTATTTTAAAAAGGTAGATGTTATATAATTTGGCTTGGCGAAAAAATAGGGTGTAAGGTAGGTTGTTAATTAGGGAAAATTAAGGAGAAAATACAGTTGAAAAATAAATTGCTAGTTTTATCATTGGGAGCATTATGTGTATCACAAATTTGGGAAAGTAATCATGCGAGTGCAGTGGTTTCTGGGGAGAAGAATCCATATGTATCAAAAGCTTTATCAATTAAAGGTCAAAAGACAAATTCATGGAATTTAGGTCAATATAAAGATAGTCTTCGAACAGTTATGTGCACATCAGAAATTAATAAAAATGATGGATATGATGAACCTGAATATAAAGAGGCGATGGATACTTACCGAAAAAAATTATTTGCTGAATTAGATGCGCTTAACAAGTTTTTAGATGAAGAGAGAAAAATAGAAAGTAGTAAAAAAAATAACAACCAAGTTGCAAATGGTGTATTGGGCTTAACACATCAAAGGTATTTAGCTATTCATGAAGCAATAAAGGAAAATAAAAATGAGTTTGAAAGAAAGACACAAGATATCGAAAGTAGAAATCCTGATTTGAAAAAATTTGATAGAGATAAAGATTACGAAGTTAGAGTAAAATTAAATGAACTAGAAAATAAAGTATTAATGCTTGGACACGCTTTTCCAAATAAACATGAAGCAAGAGAGAATCTTTATAATAAATTAGATTTGATTGTTGGCCGTAGTGATGATGAGAGAGAAGAAAGGCATCCTCAAAATGATAGGTTATCTAAAGAACGAGTTGAAGATTTAGAATCAATTATTGATGAATTTTTTGTTGAAATCAATGAAAATAGGCCGTTGAATATACCGGCGTTAATTGAAAGTAATGAAGAAAATATAGTAATGGCAAAAAAACTAAAAGCAGATACAGAAGAAGCTAAAGCGAATACATCTAAAAGAAGTAAAAGAAGTTTAAATACTCAAAATCACAAATCTAAAATAAACGAAGTAACTGAAGAACAAAAAGCTAATTATGAAAAGAAATTTAAAGAAATAAAAGAACGATTTTTAGCTAAACAAAAAAATAAAAATAACACACCAGTTGTATCGTTAGAATATGACGAAGACGACAACGAAAACGACAAGAAACTTGTGGTTTCTGAGCCATCAAAGAAACCAACAACACCGCCTACATATACTGAAACAACGACACAGGTACCTATGCCTACAGTTGAGCGTCAAACTCAGCAACAAATTATTTATAATGCACCAAAACAATTGGCTGGATTAAATGGTGAAAGTCATGATTTCACAACAACGCATCAATCACCAACAACTTCAAATCATACGCATAATCATCTTATTGAATTTGAAGAAACGTCTGCTTTACCTGGTAGAAAATCAGGATCACTGGTTGGTATAAGTCAAATTGATTCTTCTCATCTAACTGAACGTGAGAAGCGTGTAATTAAGCGTGAACACGTTAGAGAAGCTCAAAAGTTAGTTGATAATTATAAAGATACACATAGTTATAAAGACCGATTAAATGCACAACAAAAAGTAAATACTTTAAGTGAAGGTCATCAAAAACGTTTTAATAAACAAATCAATAAAGTATACAATGGCAAATAATATTAATGCATGGCTGCAAAGCAAATAATGAGTTTGTCGTAAAAATCACAACATTTTAAACTAGCAATAAATAATATCAAAGTCATCAATTCAATGATGCAATCTAGTATAGTCCACATTCTAAACAGGTGTGGACTATTACTTTTTTCACTTTATATTACGAAAAAATTATTATGCTTAACTATCAATATCAATAATTAATTTTAAGCTGAAAAACAATAAAAATGTTAAGACAACGTTTACTTCAAGTTAATTATTATACTGAAAATTCTGGTATATAATGCTGTTAGTGAATATAACAGGAAAATTAAATTGGTTATAATATTGAGTCTATATAAAGGAGAAATAACAGATGAAAAAGAAATTATTAGTTTTAACTATGAGCACGCTATTTGCTACACAAATTATGAATTCAAATCACGCTAAAGCATCAGTGACAGAGAGTGTTGACAAAAAATTTGTAGTTCCAGAATCAGGTATTAATAAAATTATTCCAGCTTACGATGAATTTAAGAGTGCACCAAAAGTAAATGTTAGTAATTTAACTGACAATAAAAATTTTGTAGTTTCTGAAGGCAAATTGAATAAGATTTCAGATCCTTCAGCAGCAAGTAAAATTGTAGATAAAAACTTTGTCGTACCAGAATCAAAGTTAGGAAACATTGTGCCAGAGTACAAAGAAATCAATAATCGCGTGAATGTAGCAACAAACAATCCAGCTTCACAACAAGTTGATAAGCATTTTGTTGCTAAAGGCCCAGAAGTAAATAGATTTATTACGCAAAACAAAGTAAACCACCACTTCATTACTACGCAAACCCACTACAAGAAAGTTATTACTTCATACAAATCAACACATGTACATAAACATGTAAATCATGCAAAGGATTCTATTAATAAACACTTTATTGTTAAACCATCAGAATCGCCTAGATATACACATCCATCTCAATCTTTAATTATCAAGCATCATTTTGCAGTTCCTGGATATCACGCGCATAAATTTGTTACACCAGGGCATGCTAGCATTAAAATTAATCACTTTTGTGTTGTGCCACAAATAAATAGTTTCAAGGTAATTCCACCATATGGTCACAATTCTCACCGTATGCATGTACCAAGTTTCCAAAATAACACAACAGCAACACATCAAAATGCTAAAGTAAATAAAGCATATGACTATAAATACTACTATTCTTATAAAGTAGTTAAAGGTGTGAAAAAATATTTCTCATTTTCACAATCTAATGGTTTTAAAACTGGTAAACCAGCATTAAATATCAAAAATGTAAATTATCAATATGCTGTTCCAAGTTATAGCCCTACACACGTTGTTCCTGAATTTAAGGGCATTTTACCAGCACCACGAGTATAAAAATTGGCACTAAGTTTACGAGATATGATAAATACCTATTATTTTAAATATAGTCTGCAATCTATGAGGTTGTAGGCTATGTTTTTTGCAATTTAGCAATCAACACCCATCAACAAATTATACCGTTTTTCTACTTTCAAAGTTGGAAGTAACATAATCTTAAATAAATATATTATTAATTAAGATAAATATAAGACTCAAGATTATTGTTAATAGTTTGTTCATCGCAAGTTAATTATTATTTCTAAAAAATTGGTATATAATTTCGATGGCGAAGAAAACAGGGTGAAAAAGTCGGTTTTACAATCAATGCAAATAAGGAGTAAAAAATGAAAAGGAAAGTACTAGTATTAACAATGGGCGTACTTTGTGCGACGCAATTATGGCATTCTAATCACGCAAACGCATTAGTGACAGAGAGTGTTGAAACTAATTTTGTTGTAAAAGATTCGGGTAATAATAATATTTTACAAACCCATACTGAAATTACTACTGAGGAGAAATTTTCAATAGTAGAAAAGAGCCAATTAAATACACTAAAATCACTATCTAATGACAACTACATAGAATATGATTTACATACTAATCAAACAGGCATTAAAAAAGGTTGGTTATATGGCTATAGTGAAATTGACTCATCACATTTCACAGACTGTGACAAACGCGCTATTAGACGTGATCATGTTAAAGAAGCACAAAGCTTAATTAACGATTATAAAGATACACAAAGTTATGAAGATCTCGCTAAGGCAACTGCAAAAGTAAGTACACTTAGTCAGTCTCATCAAAATTATTTGAATAAACAAATTGATAAAGTGAATAATAAGATAGAGAAAACTGAAAAACGCTAATCCAAAGTAAATTATAAGTTATACATCTCGTTTTTAAATGACAATTTATCCCCGTAAATATTATAAATAATCTTTTCAAATTCCACATAGATATAGAGACACTAATAAACCTCTTTGTCTCGATATGATAGTCTGCAACGATTCATGTTGTAGGCTTTTTAATTTTACAAATAAGGCTAAATATATAAGTTCTGACACCTAAAATATAGAAAATACATAAAAGTAAGTATAGTTATTTTATTATAATTATTAAATTTTTATTAATTAATTGTAAAAATGTAGAATTATAATTAATTAACGTTTAATATTAAAATTAACTAAAAAGAAAGAGGTGTTAGTTATGACAGAATACTTATTAAGTGCTGGCATATGTATGGCAATTGTTTCAATATTACTTATAGGGATGGCTATCAGTAATGTTTCGAAAGGGCAATACGCAAAGAGGTTTTTCTTTTTCGCTACTAGTTGCTTAGTGTTAACTTTAGTTGTAGTTTCAAGTCTAAGTAGCTCAGCAAATGCATCACAAACAGATAACGGCGTAAATAGAATTGGTTCTGAAGATTCAACAGTATATAGTGCAACTTCAACTAAAAAATTACATAAAGAACCTGCGACATTAATTAAAGCGATTGATGGTGATACGGTTAAATTAATGTACAAAGGTCAACCAATGACATTCAGACTATTATTAGTTGATACACCTGAAACAAAGCATCCTAAAAAAGGTGTAGAGAAATATGGCCCTGAAGCAAGTGCATTTACGAAAAAAATGGTAGAAAATGCAAAGAAAATTGAAGTCGAGTTTGACAAAGGTCAAAGAACTGATAAATATGGACGTGGCTTAGCGTATATTTATGCTGATGGAAAAATGGTAAACGAAGCTTTAGTTCGTCAAGGCTTGGCTAAAGTTGCTTATGTTTATAAACCTAACAATACACATGAACAACTTTTAAGAAAAAGTGAAGCACAAGCGAAAAAAGAGAAATTAAATATTTGGAGCGAAGACAACGCTGATTCAGGTCAATAATGCTCATTGTAAAAGTGTCACTGCTGCTAGTGGCACTTTTATAATTTTTAGATCACGATATGATTTATTATCAATTCAGAATTAAAAAAGTAAATAGTATCAAAAGCAAGTGTATTTAATATTAGAAAATAAAAATTTTAAATTTAGTATTAAAATGGAATATTACTATATATTTCAATGTGTATTATCACAGAAAATAAAATAATGCTTTACTTCTATATTTAAAAGTGTATAATGAAAGTTAAGTAATAAAGAGCGTGAAGAAAAATGTGAGTTATTTATATAGAATATTCTCCTTTTCATTTATGAATTTGTTACAAAATATTTAGTGCAAAAGCACGACGGAGGTATTCAATATGAATAACGGTACAGTTAAATGGTTTAATGCAGAAAAAGGTTTTGGTTTCATCGAAAGAGAAGATGGTAGCGACGTATTCGTACACTTCTCAGCAATCGCTGAAGATGGATACAAATCATTAGAAGAAGGCCAAAAAGTTGAATTCGACATCGTTGAAGGCGACCGTGGCGAGCAAGCTGCAAACGTAGTTAAAATGTAATTTTAACTTTTTCAAACAGTCCTTAGTATAGGGCTGTTTTTTTATGCTTTAAATCGATAACAGTTGGTGTGGTAAAAGCACTAGCTGTTACTTTTTTGTCCAATAAATATAGGTGGAGATCTAACAATATATAATGGTTCTAAAATAAATCGAACTGATGGAAAAGTTTTTTACTTTTCATCTGTCCGACTTTTGATTTTGAATAAAAAAAAAGCGCCAATACAGAACTTTAATAATGACGAGAATTAAAGTCTGTATATGGCGATAACAAGAAGTAATGTTAAACACTCAAAATGTTTAACAATAATAGGATACCACATCGCATAATATCTTACTACTTAATTAATAATTTAACTAATCAACTTTTTGTTAATTTTTTATTAAGACTGATTAATTATTGAGAATATTTATTGTTTTTAAAATCTCATAATAATTCAGTAATCTTGTTTTCATTTAAAAGGCGGAACATTAAAATAATTAAATAAAAATATTGCGTTTAATTTACAGCGTCAAATATACTTATTTCTAATGCTTTGAGGTCTACAGAAACAAGTAGAGAATGATCGATGTTATTAACATTGCCATTCTCCAAATCTATTTCTGTGAGTATTTGAAAGCTACCATTAGGCAATGGTTTAACAATAGACAATTGCTCCTCCGCTTGTTGTATTAAAAAAGGTTTTGTAGATTGATTATTAATATGCCATTCACTCATGTATGTTTTTCACTCCTGCTTTAATATAGGGTTAAAAAGTTTATAGTTGAGACATTCATGCTCAACCAAAATTTTGTTCAAATTCAATAAATGTCTTGTTTAAAATAGAAATATTGTAAATGTTATCGTCCAAAACTTCACCAGTTAAGTATTTGTTTTGAATTAAAATTTGGCAGTTAGTTAAGAAGTCTTGATAATCACGATCGCAAAAATAGTTTTCACGTGCATCTTTAGCATCGCCAAAAAAGTTAGCGACTGTTTCTGTTTCTCCCTTATTCGAACGTTCAATATATAATTTGTAAAATTTAGCTATTGTATACTTTTGTTCTTTAGTTAGTTCATTCAAAATATTGGGCCTCCTGAATTATCATTTGTAATCTATACCCAATTTATTGCAAAACACAAACTAATTTAACTATTTGATGAAACTGTGTTAATAAGCTTTAACAAGCCTTAGTTTGTATGGATCTATAAAATTATCTTTAATTGCATAGGGTGAAATAATATGTAGTCCGTAACTTTTAACTGATTTTTCACTTACACCAAATTTATAAGCTTGGTAGATAATTTTAGTACAATACGTAAATTTTTTGCTGTTCAAATTTAATGTAACTAGATAACGATGATTTGTATTTTCATAGTTTTTCTTAACCCATTCAGCCGCTTTTTTACCTGCACCAGGATAGCTGCAACGATAAACTTTCATCCAATCATTTTTGCCACTTGCATAATTATATTTAAAAGATTCGAAGGATTGTGTAGTTGGTTTGTCGCCAGGCCCCTCAATTTGTAAAATCGTTTTATCATCAATCGCGATACTACAATGACCAAAAAATCCCCACATGACAGGGCCTTTTGTAACAATAATATCACCAGGTTTTAATTGGAATTTGTCATCTTGAATTTCTGAATACTTATTATCTGCAATTGTTTTTGGTGAGTTTATAGGGGATACGACAACGAATAATATAAGTAAAATTATCGTTCGTTTAATATAGTTCACTTAAAAGCTCCTTGCTGAAGAAATATATGTGAATAGTCTTAAATTAGAATTGTAATCTTTAATAAGCATTTAAGACTAAAACATATCTTAAATATTAAAGTATGAGAGTGTGAAATGTCTATTAAGAATAAAAAACAGTCTGAAACATCATTGGAACGTTTCAGACTGGATATAAAATGATTTTCATTTATAGCACACCAAATATAAATGTGTATATTAATATAGCGAATCCAAAAATATAGAGAATGACAGTAAAACTTAAATAGGACTCTTTTTTAGATTCTTTGCCAGTTTTTTTCATTAATACGAGTATAAACGTAGCGGCAACTAAGAAAATTAATGCTAGCCAAAACAGAATTGCAAAATGTAAAGACATGTGAAACCCTCCTTATATACCGTAATTATTAACCTATAAAACTATAAAAAATAGGATAAATGTAATAGAGAACGAGTACGATATTTATAAAAAATAATATTTCACTTAACCAGTTTTTAGTTATCATTGCAATGGTAAAGGATACGATGAGTATCACACCACAAATGATAATACCAGGCAGGAGCCAACATAAATCATCTAAATCTTTATTATATGTGATTAAAATATTAAAGATAACAAAAGTGGTAGTAATAACTATATTGATAGCATTTAACAAAATGTTATTCATGACTGACACCTACTAGTATAAAAATAGCTTCTTAATAAATATGATAACACTATTTTCCAATAGGTAAATAAAAAGTATAGTTATTTTTAAAATATTATTGTAGAATGCTAAAGTTTATTAATTCAAACAAGTGAGCATATATAGAGGTGTGTAGTATTAATATGAAAAGAATATTTACAAACTAAAAACCTTTAAAATTGTATAATTCGTTAATATTTTTAGAATCAGATAACAAAAAAATGTGCAAAATCACTTTTGCACATTTACAAATACTAGTTTTCTGATAAGATTAATAATAACACTTTAAATAGCGCTTAATAAATGAAGGGGGTAAGTCTTATGACGTTTTACAATTTCATCATGGGTTTTCAAAATGATAACACACCATTTGGCATATTGGCCGAACACGTTAGTGAAGATAAAGCATTCCCTCGATTAGAAGAAAGACACCAAGTAATTAGAGCATATGTGATGTCTAATTACACAGATCATCAATTAATTGAAACTACAAATAGAGCTATTAGCTTATATATGGCAAATTAATTTGAGTAGTACCAATTATGATGTATTAGTGCATCCCAAATATCTTTTGTTTTAAAGTTTATTTCATCATTTCTTATCGAAAATGGTGTAATAATGTCTTTATCTAACCAAGTGTTGATAAGTTCATTTGGTACACCATCTAACAACATTTCACTTTTACTAATTATAAAACATTCCCAGTCAAGTGAAACATTTTGTGGATTCACATAATTACATTGATTATGATTATCCATAAACACTCACTCCTTTAAAATTCTGTACTCTTCATTGCGTTTTACCCCGTCACATTATCTTTTAAACTAAAATCATCATTACTTATGAAAAAAATGTTCATCAAAAGCAAAGGTTTTTGCTACCGAAAAAGTTTAAATAATGGTTTAATATATTTGGTACTCATTTTAATAAAAAGAGAATACATTTTGAGCTATCAATACTTTTTATTGAAGAGGTGTTATTGTTGGCTAAAACGTTATATTTAATGCGCCACGGACAAACTTTGTTTAATTTTAAGGGACTAATTCAGGGATTTGGAGATTCGCCGCTAACAGAACTTGGAATTGCTCAAGCTCAAAAGGCACGTAGTTATTATGAAACTAAGGGGATAAACTTCGATTTATATGCATCATCAACGCAAGAACGCGCAAGTGACACACTTGAAAATGTTGCACCTAACCAATCGTATCAACGTTTTAAGGGACTGAAGGAATGGCATTTTGGATTATTTGAAGGTGAGTCAGTCTATCTATTTGATAATCTATACAAGCCTGAGGACTTATTCGGAGATCGAATTGTTCCTTTCAAAGGAGAGGCAAGGCAACAAGTTGAAGATCGCATTGTGAAAACTTTACATGACATTATGTCTCAAACAAAGAATAATGCATTAGTCGTGAGTCATGGAACAATAATGGGAGTATTTTTAAGATATTGCCTTAAACTAGATGAAGCATTAAAGCATAATATCGGTAATTGTAATATCCTGAAATTTGAATATGACAATGGAACATTTAAATTTGTTGAGTTAATTGATCCAAATTTATAATAAATAAAGCGTTATACATAGACACAAGTATGTCTTTTGTATAACGCTTTTAAAATACAACTATATAACGCTTTAGAATATTAATTGAATAAGTTTTTGTAATATCATCAGAGCAACAATAATAATTATTATGCTTGATATTTTATTGATTATTGTTAATAATTTTCCGGTTTTATCAATTGATCCAACCATTTTTCCTAAAATTGCGAGTAAAAAGAACCATAACCATGAAACGCTAATACAAGCGATTGTAAACGCAATTTTATTGCTGCCACTATATAATGCAGCACTACTACCAATTACACCAATTGTATCTAAAATAGCATGTGGATTGAGTAATGAAACTGATAAAGCAAAACTTACTTGTGTCATTGGAGACATAATTTGAGCTTCTCCATCTGTTGAGGGTTTATCATGCCAAATGGTCCAAGCCATATACATCAAGAAAATTAAACCAACTATATAAATAATTGCTTGAAGTACAGGTAAAGACATAATAATGATAGATACTCCTACCACTGCAATAATGATAAGTAAGCTGTCTGACAACCCGGCTGTAATTATTGCAGGCAATACATATCTATATTTTGGTTGATTAGCTCCTTGGTTAAAAATAAATACATTTTGTGCACCTAAAGGTAAAATTAGACCAATCGCTAAGATAAATCCATGAATAATTGCGGTTACCATTAAGTTTTGACACCCCTAAAACATAGAATATTCTGAAAAAACTTATTGATATCATACCAAAAAAAAACAACTACTCAATAGTAGAGTAGTTGTATGAAAAATAGAACCTATATGATTTGAATTTATGAGAAATGTAGAATATATAAAACTGTATTACTTATTAATCAAATCATAAAAAAGCCAATGTTCATCGAAATAGGTGTTTCCGATTTTAATTGCATTTTTCTCAAAACCAAGAATGTCGAATCCTAGTGCACTATAGAAAACTTTAGCACCTATGTTGTTTGACACAATTGATGTAAGTAAAGATTCGTAATTGTTCTGCCGTGCATAATTAATAATGAAATTAATGAGCTCGCTATTAATCGATTTATCGTTATTAGTAACAAAGTTGTATTTAATTAATGATTTATGTTCTTTTCCAACGTATCGAATTTGTTCTAAGGCAGCTGTTGCGATAAGTGTTTCGTTTTCATAACAGCCAAATACAATACATTTCGGTGAACCTTGATTTAAAATGTCATGTATTAAGGTGTCAGTCATTGTTTGACTATAATGTGAATCTTGAGTGAATTCTTCATTGACTGTCGAAACAAGTCTCTTATACTCATTAAAATCATTATTCGTTAATGTTTTAATTTTAATCATTACTGACCTCCTTAATCATTATTAAGAAAGATTTTGTACTAAAAAAATTTCTTAATTACATATTAAAATGTTTATTAAAATTTTGCAATCATTGATTTATATGCACATTCTTGTAAATGGATTATCAATTTAATTATATTTATTTTTAAGTTCAGGAAATTATGGAATTGGTTATTGGTCGACACTGGACTTTTATTTGTAGACGGTATGCGAAGAAGTCAAGCCAGTATTGGAACCGGTCACATTTATGATGACTAAGGGACAATCATTTTCAGTTAAATATTGCCAGAAATTTCAATCACGAATAGAAAAAATAACCAACCAAAAATTTTTGGTTGGCAAATTTGAATTTTATGTGAATTTTATTAATAACGTTGAATAATCTCTTTAAGTTAATGCTAATCTACAACATTTACATTTAAATCGACATTAATATTTCCTTGAGTCGCTTTTGAATATGGACAAAATTCATGAGCCATTTGTAAATATTTTTCAGCTTCTTCTTGAGATATAACATTTTTAATTGTCGCATCAATTGAAACACTTAATTTAGGACTTTCTGAGTCTGGATCATCTTCTAGTCTCACTGTTAGTGTTACTTCTGGATGAGCATCACGCACTTTGTTTTGCTTTAAAATTAGGTCGAAGGCACCGTTGAAGCAAGATGCATAACCTGCTGCAAATAATTGTTCGGGGTTAGTAGCTTTACCATCTGCTTGAGCAGGCGGAACGATATCAATATCTAATGCTCGATCATCAGTATAAACATGTCCTTTACGTCCGCCAACATTCGTCGCTTTAGTTTCATAATGTATTGCCATACTTATAACCTCCTAATTTAAAATACATTTATGCTTTACCCATTCGAAAATACCTTAATCATTTTCATTTATAGCATTGTTTGATTGAAGGATAAAAAGTTGTTGTTTACAATAAAAATAATGAGTATCTGAAATGAGGGATTTACTATGACACATGTGGAAGTAGTAGCGACTATCGCGCCACAATTATCTATCGAAGAAACTTTAATTCAAAAAATTAATCATCGTATTGATGCAATAGACGTATTAGAATTACGAATTGATCAAATTGAAAATGTCACAGTTGATCAAGTGGCAGAAATGATTACAAAGCTGAAGGTTATGCAAGATTCATTCAAATTATTGGTTACGTATCGTACAAAGTTACAAGGTGGCTATGGGCAATTTACAAATGACTTGTATCTTAATTTAATATCAGACTTAGCAAATATCAATGGCATAGATATGATTGATATAGAATGGCGAGAAGATATTGACATTGAAAAACATCAAAGAATCATTACACATTTGCAACAGTATAATAAAGAGGTGGTCATATCACATCATAATTTCGAAAGTACGCCTCCATTAGATGAATTGCAATTTATATTTTTTAAAATGCAAAAATTCAACCCAGAATACGTTAAATTAGCAGTAATGCCACATAATAAAAATGATGTGTTAAATTTATTGCAGGCAATGTCTACATTTTCAGATACTATGGACTGCAAAGTTGTTGGTATTTCAATGTCTAAACTTGGACTAATAAGTAGAACGGCTCAAGGCGTTTTTGGTGGTGCGTTGACTTATGGTTGTATCGGAGAAGCACAAGCTCCAGGACAGATTGATGTTACTGATTTAAAAGCACAAGTGACTTTATACTAATAAAATGAATTAGGTTGCTTTTGTGTAAGTGCTGTCTTATAATTGAGAAGTATTATCATTGTTCGTGGAGGAGCGATTTTAGATGGAATTACAACAAGCAATAGCTAATAGAAGAAGTGTGAAAAAATTTAAAAGAGATATGCACATAGATGACGCATTGCTATATCAAGCAATTGAGAAAGCTGCTGATGCTCCAAATCACGGAATGAGGGAACCATGGAGAGTTGTGCATGTTCCGAAAGACAGATTAGGAGATATGAGTAAGGATATTTCTAAATTTGCATTTCCTAATGAATTAGATAAGCAACAATGTCATTATGATGCAGTAACGAAACTTGGTGGCATGTTATTGCTTATTTTAAAAACAGATCCAAGACAACGTCAAAATGATGAAAACTACTTTGCATTTGGTGCATATGCACAAAATCTTATGTTGTTACTTTATGAAGCGGGAATAGGTACATGTTGGAAATCGCCATTATATATCTATGATCCTAAAGTAAGAAAAACACTTGGTATAAAGAAAGATGAAGTTCTTGCTGGATTCTTATATTTAACGGATTTAGAAGAAGATATGCCTAAAGCACCACGTAAAAATAGAAACTTAATTACATTATATTAATATGTATAATTATAGAAACATTAATAAAAGCTGAGTCATGAATTGATGGACATCTATCGAGTTAGAGATTTAATCTAACTTACTAGAGTCGGTACAATCACAGTCTCAGCTTTTTATTGTGCAGTATATACACATTTTTATTTTAGTATTTATTTAAAAGTTTCTGCTAAAAATGATTCAACTTGTTCAGGTGACTTAGCATTTGCTGAATGAAGGTGTGCAATTTTGTCGCCGTTTTTAAATACTAGCAAGCTAGGGATACCCATAACTTCATTTTCAACAACTACATCTTCTAATTCATCACGATTAACAGTATACCATTGGTAATCATTATATTGTTCTACGATTGGGTCAATCCATAAATCCATAGCACGACAGTCTGGGCACCATCCTGCCTCAAATTTAACAATTACAGGTGTATCGCTATTAATTACAGATTTAAATGATTCATTACTTTTGATTGCTTGCATTGTAACAACTCCTCTAGATAGTTTAATAATTTTTATTATAGCTAAATTTATAACATAATAAAAAATTTTAGCTTCAAAATGAAAGCCTTTTGCTATGGAAAATGATATATTTATTTTAAATACATAAAGGAGGTTGCAGTCGTATGATTAAATTTTACCAATATAAGAATTGTACAACTTGTAAAAAGGCAGCAAAGTTTTTAGATGAATATGGCGTAAGTTATGAACCAATTGATATCGTTCAACATACACCTACAATAAATGAATTTAAAACAATAATTGCAAATACAGGCGTAGAAATTAATAAATTGTTTAATACACACGGCGCGAAATATCGTGAGCTTGATTTGAAAAATAAATTACAAACCTTATCAGAAGATGAAAAGTTAGAGTTGTTATCATCTGATGGTATGTTAGTAAAGCGTCCTCTAGCAGTAATGGGCGATAAGATAACATTAGGATTTAAAGAAGATCAATATAAAGAGACTTGGTTAGCGTAAGTGAAATGTAAACGTTTACTAAATATCTCGATATTTAGATTCATTACATGTAAAATGAAATAAGCTATACAATTGTTAATTTTTATAAATATAGTTGAATAGCATCTAGCCTTATGGCATCATTAATGATGTAAAGATTAATTAGGAGGGGATTCTCTTGGCAGTACCAAATGAATTGAAATATTCAAAAGAGCATGAATGGGTTAAAGTTGAAGGTAATGTAGCAACAATTGGAATCACAGAATACGCACAAAGCGAGTTAGGTGATATTGTTTTCGTTGAATTACCGGAAACAGATGATGAAATTAATGAAGGGGATACGTTTGGTAGCGTAGAATCAGTTAAAACTGTATCAGAATTATATGCACCAATCTCTGGTAAAGTAGTTGAAGTCAACGAAGAACTAGAAGATAGTCCCGAATTTGTAAATGAATCTCCATACGAAAAAGCATGGATGGTAAAAGTAGAAATTAGTGATGAAAGTCAGCTTGAAGCTTTATTAACAGCTGAAAAATATTCAGAAATGATTGGTGAATAATCACCGTGTAACTCCTTAATCTAAGATTGAGGAGTTTATTTTTAGTCTGAGTAAGTAAATAATATGAAAGAAAATTTATTAGGTACTATTATTTGGAGTATTGCTACATTTTATTATTCAAGAATGATGAAAATAATGAATTTAGCTATTTTAAAAATAAAAATTGGGGGGAGTTAATATGCTAAACATTCAAGACGTTAGTCATCTTTCTAAAAAGGAGCAAAAAGCATATAACCGTTTCGTAGAATCTGTAGAAAACGGTAATTTACCAGTACTACCATGTATTGAAATGGATCTAAAAGAGATGAAAGAAGAAACATTAAACCAGAGTAAGATTGGTGGAATGCCATTTTTAAAATCTTTTAAAGATATACCATTAGATGAAAATAATGTACCAATGGTATTGTTAGCGCAGATTAATTTGGATGATCTTCCAGAACAACAAGAATTATTTCCTGTAAAAGAAGGGATATTGCAGTTTTGGATTAGTTCAGAAGATCAAATGTATGGAATGTCTGAAAATTTAAAGGGAAACAATATAAACTCAAGGCTTGTTTATATAAAAGAGCCAATTACAGATTTATCACTCGAAAATATTCAAGCGCATTTGAAGTCATTAGATGCTGATAATGAGGATATCCCGTTCAGTGGAGCATTTTCTATAGAATTTAGATTGTCGAAACAAACTATTACATGTACTGATTATAAGTACGATGAGGACGTGCTTGCATTGTGGAATAAAGTCAATCCATCCTTCGCGCTAAAATCAATGTTTGGTGGTTATGATGAATTGATGGAACCTGTGTGTAACACATTTACTGCTAAGGAACCATTTAATCAACTTGGTGGTTATCCATATTTTGACCAAATAGATCCAAGAACGAACGATCAAGAACTGAAAATGTATGATAGAGTCTTACTGCAAATTGATTCTACAAGAGATGGTAATTCTTCGATTATATGGGGTGATTTAGGTATTGCCAATATCTTAGTGAAATCTACTGACCTTGAGGCTATGAAGTTTGATGATTACATGTATTCATGGGATTGCAGCTAAGAGAATCATGAAAATATATTACTTTAATAAGTGTAGTATCTATAGATCAATCTAGGGAGTGGGACAGAAATGAAAAAGAACCACTAGTGATTTATAATGTAGTGGTTCTTTTTCATAAGCCACAGCTAATGTGTACTTAAAAATAGGAATACATGAGTAAAACTCATGCATAAGAAATACTAATTTCTAAAGAAAAAGTATTTCTTTATGTTGGGGCCCCGCTATAATTGAAAAGTTTGTTATAGGTGTATTTTCTTTTGGTTAACTATTGGTAATATAACATTGTAGATTTTAGGATGTTGATTTTTGACTTAGCCTTTGTCTGCTTATGTTAAATGTCCCAGCTAGTCAAACATTGATTTTGTAATTATTATATTAAGCTAGTTTAAATTTTTTGTGATTTATGTTTTATTCATACCAATTTTGTGAAATGATACAGTGACAGATGTTTATTGATTTTAAAGGGTGATGATGATGGCTATTGTAAATAAAGTGATAATTGTTGAAGGAAAATCTGATAAAAAAAGGGTGCAACAGGTTATTGCAGAACCAGTCAATATTATTTGTACTCATGGAACAATGAGTATAGATAAGCTTGATGATATGATAGAATCACTGTATGATAAACAAGTTTTTGTATTAGCCGATTCTGATGACGAAGGAGATCGAATTAGAAATTGGTTTAAACGTTATTTGAGTGAAAGTGAACATATATTTATTGATAAAACTTACTGTCAAGTTGCGAATTGCCCCAAACAATATTTGGCGCATGTACTTTCAAAACATGGCTTTACTTGTAAGAAAGAAACACCTCTTTTACCGAATATAAATAATGAAAGGTTAGTTTTAGTAAATGAATAATTCATTAGACATCAAAGATGTAACTACATTTTATGAGGAAGACAAACATTTAATCTTTGGTTATACACCAACGTGTGGTACTTGTAAGGTTTCAGAAAGAATGTTAGACATTGCTAATGAAATATTGCAGTTGCCATTATTGAAAATAGATTTAAACTTTTATCCTCAGTTTTGTAAAGATATGCAAATCATGTCTACGCCGATTTTATTGTTGATGAATAAAGATAAAGAAGTAAAACGAATTTATGCATTTAAATCGGTGACTGATTTGTTAGAAAATTTAAAATAGTTATTGACGAAATTTTACTAAGGTGTTAGGATTAATACAAATTAAATGATGCGTAAACTCTTATCGAGAGTGGTGGAGGGATGTGCCCTACGAAGCCCGGCAACCGTCTTATATAGAAATGGTGCCAATTCACATAAAGTTTTAACTTTTGAAGATGAGAGAAACAATACTACTATTGCTTTCTCAATTTTTCTATCGATATTGAGAAAGCATTTTTTTATTTTATTAAGCAACACAGGGAGGAATCAACGTGATTGAATTAAAAGAAGTTGTTAAAGAATATCGGACTAAAAATAAAGAAGTCCTTGCTGTAGATCACGTTAATTTATCGATTCGAGCAGGATCGATTTATGGCGTCATTGGTTTTTCTGGAGCAGGAAAAAGTACTTTGATTCGAATGTTTAATCATTTAGAAGCGCCTACATCAGGTGAAGTTATTATAGATGGGGACCATATAGGTCAATTGTCCAAAAATGGATTAAGAGCAAAAAGACAAAAAGTAAGTATGATCTTCCAACATTTTAATTTATTATGGTCAAGGACTGTGTTAAAAAATATTATGTTTCCGCTTGAAATTGCAGGTGTCCCTAGAAGGAGAGCTAAGCAAAAAGCATTAGAACTTGTCGAACTTGTCGGTTTAAAAGGTAGAGAAAAAGCTTATCCATCAGAGTTATCAGGTGGACAAAAGCAACGTGTTGGGATTGCACGAGCGTTAGCTAATGATCCAACGGTCTTGCTTTGTGATGAGGCAACAAGTGCACTTGATCCGCAAACAACAGATGAAATTTTAGATCTACTACTAAAAATTAGAGAACAACAAAATTTAACAATTGTACTAATTACGCATGAAATGCATGTCATTCGTCGTATTTGTGATGAAGTTGCAGTTATGGAAAGTGGTAAAGTGATAGAACAAGGACCGGTGACACAGGTTTTTGAAAATCCGCAACACACTGTGACAAAACGATTTGTGAAAGACGATTTAAATGATGATTTCGAAACATCTTTAACAGAATTAGAGCCATTAGAAAAAGATGCTTATATCGTTAGATTAGTTTTCGCTGGTTCAACAACAACCGAGCCTATTGTATCGAGCCTATCAACTGCCTATGATATTAAAATTAATATTTTAGAAGCAAATATTAAAAATACAAAAAATGGAACAGTCGGCTTTTTAGTTCTGCATATTCCATATATTTCAAGTGTAGATTTCGGAAAATTCGAAAAAGAGTTAATTGAGCGACAAGTTAAAATGGAGGTGTTAAGACATGGGTAAATCATTTAGTGAAATTATAAATGAAATGATTACAATGCCTAATATTCAGTGGCCAGAAGTTTGGACTGCAATAGTCGAAACACTATACATGACAGTCGTCTCAACTATATTTGCATTTATACTTGGTCTTATTTTAGGTGTGTTATTATTCTTGTCTGCTAAAGGTAAGTCTATCGGTGCAAGGTTATTTTATTCTATCGTTTCTTTCATTGTTAACTTATTTAGAGCGATACCATTTATTATTTTAATTTTATTATTAATTCCATTTACAAGTTTGATACTTGGAACGATAAGTGGTCCGACAGGTGCGTTACCAGCCTTGATCATTGGCGCAGCACCGTTTTATGCAAGGCTCGTAGAAATTGCTTTTAAAGAAATTGATAAAGGTGTCATCGAAGCGGCTTGGTCAATGGGTGCTAATACTTGGACAGTAATTCGTAAAGTCCTTTTACCTGAAGCCATGCCAGCGCTAGTGTCTGGCATTACAGTTACAGCAATCGCTTTAGTTGGTTCAACAGCAGTTGCAGGTGTAATTGGTGCCGGTGGTTTAGGAAATTTAGCATACTTAACAGGTTTCACTCGAAATCAAAATGATGTCATTTTAGTATCAACAGTTTTTATTTTAATTATTGTATTTATAATCCAATTCATTGGGGATTGGCTTACAAATAAACTTGATAAACGATAAATTGGGGGTTTCATTTTATGAAAAAATTATTTGGTCTTATTTTAGTATTAACATTTGCAGTTGTATTAGCAGCTTGCGGTAATGGAAACAAAAGTGGCAGTGACGACAAGAAAATAACAGTAGGTGCTTCACCAGCACCACATGCTGAAATTTTAGAAAAAGCAAAACCATTATTAGAGAAAAAAGGTTATGAACTAGATATTAAAACAATTAACGATTACACTACGCCTAATAAATTACTAGACAAAGGTGAAATTGACGCAAACTATTTCCAACATACACCATATTTAAACACAGAGAAAAAGGATAAAGGTTACAAAATCGTAAGTGCCGGTGATGTTCACTTAGAACCTATGGCTGTATACTCTAAAAAGTATAAAAGTTTAAAAGAATTACCAAAAGGTGCAACAGTTTATGTGTCTAATAATCCAGCTGAACAAGGACGCTTCTTAAAATTCTTCGTTGATGCAGGTTTAATTAAGATCAAAAAAGGCGTAAAAATTGAAGATGCTAAGTTTAGTGATATTACAGAGAATAAAAAAGATATTAAGTTTAATAATAAACAATCAGCAGAATTCTTACCTAAAATATATCAAAATGAAGACGCGGATGCTGTTATCATTAATTCAAACTTTGCAATCGAACAAAAACTAAATCCTAAAAAAGATTCTATTGCTGTAGAAAGTGCGAAAGATAATCCTTATGCAAACTTAATTGCTGTTAAAGAAGGAAATCAAGATGATAAGAAAATCAAAGCATTAATTGAAGTATTACAATCTAAAGATATTCAAGACTTCATTAATGAAAAATACAATGGTGCAGTTATTCCTGCTAAATAATTATTAATGGCTCAGTAACGTGATGTTGCTGGGCTTTTTAATTTAAACAGGTATTTATATGATATTTAGGAATGAGATGCTATTACGGATAAAGTAAAATCCTATATGCATGCGTTCTACTCATTTATTCCTATTTTTAATTTCACATGGATAGTGACTACTACATCATAAATCATTAGTGATTCTTTATCATTTCTGTCCCACTCCCTCAAGTTAATGATGAATCTATTTCGCTAGTTATAAAATGATGTCAAATCAATAACAAAAATTATTTAAGTAAAATGTTTAGATAATTTTTCAGTGGGTAAGTATTATATATAACATTTAATTATTCCGAGGAGGCATTTATTATGGCAGACGAAAGTAAATTCGAACAAGCAAAAGGTAATGTTAAAGAAACAGTAGGTAATGTTACTGATAATAAAAATTTAGAAAACGAAGGTAAAGAAGATAAAGCTTCTGGTAAAGCGAAAGAATTCGTTGAAAATGCAAAAGAAAAAGCAACTGATTTTATTGATAAAGTAAAAGGTAACAAAGGCGAGTAATTTTACTTTTTTATTCCTAATACACTGCACATGCCACTTAGTCGGTATAACCATCGGCTAGGTGGTTTTTGTATTAAAAAAGTGGATACCAAAATTTATTAATAATTATTTTAATGTTAGAAAAAAACTAAATAAAAACTCGCTAATGATATCCAATAATATGTATACAAAACGAGACATATATTGCATATGATTAACGAGATACTGAAAATATTTTATCACCCCTAAAATGACTATTCATTTTCAGCGGTAATTCGACCTAAAGTCAAACTTACAATAAAACCGATGATAAATACTACTAATGAAACAAACCACATCACGATATTAGTTGGTAAACCTGGAAATACTGCAAAGAGGGAGCCAACAACAAAACCAATGATTAATGCAAAAGTCATTAGTTTATGATGTGTTAGGAAATACTGGATAATTTTGCTTGAAATAATGAATCCAGCAAGCACGCCAAATCCGACTGCAAGTAATATAGGAAGACCTGTAAAGTTAAGTTTAACAACTTCAGATATTGCTAGCATGACTGTGCCATAGACGCCAAATACTAATAACATAAATGAACCTGAAATACCTGGGAGTAACATAGCACTAGATGCACACATACCTGCAATAAAGTATTTAATAATAAGACCAGTTGATAGAGTAAGTGTTTCTCCAGCATGTTTATCGCCATTATTCATTAATGTAATAACAATTAAGATAGCGATACCAGCTATAACCATCATGTAATGTTTAGTTGTAAATGACGTTTTATAGTTAGAAATTTTCAATAAATATGGAACGATACCAATGATTAATCCACCAAAGAAAAACATAGTTGGAATATGGTGTTGGCTTAATAAATAATTAAAAAGATTACTTAGTGATCCCATTGCCAGTAACATTCCAATTATAATGGGGATTAAAAATGTAAAACTTGGCCAAAAACGTCGTGAGAATATGCCGCTAATTGAAGCGATAAATTGATTGTATATACCTAACAATAATGCAATAGTCCCACCGCTAACACCAGGCACCAAGTCACTCGTTCCCATAGCAAAACCTTTTAGAATATTAATCCATTTAAATTGTTGCATGAATAACTCCTTTCAAACGATTGGAATAAAATCATAAATAGCATCATACCATATTACAAATGTCCTAGTGAAATGATAACATATTTTAAATTCATAAAATCCATTGAGAAATTATGTGCACTTATTATCATTTATATTTTTAAAGAGAGCGGATTAGAGTTGTACTTTAGAGTTATTAAAAATAATAAAAAGGGTTTAAGTTGTTTATATTAAGGTATAAGTAAGTTATAATTAACTGAACGCATTATTACAAAGTCTTTTTGACTACAAATTAAAATTATTATAAACTAGTTAAGAAAACTTTATATTTTACGGAGGGAATATAAAATGGCATCAACATTAGAAATCAAAGACCTACATGTGTCTATTGAGGATAAAGAAATCTTAAAAGGTGTTAACTTGACAATTAACACTGATGAAATACATGCGATTATGGGACCAAACGGGACAGGTAAATCAACTTTATCATCTGCAATTATGGGACACCCAAGCTATGAAGTAACTAAAGGAGAAGTACTTTTAGACGGTGTAAATATTTTAGAATTAGAAGTTGATGAAAGAGCAAAAGCAGGATTATTCTTGGCAATGCAATATCCATCAGAAATTACAGGTGTTACAAATGCTGATTTCATGCGTTCAGCAATCAATGCGAAACGTGAAGAAGGACAAGAAATCAACTTAATGCAATTTATTAAGAAATTAGATAAAAATATGGATTTTCTAGACATAGATAAAGACATGGCACAACGTTATTTAAATGAAGGTTTCTCAGGTGGAGAGAAGAAACGTAACGAAATCTTACAATTAATGATGTTAGAACCTAAGTTTGCAATCTTAGATGAAATCGATTCAGGGTTAGACATCGATGCATTAAAAGTTGTATCTAAAGGTATTAACCAAATGCGTGGGGAAAACTTTGGTGCATTAATGATTACACACTATCAACGATTATTAAATTACATTACTCCTGATAAAGTACATGTAATGTATGCTGGTAAAGTCGTTAAATCTGGTGGTCCAGAATTAGCAAAACGTCTTGAAGAAGAAGGATATGAATGGGTTAAAGAAGAGTTCGGTTCAGCTGAATAATCTTATTAATACAGTATCCATGAGATGTTCATCTATATATGATGAAAATGAACATTTATACGAAATAGTAAATTTCATCAAGTAGGAGGAAAAAGTTATGACAACTGATATTTTGAACATTTCTGAAGAACAACTTGTTGATTATTCTAAAGCCCACAATGAACCTTCTTGGATGACAGAATTACGTAAAAAAGCTTTGAAATTAACAGAAACTTTAGAAATGCCAAAACCTGATAAAACAAAATTAAGAAAATGGGATTTTGATTCTTTTAAACAACACGATGTAAAAGGTGATGTTTATCAATCTTTATCACAATTACCTGAGTCAGTAAGAGAAATTATTGACGTAGATCATTCTAAAAACTTAGTAATTCAACATAATAATACGATTGCGTACACACAAGTTGATGATAATGCATCGAAAGATGGCGTTATCGTTGAAGGTTTAGCAGACGCTCTTATGAACCATAGTGATTTAGTACAAAAGTACTTTATGAAAGATGCAGTAACAGTAGATGAACATCGTATCACAGCGCTACACACGGCATTAGTTAATGGTGGCGTATTTGTTTATGTTCCTAAAAATGTGGTTGTAGAACATCCAGTACAATACGTTGTGTTGCACGACGACGAAAATGCAAGCTTTTATAACCATGTTATCATCGTTACTGAAGAAAGCGCCGAAGTCACATATGTTGAAAATTACTTATCAAATGCATCTGGTGAAGGAAATCAATTAAATATTATTTCTGAAGTGATTGCTGGCGCAAACTCCAATATCACATATGGCTCAGTGGACTATATGGATAAAGGCTTTACAGGTCATATCATTCGACGTGGTATTACTGAAGCGGATGCCTCAATTAATTGGGCATTAGGTTTAATGAATGAGGGTAGCCAAATTATTGATAATACAACAAATTTATTTGGTGATCGTTCAACAAGTTCACTTAAATCAGTAGTTGTAGGTACAGGCGAACAAAAAATTAATCTAACATCTAAAATCGTACAATATGGTAAAGAAACAGATGGTTATATCCTTAAGCATGGTGTTATGAAAGAACATGCATCATCTGTATTTAATGGTATCGGCTACATTAAGCATGGTGGAACTAAATCAATTGCTAATCAGGAATCACGTGTATTAATGTTATCTGAACATGCTCGTGGTGACGCGAATCCTATTTTATTAATTGATGAAGATGATGTACAAGCTGGTCATGCTGCATCAGTAGGTCGTGTTGATCCAGATCAACTTTACTATTTAATGAGTCGTGGTATTTCTCAAAGAGAAGCGGAACGTCTTGTTATACATGGTTTCTTAGATCCAGTAGTACGTGAATTACCTATCGAAGACGTTAAACGTCAATTGAGAGAAGTAATTGAACGCAAAGTTTCTAAATAATATTTTGAAAATAAAAGTTTGTAATAGATATAGACTGTCGATATTGGTATAAGACTAATACAACGTCAGTATTTAAATGATTAGGATTTTTATTTAAGAAAGGTCGTGAATGAAGTGGCCGAACACTCATTTGACGTTAATGAAGTAATCAAGGATTTTCCGATATTAGATCAAAAAGTCAATGGCAAACGTTTAGCATATCTTGATTCAACAGCGACAAGTCAAACGCCTGTGCAAGTGTTAAATGTTTTAGAGGATTACTACAAGCGTTATAATTCAAACGTTCATCGTGGTGTTCATACATTAGGATCATTGGCAACTGATGGTTATGAAAATGCCCGTGAAACCGTTCGTCGTTTTATTAATGCGAAGTATTTTGAAGAAATCATTTTCACACGCGGAACAACTGCGTCGATTAACCTTGTAGCACATAGCTATGGTGATGCAAATGTTGAAGAGGGCGATGAAATTGTTGTCACTGAAATGGAACATCATGCCAATATTGTTCCTTGGCAACAGTTAGCAAAGCGTAAAAATGCGACATTGAAATTTATACCAATGACAGCTGACGGTGAATTAAACATCGAAGATATTAAGCAAACGATTAATGATAAAACAAAGATCGTTGCTATTGCACATATTTCTAATGTACTCGGTACAATTAATGATGTTAAAACCATTGCAGAAATAGCTCATCAACATGGCGCAATTATCAGTGTTGATGGGGCGCAAGCAGCACCACATATGAAACTTGATATGCAAGAAATGAATGCTGATTTTTATAGTTTTAGTGGTCATAAAATGCTTGGACCAACAGGTATTGGCGTATTATTTGGTAAACGTGAGTTACTACAAAAAATGGAACCGATTGAGTTCGGTGGCGACATGATTGATTTTGTAAGTAAGTATGATGCAACATGGGCTGATTTACCTACTAAATTTGAGGCGGGTACTCCATTAATTGCACAAGCAATTGGGCTTGCAGAAGCTATTCGCTATTTAGAACGCATAGGTTTTGATGCAATTCATAAATATGAACAAGAATTAACGATATATGCTTATGAGCAAATGTCTGCAATTGAAGGAATTGAAATTTATGGCCCGCCAAAGGATCGTCGTGCAGGTGTAATAACGTTTAATTTACAAGATGTACATCCACACGATGTTGCTACAGCCGTAGATACAGAAGGTGTAGCGGTTAGAGCTGGGCATCATTGTGCGCAACCGTTAATGAAATGGTTAAATGTGTCTTCAACAGCTAGAGCGAGTTTTTATATATACAACACGAAAGAAGACATTGATCAGTTAATAAATGCCTTGAAACAAACGAAGGAGTTTTTCTCTTATGAATTTTAATAATCTAGATCAATTATATAGATCTGTCATTATGGATCATTATAAAAATCCTAGAAATAAAGGTGTATTAGATAACGGGTCTATGACAGTAGATATGAATAACCCGACATGCGGTGACCGTATACGACTAACATTTGATATAGAAGACGGCATTATAAAAGATGCTAAGTTTGAAGGTGAAGGTTGTTCGATTTCAATGGCAAGTGCATCGATGATGACACAAGCTGTTAAAGGTCATTCACTTGGAGAAGCAATGCAAATGAGCCAAGAATTTACGAAAATGATGCTTGGTGAAGACTATGTGATTACAGAAGAAATGGGAGATATTGAAGCATTGCAAGGTGTATCTCAATTCCCAGCTCGTATTAAATGTGCCACATTAGCTTGGAAAGCATTGGAAAAAGGTACTGTTGCTAAAGAAGGTAAAGCAGAAGGTACGACTGAAGAAGAATAGAATGCTGTTAATCATAGATGATTTTGATATTAGACATATAAAAGTATAAAAATTTTTATAAGATGTCATGTCATTGTTATAATATGGTTTACATCATGAATTAAAAACTTACGCACGCCGTTGTAAATATATTTTTAAGGAGTGATTGAAATGGCTAAAAAAGCACCTGATGTTGGGGATTATAAATATGGATTCCACGACGATGATGTGTCCATTTTCAGATCAGAACGTGGTTTAACTGAGAATATCGTTAGAGAAATTTCTAACATGAAAAATGAGCCGGAATGGATGTTAGATTTCCGTCTTAAATCATTAAAATTGTTTTATAAAATGCCAATGCCTCAATGGGGTGGCGACTTATCAGAATTGAATTTCGATGACATTACTTACTATGTAAAGCCTTCAGAACAAGCTGAACGTTCATGGGATGAAGTGCCAGAAGAAATCAAAAGAACTTTCGATAAATTAGGAATTCCTGAAGCTGAACAAAAATATTTAGCTGGTGTTTCTGCTCAATATGAATCTGAAGTTGTTTACCATAATATGGAAAAAGAACTTGAAGAAAAAGGTATTATCTTTAAAGATACAGATAGTGCTTTACAAGAAAATGAAGAATTATTCAAAAAATACTTTGCTTCTGTAGTACCTGCAGCAGATAACAAATTTGCGGCGTTAAACTCAGCGGTATGGTCAGGTGGTTCGTTCATTTATGTACCTAAAAATATCAAACTAGATACGCCACTACAAGCTTATTTCCGTATTAACTCTGAGAACATGGGTCAATTTGAACGTACATTAATCATTGCTGATGAAGGTGCTTCTGTACATTACGTAGAAGGTTGTACTGCACCAGTTTATACAACTAGTTCTTTACACTCTGCTGTTGTGGAAATCATTGTGCATAAAGATGCGCACGTTCGTTATACTACGATTCAAAACTGGGCGAACAATGTATACAATTTAGTTACAAAACGTACTTTTGTTTATGAAAACGGAAATATGGAATGGGTAGATGGTAACTTAGGTTCTAAGTTAACGATGAAATATCCAAACTGTGTTCTTTTAGGTGAAGGTGCAAAAGGTAGTACATTATCTATTGCATTTGCTGGTAAAGGACAAGTTCAAGATGCCGGTGCTAAAATGATTCATAAAGCGCCAAATACATCTTCAACGATTGTTTCTAAATCTATTTCTAAAAATGGTGGTAAAGTTATTTATCGTGGTATTGTACATTTTGGACGTAAAGCAAAAGGCGCTCGTTCAAATATTGAATGTGATACATTAATCTTAGATAACGAATCAACATCAGATACAATTCCATATAACGAAGTATTCAACGATCAAATATCATTAGAACATGAAGCCAAGGTTTCAAAAGTTTCTGAAGAACAATTATTCTATCTAATGAGTCGTGGTATTTCTGAAGAAGAAGCGACAGAAATGATTGTTATGGGATTCATCGAACCATTTACAAAAGAACTTCCAATGGAATACGCGGTCGAAATGAACCGTTTAATCAAGTTCGAAATGGAAGGTAGTATTGGCTAGCTTTAAACCGCGTTGTTAAGCTATTCTTAACTTCCGGAAATAGGTATTGATACCATTTCGATACTGAATATAACAAAAAGCCACATTAATGTGGCTTTTTTTGGTTTTATAACTAAATCGGATTGATAGATAAGCTTTGTGCGTATTTATAAATCCGATTTTTTGATTGGTGTAAAAAATAATCATTGATGGTGGATAAAGCGACAACACAAATACAACATGATTGTGGCATTAGAGTGCTGGTCTTTATTAAATTAATTGAAAACTACATCAAATATTCTTTAAAGATAATTCGATATTAGTTCGATTAAGATTCGTTGTATAAGTGAGTTAAAATAAGAAAACTATTAATAATATTAAGTTCACTACAGATGTTGCTAATGGACCGTAAGTTTTAAAGACATCTTTACTTTTATAACCAACAATCGCATCTAAAAATTGAACTAAAATCATTGCAATGGATATAGTTATCAAAAATATAGCACTATGAATGACTAAAGAAAAAATAGCTAATTAAAATAAAGGTAAGCTTCGACTAAGTGCATAATATGCATTTATATTATGGCTAGATGCACATGCTTGAATTGAATAACCTAAACTTATACTGGCACTAATGATTGTAAATATAGCTAAAACAAAATACATGTTAATCCTTCTTTCTATATTTGGATATAAACAAGTACTTGTCTAAAGTTATTTAAAAGATAATTAGAATAAATTTATGAGAAACTTGTTGTTATCATTATAGCGGTTTCAAATCATTATAACTATGTCATAAACTGAATTTGTTAAAATTTTTTTATTGTGTAAATTTATTCGTAACAATCAGGTCGAACTATAGCATCATTTTACTAATGAACGCATTAAAGTAACTATGACTAAAAATGCATATTAATTATCATTATTAAGACTATTCTATATAATGAATTTTAACTGGTTTATTAAACGAGAACGTCGGGAATTAAGTAACTACAATAAAAATAAGATATGACAATAAGGAGACTACACGCGTGATCATTGCCATAATTATATTGATATTTATTTCGTTTTTCTTTTCAGGAAGCGAGACGGCATTAACGGCTGCCAATAAAACAAAATTTAAAACTGAAGCTGATAAAGGTGATAAAAAAGCAAAAGGCATTGTAAAGTTACTTGAAAAACCAAGCGAGTTTATTACAACGATTCTAATTGGGAATAATGTCGCGAATATTTTATTACCAACACTTGTTACAATTATGGCTTTACGTTGGGGGATTAGCGTTGGTATTGCATCAGCTGTTTTAACAGTTGTTATCATTTTGATTTCCGAAGTGATTCCCAAGTCTGTCGCTGCAACATTTCCAGATAAAATAACAAGGCTTGTATATCCAATTATTAATATTTGTGTCATTGTGTTTCGCCCTATCACATTACTTTTAAATAAGTTGACGGACAGTATTAATCGAAGTTTATCTAAGGGCCAACCTCAAGAACATCAATTTTCAAAAGAAGAATTTAAAACAATGTTAGCAATTGCTGGACATGAAGGTGCTTTAAATGAAATTGAGACGAGTAGGTTGGAAGGTGTCATTAATTTTGAAAATTTAAAAGTAAAAGATGTAGATACAACACCTAGAATTAATGTGACGGCATTTGCTTCAAATGCGACATACGAAGAAGTTTATGAAACGGTTATGAATAAGCCATACACTAGATATCCAGTATATGAGGGAGATATTGATAACATTATTGGGGTGTTTCATTCTAAATATCTGTTGGCTTGGAGTAATAAAAAAGAAGATCAAATTACAAACTATTCAGCTAAGCCATTATTTGTGAATGAACACAATAAAGCTGAATGGGTATTACGTAAGATGACTATTTCTAGAAAACATTTAGCAATTGTGTTGGACGAATTTGGTGGTACCGAAGCGATAGTGTCACATGAAGACTTAATTGAAGAATTATTAGGTATGGAAATTGAAGATGAGATGGATAAAAAGGAAAAAGAAAAACTTTCTCAACAGCAAATTCAATTTCAACAACGGAAAAATCGCAACGTATCTATATAAGGAGCGAACAGCTATGTGGAATAAGAATCGACTTACTCAAATGTTAAGTATTGAATATCCAATTATACAAGCAGGTATGGCAGGAAGTACGACACCGAAATTAGTTGCATCAGTAAGTAACAGTGGTGGGTTAGGCACAATAGGCGCAGGTTACTTTAATACGCAGCAATTAGAAGACGAAATAGATTATGTACGCCAATTAACGTCAAATTCTTTTGGCGTAAATGTCTTTGTACCAAGTCAACAATCATATACCAGTAGTCAAATTGAAAATATGAATGCATGGTTAAAACCTTATCGACGCGCATTACATTTAGAAGAGCCGGTTGTAAAAATTACCGAAGAACAACAATTTAAGTGTCATATTGATACGATAATTAAAAAGCAAGTGACTGTATGTTGTTTTACTTTTGGAATTCCAAATGAATCTATTATAAAAAGATTGAAAGAAGCAAACATTAAGCTAATAGGTACAGCAACAAGTGTTGATGAAGCTATTGCGAATGAAAAAGCGGGTATGGATGCTATCGTTGCTCAAGGTAGTGAAGCAGGTGGACATCGTGGTTCATTTTTAAAACCTAAAAATCAATTACCTATGATTGGAACAATATCTTTAGTGCCACAAATTGTAGATGTCGTTTCAATTCCGGTCATTGCCGCTGGTGGAATTATGGACGGTAGAGGAGTTTTGGCAAGTATTGTCTTAGGTGCAGAAGGGGTACAAATGGGCACCGCATTTTTAACATCACAAGATAGTAATGCATCAGAACTACTGCGAGACGCAATTATAAATAGTAAAGAAACAGATACAGTCGTTACAAAAGCGTTTAGTGGAAAGCTTGCACGCGGTATCAACAATAGGTTTATCGAAGAAATGTCCCAATACGAAGGCGACATCCCAGATTATCCAATACAAAATGAGCTAACAAGTAGCATAAGAAAAGCCGCAGCAAACATCGGCGACAAAGAGTTAACACATATGTGGAGTGGACAAAGCCCGCGACTAGCAACAACGCATCCCGCCAACACCATCATGTCCAATATAATCAATCAAATTAATCAAATCATGCAATATAAATAATCGACCGCAATCCACAAAAGCACAAGCACCCCCAAACATTATTTTAGTGCTTGCCATTTTTGTGGATTGCGTTTCTATTTTACCAATCTAATCAAACGAAATTATCGAGCTGAAGGTCACCGAAATGATTATAATTAAACGAAATTATCGAGCTAAAGTTCGCTGAAATGATTATGATTAAACGAAATCATCAAACGAAAGTTCACTGAAATGATTATGATCAAACGAAATCATCATACGAAAGTTCACTGAAATGATTATAATCAAACGAAAACATCAAGCTGAAGAACGCCGAAAGATTTTAATCAAGCAAAAACATCAAACGAAAGTTCGCTGAAATGATTATGATAAAAGTTATATGGTATGATGACATTGGTGATATATATGATAAACATCGGATTAACAGGTTGGGGTGATCACTATTCATTATATGAAGATTTAGAACGCCAAACCGATAAACTTAAAACATATGCTGGACATTTTCCGGTTGTCGAATTAGATGCGACATACTATGCGATACAACCGGAAAGAAATATATTGAAATGGATAAAAGAAACGCCTGATACATTTGAATTTGTGGTCAAAATTCATCAAGCACTCACATTGCATGCAGACTACAAAACATTTGCAGATACAAGGCAAGAACTATTTGATCAATTTAAGAATATGTTAGAGCCCTTACATACACAGAAAAAATTAGCAATGGTATTAGTTCAATTTCCGCCATGGTTTGACTGCAATGCACAAAATATCAAATATATTTTGTATGTAAGACAGCAATTACAAGCATTTCCAATGTGTGTAGAATTTAGGCATCAATCATGGTTTAGTGATGCATTTAAAGAACAAACATTGGCATTTTTAACAGAACATCAAATCATTCATGCAGTAGTTGATGAACCACAAGTGAAAGATGGCAGTGTACCTTTAGTCAATCGAATCACAAATGAAATTGCGTTTGTACGTTATCATGGACGTAATCATTACGGTTGGACTAAGAAAGATATGTCAGATCAAGAATGGCGAGATGTACGCTATTTATATGATTATAATGAGCAAGAATTAATAGACTTGGCACAAAAGGCACAAATATTAGCACAAAAAGCTAAGAAAGTTTACGTCATATTTAACAATAATTCTGGTGGTCATGCAGCAAATAATGCCAAAACATATCAGCGATTATTGAATATAGAATATGAAGGGTTAGCACCACAACAATTAAAATTATTTTAAGAGGCGACGACTATGTTATTAACAATTACATTATTAGTTTTAATCGGAGGTTTGTCAGCGATTATAGGGTCAATCGTAGGCATTGGAGGCGGTATTATTATCGTTCCAACAATGGTTTACCTCGGTGTTGAACATGGATTACTACATAATATTACAACACAAGTAGCGATAGGGACGTCTTCAGTCATTCTAATTGTGACAGGACTTTCTTCATCACTTGGATATTTAAAAACAAAACAAGTTGATATTAAAAATGGTTCCATCTTTTTATTTGGATTATTACCAGGTTCATTGCTTGGGTCATTCATTAGTAGATATTTAACATTTGAGTCATTTAACTTATATTTTGGAATCTTTTTAATTTTCGTAGCCATTTTATTAATGGTAAGAAATAAGATTAAACCGTTTAAAATATTTGATAAACCTAAGTATGAAAAAACTTATGTAGATGCTAAAGGTAAAACATATCATTATAGTGTACCGCCTTTATTCGCTTTTGTTACTACATTTTTAATTGGTATTTTGACAGGTTTATTTGGTATTGGAGGTGGCGCACTTATGACGCCACTAATGCTTATTGTATTTAGATTTCCACCTCATGTAGCTGTTGGAACAAGTATGATGATGATTTTCTTTTCAAGTGTCATGAGTTCTATAGGGCACATTGCTCAAGGTCACGTAGCTTGGGGTTATGCAATCATTTTAATTATTTCTAGTTATTTTGGTGCGAAAATCGGTGTCAAAGTGAATCAATCAATTAAGTCAGATACGGTAGTAACATTATTGAGAACAGTAATGTTGTTAATGGGTATATATTTAATTATTCGTGCGTTGATTTAATACAACTTTAAAAGGAGGACGTCAATTTGAGGCTTACAATTTATCATACGAACGATATTCATAGTCATTTACATGAATACGAACGCATTAAAGCATATATGGCAGAACATCGGCCACGACTTAACCATCCTTCTTTATATGTTGATCTAGGTGATCATGTAGATTTATCCGCACCTATAACTGAAGCAACTTTAGGTAAAAAGAATGTGGCATTACTAAATGAAGCAAAATGTGATGTTGCAACAATCGGTAATAATGAAGGGATGACCATTTCACACGAAGCTTTAAATCACCTTTACGACGAAGCAAAATTTATAGTGACATGTAGCAATGTTATAGATGAATCAGGTCATTTACCAAATAATATCGTTTCTTCTTATATTAAGGATATAGACGGTGTGAAAATACTATTCGTTGCAGCGACAGCACCTTTTACCCCATTTTATCGTGCGCTAGATTGGATTGTTACCGATCCACTTGAATCTATAAAAGAAGAAATTGAACTTCAACGAGGTAAATTTGATGTATTAATCGTGCTAAGTCATTGTGGCATTTTCTTCGATGAAACATTATGCCAAGAATTGCCTGAAATTGATGTCATTTTTGGTAGTCATACGCATCATTATTTTGAACATGGTGAAATTAATAATGGTGTACTGATGGCGGCAGCTGGAAAGTATGGTAATTATCTTGGAGAGGTTAATTTAACTTTTGAGGCACATAAAGTAGTACATAAAACTGCAAAGATTATTCCTTTAGAAACATTACCTGAAGTTGAAACTTCATTTGAAGAAGAAGGAAAAACGTTAATGTCCAATTCAGTAATTCAACATCCAGTAGTGCTTAAGCGTAGTATGAATCACATAACTGAAGCTGCATACTTATTAGCTCAAAGTGTTTGTGAGTATACACATGCACAATGTGCCATCATCAATGCCGGCTTACTCGTTAAAGATATTGTAAAAGATGAAGTGACAGAATATGACATTCATCAAATGTTACCGCATCCGATTAATATGGTAAGGGTTAGACTTTCTGGTGTGAAATTAAAAGAGATTATAGCTAAAAGTAATAAACAAGAATATATGTATGAACATGCACAAGGTTTGGGTTTCAGAGGGAATATATTTGGAGGATATATTCTTTATAATTTAGGGTACATTCATTCTACAGGGCGTTACTATCTGAATGGAGAAGAAATCGAAGACGACAAAGAATATGTATTAGGTACGATAGATATGTATACGTTCGGTCGTTATTTCCCAATATTGAAAGAATTACCAAAAGAGTATTTAATGCCAGAGTTTTTAAGAGATATATTTAAAGAAAAATTATTGGAATATTAAAAAGTAAGATTATTGGATTTTCATTTGTCATGAATTTCGATATAATGTTTAAAGATACACTTAACAGGAGGGTATGTGTTGTTATGGCGACAAAAAACGAGGAAATATTACGTAAACCGGATTGGTTGAAAATAAAATTAAATACCAACGAAAACTATACAGGACTTAAGAAGATGATGAGGGAAAAAAATCTTAATACTGTATGTGAAGAAGCTAAATGTCCTAATATACATGAATGTTGGGGTGCACGTCGTACAGCGACATTTATGATTTTAGGTGCCGTATGTACAAGAGCTTGTCGTTTTTGTGCGGTTAAGACAGGTTTACCTAATGAACTTGATTTAAATGAGCCTGAACGTGTAGCTGAATCAGTTGAATTAATGAATTTGAAACACGTTGTTATCACTGCTGTTGCGCGTGATGATTTAAGAGATGCTGGTTCAAATGTTTATGCTGAGACAGTACGTAAAGTTAGAGAAAGAAATCCATTTACAACGATTGAAATTTTACCATCAGATATGGGCGGGGACTATGATGCGTTAGAAACATTAATGGCGTCAAGACCTGACATTTTAAACCATAATATTGAAACTGTTCGTCGCTTAACACCGAGAGTTCGTGCGCGTGCGACTTACGACAGAACATTAGAGTTTTTACGTCGTTCAAAAGAATTACAACCGGATATCCCAACTAAATCAAGTATTATGGTTGGATTAGGTGAAACTATAGAAGAAATTTATGAAACGATGGATGATTTACGTGCGAATGATGTAGATATTTTAACGATTGGTCAATATTTACAACCTTCACGTAAACATTTAAAGGTTCAAAAATATTACACGCCTTTAGAGTTTGGTAAATTAAGAAAAGTGGCAATGGATAAAGGTTTTAAACATTGCCAAGCTGGACCTTTAGTACGTAGTTCTTATCATGCGGATGAGCAAGTAAATGAAGCTGCTAAAGAAAAGCAACGCCAAGGTGAGGCACAGTTAAATAGTTAATATTTAACCATTAATAAGGCATAAAGGCTTAGTTTGTACAAAACGAACGTGTCATAGAAGTAATCATTATTTTTATGAAACACTAAAAGTATAAACTGAGCCTTTCATTGTCATAGATAGGTGAAGAATTTGATAAAAGTAGATCAACATTACTTTGAATTAATAGAAAATTATCGCGAATGTTTTAATGAAGAACAATTTATTGCTAGGTATTCAGATATTTTAGATAAATATGATTACATAGTTGGTGACTATGGTTACGATCAATTACGATTAAAAGGCTTTTACAAAGATTCTAATAAAAAAGCAGAGATGAGTAAACGTTTTTCAAATATTCAAGATTACATATTTGAATATTGTAACTTTGGTTGTCCTTACTTTGTATTAAGACATTTGTCTAAACAAGAGGTTAAAAAGTTAATAGAAGAAGTTCATCCGTCTGATGTGATAGATGACGACAATAAACTTCAAGATGTGAAGATTAAGCCAACCATTCAAGAAACTGAACATTAATAAAACCCTTAGCTAGATTGAAAATGGGAATCATGCAATTCAAGCATGGACCTGTAATCTAGTTAGGGGTTTTTATCTTTAATGAATGACTTCATTTAAATACTCAGTAATTTCATCGCCTTCTTCAGCATTTACACCTAAAATATGAGCGATATAGCCTTCTTCTTTTAAATCATCAGTACCGATAATACCGAATTTATTTGTTTGCATATTAAGTACGAGTGTCTTACCATAATGCCTATTTGTATGGACTAACATTAAATCATATCGACTATGCTCGCCAACAAAACCAACAAACTGAACTTGACTCTCTTCGTTGTCATCATATAAATACATATCAATCATTTTGTAGCGACTCCTTTTAAAAGTAGTAAAGTTAGTATAACGACAAATGAAGTATACTGCAAAATTATGATAATATATAAGCGAGAGGTGACAAGGAATGTATTTTGTAGACAAAGATAAACTAACTCAGAAATTAGCCTATTTACAAGCATTAACTGATGATTACCATGAGAGCAAGCACAATCATTATGCATTTGAACGCATTGCTCAAATGTTGATAGAATCATCGGTAGATATAGGGAATATGATTATCGATGCATTTATTTTAAGGGATCCTGGTAATTATAAAGATGTGATTGATATATTAGAACTAGAAAATGTTATTACTAAAGAAACACAGCAGGCGATTAATAAAACTGTCGATATTCGTAAACAATTTACATATGATTACACAGCCTTAGATATTAAGGTTATCATGCCAATGTTTGATGACGCATTACCTTATTACAAACAATTTATTACAGAAGTAACGACATTTTTACATCAAGAAAATGTACCAGTAACAGCTTTTGGTAAAGGAGAAAATCAATAATGAAACAGTATAAAGCGTATTTAATCGATTTAGATGGCACAATGTATATGGGAACAGATGAGATTGATGGAGCAAAACAATTCATCGATTATTTAAATGTAAAAGGCATTCCTCATTTATACGTAACTAATAATTCAACGAAAACACCTGAGCAAGTAACTGAAAAATTACGTGAAATGCACATTGATGCTAAACCAGAAGAGGTTGTAACGTCAGCGTTAGCCACTGCTGATTATATTTCAGAACAATCACCAGGAGCATCAGTATATATGTTAGGTGGTAGTGGTTTAAATACTGCGTTAACCGAAGCGGGACTTGTCATTAAAAATGACGAGCATGTTGATTATGTAGTTATTGGACTTGACGAACAAGTTACATATGAAAAGCTTGCGATTGCAACGTTAGGTGTAAGAAATGGAGCAACATTTATTTCTACAAATCCAGATGTGTCAATTCCAAAAGAACGAGGATTTTTACCTGGGAATGGTGCTATTACAAGTGTTGTAAGTGTATCGACAGGCGTATCGCCACAATTTATTGGTAAACCAGAACCAATCATTATGGTTAAAGCATTAGAAATTTTAGGATTAGATAAATCCGAAGTTGCTATGGTAGGCGATTTGTACGATACCGATATTATGTCTGGTATTAACGTAGGTATGGATACGATTCATGTACAAACAGGTGTATCTACGTTAGAAGATGTGCAAAATAAAAATGTGCCACCAACGTATTCTTTTAAAGATTTAAATGAAGCAATAGCTGAATTAGAAAAATATATGTAGTCATTTTATAAAGTAGGTGAATTGATTTGGTAAAAATAGTTGTTTCGAGGAAAATTCCAGATAAATTTTATCAACAATTAAGTAAACTTGGTGACGTTGTTATGTGGCAAAAATCATTAGTGCCTATGCCTAAAGATCAATTTGCGACAGCACTTCGTGACGCAGATGCTTGTTTTATCACATTAAGTGAACAGATCGATGCAGAAATTTTAGCACAATCACCAAATTTAAAAGTAATTGCGAATATGGCTGTAGGATATGACAACATCGATGTTGAAAGTGCAACAGCGAATAACGTGGTTGTCACGAATACACCAAATGTACTTACTGAAACAACTGCAGAATTAGGATTTACATTAATGCTTGCTATAGCACGCCGTATTGTAGAAGCTGAAAAATATGTAGAAGCAGATGCATGGCAAAGCTGGGGTCCTTATTTATTGTCAGGTAAAGATGTTTTCAATTCAACTATTGGAATATATGGTATGGGAGATATTGGTAAAGCTTTTGCAAGAAGGTTGCAAGGGTTTAATACTAATATTCTTTATCATAATCGATCAAGACATAAAGATGCAGAGGCGGACTTTAATGCAACATATGTTTCTTTTGAAAAGCTGTTAGCAGAAAGTGATTTTATCATCTGTACAGCGCCACTTACAAAAGAAACACATCATAAATTTAATGCTGAAGCATTTGAACAAATGAAAAATGATGCAATTTTTATTAATATCGGTAGAGGGCAAATTGTAGATGAAACAGCATTAATCGATGCACTAGACAATAAAGAAATTTTAGCATGTGGTTTAGATGTATTAGCAAATGAACCGATTGATCATACACATCCATTAATGGGACGTGATAATGTTCTGATTACACCACACATTGGTAGTGCATCAGTAACAACACGGGACAATATGATTCAATTATGTATTAATAATATAGAAGCGGTTATGACAAATCAGGTACCACATACTCCAGTAAATTGAAAATAAGTATGGTTTTTAATCATTGGTAAAACAAGCAAAGCAATTGTTAAATATGTTACGCTTGACTTGCGAATGTATATATTTGCGCTGATGATAATTCAATAACATTATAAACTCGTCATATTAATGTGATGAGTTTATTTGATTTTTGACGTATATAACAAAATTGTTATATAGACTGTAATTGTTTATTGTTTAAATAACCTTTAAAATGAATGATGTTCTCAACATAGTGTATCATTTACAATAATTGAGTGATGACAACCAATTACTATGTTGAATCTATAAAATTAAAATTGAATTTCATTATGAATATCGATATAATGAATTGTAAAAAACAAATTTTAAAACGTATTTTATATTGAACGGTCTTTATAAAGGCGTTTTTACTAAGAACTTTAAGAGGTGCAATATGAAATCTAAAAGTAAACAGCCACCTAATAAATATGTTGAAGCATTCAAACCATATTTATTAACACTATTGTATTTGGCAATATTTATTACTTTATATTTAATTTATGGCAGTGGCGACACACACAATAACTTCATTTATAATGAGTTCTAATGAGGGAGACTTAATATGACAGATATTATTAATAAGCTGCAAGCGTTTGCGGATGCAAATCCACAAAGCATTGCTGTTAGACACACAACTGATGAATTAACTTATCAACAGTTAATGGATGAGTCTAGTAAATTAGCACATCGATTACAAGGTAGTAAGAAACCGATGATTTTATTCGGTCACATGTCACCATATATGATTGTTGGGATGATAGGTGCCATTAAAGCAGGATGTGGATATGTACCTGTAGACACTTCAATTCCTGAAGACCGTATTAAAATGATTATTAACAAGGTTCAACCAGAGTTTGTATTTAATACGACTGATGAATCATTTGAAAGTTTAGCAGGCGAAGTATTTACAATAGAAGATATTAAAACATCTCAAGACCCAGTAATTTTTGATAGTCAGATTAAAGATAACGACACAGTATACACAATCTTTACATCTGGTTCTACTGGGGAACCTAAAGGTGTTCAAATTGAATATGCAAGTTTAGTTCAATTTACTGAGTGGATGTTAGAACTTAATAAATCAGGAAATGAACAACAATGGCTTAACCAAGCGCCATTTTCATTTGACTTATCTGTAATGGCTATTTATCCATGTTTAGCATCAGGCGGTACATTAAATCTTGTAGATAAAAACATGATTAATAAACCTAAATTATTAAATGAAATGCTAACAGCAACACCGATTAACATTTGGGTATCAACACCATCATTTATGGAAATGTGTTTATTATTACCAACGCTTAATGAAGAACAGTATAGTAGTCTTAACGAATTCTTCTTCTGTGGTGAAATTCTACCTCACAGAGCAGCAAAAGCGTTAGTAAGCCGTTTCCCAAGTGCGACGATTTACAACACATATGGTCCAACTGAAGCTACGGTAGCAGTTACAAGTATTCAAATTACACAAGAAATCTTAGATCAATATCCGACATTACCTGTTGGTGTTGAAAGACCAGGCGCAAAATTATCTACTACAGATGAAGGTGAACTTGTTATCGAAGGTCAAAGTGTAAGTTTAGGATACTTAAAAAATGACCAAAAAACAGCTGAAGTATTTAATTTCGATGACGGTATTCGTACTTATCACACTGGTGATAAAGCGAAGTTTGAAAATGGTCAATGGTTCATTCAAGGTCGTATTGATTTCCAAATCAAATTGAATGGCTACAGAATGGAATTAGAAGAAATTGAAACACAATTACGCCAGTCTGAGTTCGTAAAAGAAGCGATTGTTGTACCTGTATATAAAAATGATAAAGTTATTCATTTAATTGGTGCAATTGTGCCAACGACTGAAGTTACGGACAATTCAGAAATGACTAAAAATATTAAAAATGACTTGAAATCACGCTTACCAGAGTATATGATTCCTAGAAAGTTTGAATGGATGGAACAATTACCATTGACTTCAAATGGTAAAATTGACAGAAAGAAAATTGCAGAGGTAATTAACGGATGATTCCATATGGTGATTTTACATTCTTCTTAATTGCTTTAATTGCATTATTACCAGTCATTATACTTGGATTTTTAGGTAAGCGAAGTTACATTTATAATGGCGTAGTTACAGCATTTATGATTGTGTTAATCTTTTCTTCTGATAAACATAATCTGTTTGACCAAAAGTATTTAAGTGTTCAATTAATTAGTTTTATTATTTACGTCGTATGGCAAGTTTTATTGATAATGTTTTATTATCATTCAAAACCAAAAAATAATTCATTTTCAAAATTTGTAACTGTAATGGTTTTATCAATATTGCCATTAGCACTTGTGAAAGTGTTACAAAGTACATGGTTAGGTGGGCATCAGATTCACTTCCATGAAAGCAAATTAATTGAATTTGTTGGTTTCTTAGGAATTTCTTATGTTACATTCAAAAGTGTGCAGTTAATTATGGAAATTCGTGATGGTTCTATCAAAGAAATTAAAGTATGGAAATTAATTCAATTTATTTCATTCTTCCCAACGATTTCATCTGGACCAATCGACCGTTACAAACGTTTCGTTAAAGACGATAAAAAAGTACCAACAGGCAATGAATATCGTGAATTAGTATTAAAAGCAATTCACATGATTATGCTTGGTTTCTTGTATAAATATATTGTTGCTTACTTTATTAACACATATGCAATCATGCCGTTACAATTAGACTTACATGGTTTTGTCAATTTGTGGTTATATATGTACGCATACAGCTTATATTTATTCTTTGACTTTGCAGGTTATAGTTTATTTGCGATAGCATTTAGTTATTTATTCGGTATTAAAACACCACCAAACTTCGATAAACCTTTCAAAGCGAAAAATATTAAAGATTTCTGGAATAGATGGCATATGACATTATCATTCTGGTTCAGAGATTGTATTTACATGAGATCTTTATTCTACATGTCTCGTAAAAAATTATTGAAGAGTCAATTTGCAATGTCTAACGTGGCATTCTTAATCAACTTCTTCATAATGGGAATTTGGCATGGTATCGAAGTGTATTACATTGTTTATGGTTTATACCATGCAGCATTGTTTATAGGTTATGGCTATTATGAACGTTGGCGCAAGAAACATCCGCCACGTTGGCAAAATGGTTTCACAACAGCACTTAGCATTGTGATCACATTCCACTTTGTAACATTTGGCTTTTTAATCTTCTCAGGTAAACTTATATAATAAAGGAGAATTTAATTATGGAATTTAGAGAACAAGTATTAAATTTATTAGCAGAAGTAGCAGAAAACGATATTGTAAAAGAAAATCCAGACGTAGAAATTTTTGAAGAAGGTATTATTGATTCTTTCCAAACAGTTGGATTATTATTAGAGATTCAAAATAAACTTGATATCGAAGTATCTATTATGGACTTTGATAGAGATGAGTGGGCAACACCAAATAAAATCGTTGAAGCATTAGAAGAGTTACGATGAAATTAAAACCTTTTTTACCCATTTTAATTAGTGGAGCGGTATTCATTGTATTTCTATTATTACCTGCTAGTTGGTTTACAGGATTAGTAAATGAAAAGACTGTAGAAGATAATAGAACTACATTGACAGATCAAGTACTAAAAGGCACACTCATTCAAGATAAGTTATACGAATCAAACAAGTATTATCCTATATACGGCTCTAGTGAATTAGGTAAAGATGACCCATTTAATCCTGCAATTGCATTAAATAAGCATAACGCCAACAAAAAAGCATTCTTATTAGGTGCTGGTGGTTCTACAGACTTAATTAACGCAGTTGAACTTGCATCACAGTATGATAAATTAAAAGGTAAGAAATTAACATTTATTATTTCACCACAATGGTTTACAAACCATGGTTTAACGAATCAAAACTTTGATGCTCGTATGTCTCAAACTCAAATTAATCAAATGTTCCAGCAGAAAAACATGTCTACTGAATTAAAACGTCGTTATGCACAACGTTTATTACAGTTTCCACATGTACACAATAAAGAATACTTGAAATCTTATGCTAAAAACCCTAAAGAAACTAAAGATAGTTATATTTCTGGTTTTAAAGAGAATCAATTGATTAAAATAGAAGCGATTAAATCATTGTTTGCAATGGATAAATCTCCATTAGAACATGTTAAACCTGCTACAAAACCAGACGCTTCTTGGGATGAGATGAAACAAAAAGCAGTTGAAATTGGTAAAGCTGATACTACATCGAATAAATTTGGTATTAGAGATCAATACTGGAAATTAATTCAAGAAAGTAAGCGTAAAGTTAGACGTGACTACGAATTCAATGTTAATTCTCCAGAATTCCAAGATTTAGAATTACTTGTAAAAACAATGCGTGCTGCTGGTGCAGATGTTCAATATGTAAGTATTCCATCAAACGGTGTATGGTATGACCACATAGGTATCGATAAAGAACGTCGTCAAGCAGTGTATAAAAAAATCCATTCTACTGTTGTAGATAATGGTGGTAAAATTTACGATATGACTGATAAAGATTATGAAAAATATGTTATCAGTGATGCCGTACACATCGGTTGGAAAGGTTGGGTTTATATGGATGAGCAAATTGCGAAACATATGAAAGGTGAACCACAACCTGAAGTAGATAAACCTAAAAATTAAAATACAAATAGCACATAACTCAACGATTTTGATTGAGCGTATGTGCTATTTTTATATTTTAAATTTCATAGAATAGTAATATGCGCTTGGATATGTGGCAATAATAAAATAATTAATCAGATAAATAGTATAAAATAACTTTCCCATCAGTCCAATTTGACAGCGAAAAAAGACAGGTAATAACTGATTATAAATAATTCAGTATTCCTGTCTTTGTTGTTATTCATAATATGTTCTGTTAATTTAATATCTTTATATTAGAATACTTGTTCTACTTCTATTACACCAGGCACTTCTTCGTGTAATGCACGCTCAATACCAGCTTTAAGAGTGATTGTAGAACTTGGGCATGTACCACATGCACCATGTAATTGTAATTTAACAATACCGTCTTCCACGTCAATCAATGAGCAGTCGCCACCATCACGTAATAAAAATGGGCGAAGACGTTCAATAACTTCTGCTACTTGATCAAACATCGTTGTATCTTCAGTAGGCATCAGGCAAGTCTCCTTTCGAGAGATGAATTTGATAATCTTTATTAGTATATTATAATAGATAGTGTAATAAAAATCTATCAAACCAATGGGGGATAAATATATGGAGCACGTGAGTGTGGTAGTATATGGGGCAGATGTTATATGTGCAAGTTGCGTTAATGCGCCAACATCGAAAGATATTTATGACTGGCTACAGCCGCTATTAAAAAGAAAATACCCAAATATATCATTTAAATATACGTATATAGATATTACAAAAGATAATGACAACTTAACAGATCATGATTTACAATTTATTGAAAGAATAGAACAAGATGAACTATTTTATCCATTAATTACAATGAACGATGAATATGTAGCAGATGGTTATATACAAACAAAGCAAATCACTCGATTTATAGACCAAAAGCTTGTGAATGAATAATATACACATAACAAAAAGCAATGTCAGTAATAGTGTGAACTGACATTGCTTTTTAATTTTAACCATTATGATATTTATATAACCAAAGTACGCCGGATTTTAAAATAGAAGCGAGTCGTCCTGTTACAGTGCGATCCATGATATATGCAAAACCTTGTTTATCTCCTAATGACCCAACGATACCTTGTACCTTTAGTTCCGGCATTTTGTCAGGTAATGGTTCATTTAGCCATTGCTTTTTAAGCACATCGGCAATTTGATCACCTTGAACTTCGGCTAACTGAGCACTTGGCGCATGTGGTAAATCAGCACAATCACCAACTACATAGACGTTACGATATGTTGGTACTTGATGATACTGGTTAACTATCACGCGTCCATTACTATTTATATCAATCGGCAAGTTACGAACAACTTCAACAGGTTGAATTCCTGCTGTCCATACAACTAAATCAATATCTTTAGGTTCATCACAGTTATATATTTTACCAGGTTCAACTTTATTAATATTTGAATTTGGAACAACGGTAACATTATTTTTGGCGAACCATTTCGCAACATACTTACTTAATTTTTCTGGAAAATTTCTTAAAATTCGCGGCCCACGGTCATAAAGATATATTTCCAAGTCTGATCTACTTTCTCTTAATTCGCTGGCAAGTTCTATGCCGCTTAATCCAGCACCAACGATACCAACTTTAGCACCTTCTGGTAGTTCACTAATACTATGGAAAGTATCCCGAGCCTTTGAGAGTGTTTGAATACTATGTGTATATTCTTCGGCTCCTGGAACGTTATGATATTTATCTTCACATCCTAAACCAATGATTAGCTCATCATAATCAATTTTAGAGTTACCGACTGAGACAATTTGAGCATCTAAATCTATGTCGTTAATTTCACCATAAACTGTATTCACTTGTGGATGATTAGGGAATTTCATGCGAACATCTTTATCTGATTTCGTGCCCGCAGCTAAAGCATAAAATTCTGGTTTCAATCCATGAAATGGCATACGATCAACTAATGTGACTGTATAATCTTGTGGTAAAGAAGTAGTTAAAATGCGTGACATGATACGCATATTACCATATCCGCCGCCTAACAAAACTAAGTTTTTCATAATGAAGTACCCCTTTTATATGTTAATATTTACTTTAATTTTGAAAAGATCAAAGTGCATAGATATATTTGTTAATGAACAGTTATAAAATGCAAGTGTCTTTGATTCATCAATAACCCCTAAAAAAGTAAATATGTATTTATATGCTTATTATATATTTTTTTGAAAATGACTACAAATAAATATTTGTACTAACTAAGGCACTATTACATAACTGGGATAAGAAACATCAGTTGTTGTAATTGAGCACATCATGTTAAAATACTAGTTTTAAAATGCTATAATATTGTAACAAATGAAATAAGAAGGTGAAGTATGAATCCGATCGTAGAATTTTGTCTCTCTAACATGGCAAAAGGTGGAGATTATGTTTTTAATCAACTGGAAAATGACCCAGATGTCGATGTGTTAGAGTATGGTTGCCTGACACATTGTGGTATATGTTCAGCCGGGTTGTATGCTTTAGTAAATGGTGATATTGTTGAAGGTGATTCGCCGGAAGAATTATTACAAAATATATATGCACATATAAAAGAAACTTGGATTTTTTAAGGAGGAGTTATCATGCCAACAGTTATATTAACAGAAGCAGCTGCTTACGAAGTAAAAGATATGCTTAAAGCAAATGAAATGCCAGATGGCTATTTAAAAATTAAAGTGAATGGTGGCGGGTGCACTGGTTTAACATACGGTATGGGTGCAGAAGAAGCGCCTGGTGAAAATGATGAAATCTTAGAATACTTTGGATTAAAAGTTTTAGTAGACAAAAAAGATGCACCCGTATTAAATGGTACGACTATTGATTTTAAGCAATCATTAATGGGTGGCGGTTTCCAAATCGACAATCCTAATGCAATTGCTTCATGTGGCTGTGGTAGTTCATTTAGAACTGCAAAAGTTGCAGGTAATCCTGAAAACTGCTAATAAAATAACTTTTTAATGGTTAACCCAATTTTTGGGATACAAATTGATATCAATTATGATTAGGGACATATTTGATTATGTCCTATTTTTGCGTAAAGATATTTTGTTTTATTAAAAAGCTTATTGAAAATTAAGAATCTGACTATAAATAGTATTTTAAATGATCGTGATAACGGATACATTTTTAATCGAAATCAGGCTACGAAAAAATTAATTAATTTTTTCACAATCTGACTGAATCTTGCTTGAAAATATAACATAAAAGCTATAGAATTAGTATTGGATTAAAAATGTCTTTTTTGTGAACATCACAGGTTTTTACATAATTTAAAAGACTTAAATAACAAAATGATGATAAACTAGTATACATTGTGGTAAAAGTAGTAATGACCAGTTGTTACTAGTAATTATCAGCATTTGGTTAAAAAAATATGAAAGCTTAGGTGAAATTAAATGGCTCAAGATCGTAAAAAAGTACTTGTACTTGGTGCTGGTTATGCAGGTTTACAAACTGTAACTAAATTGCAAAAAGCGATATCAACAGAAGAAGCAGAAATTACGCTTATTAATAAAAATGAATATCACTATGAAGCAACATGGTTACATGAAGCATCAGCAGGTACACTAAACTATGAAGATGTATTATATCCTGTGGAAAGTGTCTTGAAGAAAGACAAAGTGAACTTTGTTCAAGCAGAAGTAACAAAAATTGACCGTGATGCTAAAAAGGTAGAAACAAATCAAGGTATTTATGACTTTGATATTTTAGTAGTAGCATTAGGTTTCGTTAGTGAAACATTCGGCATCGAAGGTATGAAAGATCATGCTTTCCAAATTGAAAATGTTATCACAGCACGTGAATTATCACGTCATATCGAAGACAAATTTGCTAACTATGCAGCATCAAAAGAAAAAGATGATAACGATTTATCTATCTTAGTTGGTGGTGCTGGATTCACTGGTGTTGAATTCTTAGGTGAATTAACAGACAGAATTCCTGAATTATGTAGCAAATATGGTGTGGATCAAAATAAAGTTAAAATCACTTGTGTTGAAGCAGCACCTAAAATGTTACCAATGTTCTCAGAAGAATTAGTTAACCACGCAGTTAGCTACTTAGAAGACCGCGGTGTTGAATTTAAAATTGCTACACCAATCGTTGCTTGTAACGAAAAAGGTTTTGTAGTTGAAGTAGATGGTGAAAAACAACAATTAAATGCAGGTACTTCAGTATGGGCAGCTGGTGTACGTGGTAGTAAATTAATGGAAGAATCATTTGAAGGCGTTAAACGTGGACGTATCGTTACAAAGCAAGATTTAACAATCAATGGTTACGACAACATTTTTGTTATTGGTGACTGTTCAGCGTTTATCCCAGCTGGAGAAGAACGTCCATTACCAACTACAGCACAAATTGCAATGCAACAAGGTGAAAGTGTTGCTAAAAACATTAAACGCATCTTAAACGGTGAATCAACTGAAGAATTCGAATACGTTGATCGTGGAACTGTTTGTTCTTTAGGTTCACATGACGGTGTAGGTATGGTATTTGGTAAACCTATCGCTGGTAAAAAAGCAGCATTCATGAAAAAAGTGATTGATACACGTGCGGTATTCAAAATCGGTGGTATCGGTTTAGCATTCAAAAAAGGTAAATTCTAGGCTTTAAATAAAGTTTCAGCTAAACACATAAAATTAAATTATTCATTTATAAAGTCCTTCAGTGTCACTGAAGGGCTTTATTGTTGTACAATTTGAAGTGAGTAACATATCAAATCTAAGGAGGTACATTATGAATTTTAAATTAAATAACACACTAAGCAACGAAATAAATACATTGATTATTGGTATACCAGAACATTTAAATCAGTTAGAGCGCATTAGTTTTAATCATATCGATATTACAGAATCACTTGAAAGACTAAAACATCAACATATTATTGGTAGTAAAGTTGGGAAGATTTATACAACTGCATTTGATGTACAAGATCAAACATATCGTTTAATTACAGTTGGTTTAGGAAACTTAAAAGCACGTAGTTATCAAGATATGTTGAAAATATGGGGACATCTTTTCCAATACATAAAGTCAGAACACATTGAAGATACTTATTTACTTATGGATTCATTTATTTCAAAATATGATCAGTTATCAGATGTATTAATGGCATGCGGTATTCAAAGTGAGCGTGCAACATATGAATTCGATCATTATAAATCAAGTAAGAAGGCACCGTTTAAGACGAATTTAAACCTTATTAGTGAATCATTAATTGAATTAGATTTCATTCATGAGGGTATCAGTATTGGCCAATCCATTAATTTGGCAAGAGACTTTAGTAATATGCCACCGAATGTATTAACACCACAAACATTTGCAGAAGATATTGTTAATCATTTTAAAAATACAAAGGTCAAAGTAGATGTTAAAGATTATGACACTTTAGTTTCTGAAGGATTCGGACTTTTACAAGCAGTAGGTAAAGGTAGTAAGCATAAACCGAGATTAGTAACCATCACATATAATGGCAAAGACAAAGATGAAGCACCAATTGCCTTAGTTGGTAAAGGTATAACGTATGATTCTGGTGGTTATAGTATTAAAACGAAGAATGGCATGGCTACAATGAAGTTTGACATGTGTGGCGCTGCGAATGTCGTTGGTATCATTGAAGCGGCTAGTCGTTTACAACTGCCTGTAAATATTGTCGGAGTGCTTGCTTGTGCTGAAAATATGATAAATGAAGCATCAATGAAGCCAGATGATGTATTTACAGCATTAAGTGGTGAAACTGTAGAAGTAATGAATACAGACGCTGAAGGTAGATTAGTCCTTGCAGATGCTGTGTATTATGCAAATCAATATCAGCCTAGTGTGATTATGGACTTTGCTACATTAACGGGTGCAGCAATTGTTGCACTAGGCGATGATAAAGCTGCTGCATTTGAATCGAATAGTAAAGTGATATTAAACGATATATTACAAATAAGTTCTAAAGTCGATGAAATGGTATTTGAATTACCGATTACTGCAACCGAACGTGCAAGTATTAAACACAGTGATATCGCTGATTTAGTTAACCATACGAATGGACAAGGTAAAGCGCTATTTGCGGCAAGTTTTGTAACACATTTTAGTGGTCAAACACCTCACATTCATTTCGATATTGCAGGTCCAGCAACGACTAATAAAGCTTCATATAATGGTCCAAAAGGGCCAACAGGATTTATGATTCCGACGATAGTACAATGGTTAAAACAACAATAATTTAATTATTTGCCTGATACAACTTGTGTCTTGATATACATTTCTAATTTAACTCTTGAAAGTATAAAGGATCGCATTGTATCAGGCATTTTCATTGTTGTAAGAAAATATAAATCGCATATCCTTGTGAGCATAAATCAACTTGACTAGCATTGCAAAAAAATATTATAAGCATATGTTCATTCAGTCAACGACTACTAATATTACATTTTAGAACTTAGTATTTTGATTGGTGTTCCAAGCTTGTAAAATTGTTTAATTTAATGAAAGATAAAATTATTTTAAGAAAGACAATTAACTAAAAAATAAAGATTATTGGTATAGTTTGCTATTGACAGGTGTTAAAGCTACTGATACTATGTAGTCTATAAACGCTTTAGTTCGATAGAGTGATAAAGGATGGTTGTCATATGATAAATGCAGTAGTAATAGCAGTAATTTTAATGATTGTGCTATGTTTATGTCGATTAAACGTAGTTATAAGCTTATTTATCAGTGCGCTAGTTGGTGGCGTAGTATCAGGTATGAGCATTGAAAAAGTAATTAATGTATTCGGAAAAAATATAGTCGATGGTGCTGAGGTAGCATTAAGCTATGCCTTATTAGGTGGATTTGCAGCATTAATTTCATACAGTGGTATCACAGACTATTTAGTAGGAAAAATTATAAATGCAATACACGCTGAAAATAGTCGATGGTCAAGAGTTAAAGTAAAAGTGACAATAATTATTGCATTATTAGCTATGAGTATCATGAGTCAAAACTTAATTCCTGTACATATTGCATTCATTCCAATTGTCATCCCACCATTGTTAAGTCTGTTTAATGACTTAAAAATAGATAGACGTTTAATCGGTTTGATTATCGGTTTTGGTTTATGTTTCCCGTATGTGTTATTACCTTATGGATTCGGTCAAATTTTCCAGCAAATTATTCAAAGTGGCTTTGCAAAGGCGAATCACCCAATTGAGTTTAATATGATTTGGAAAGCAATGCTTATTCCTTCAATGGGGTATATTGTTGGCTTACTTATCGGTTTATATGTATATCGTAAACCACGTGAATATGAAACACGTAAAATTTCAGATAGTGACAATGTTACAGAGTTAAAACCATATATCTTAATAGTAACAATTGTAGCAATACTAGCTACATTTTTAGTACAAACATTTACAGATTCAATGATTTTTGGTGCACTGGCCGGGGTACTCGTATTCTTTATTTCACGTGCATATAATTGGTATGAATTAGATGCTAAGTTTGTTGAAGGTATTAAAATTATGGCTTATATTGGTGTAGTTATTTTAACAGCAAATGGATTTGCTGGTGTAATGAATGCTACTGGTGATATAGATGAATTAGTTAAAACTTTAACAAGTATTACTGGTGATAATAAATTATTTAGCATTATCGTGATGTATGTGATAGGTTTAATTGTCACTTTAGGTATTGGATCATCATTTGCAACCATTCCTATTATCGCATCATTATTCATTCCTTTTGGAGCGTCAATTGGACTAGATACAATGGCATTAATCGCATTGATTGGAACAGCGAGTGCATTAGGTGACTCAGGTTCACCTGCAAGTGATTCAACATTAGGACCAACTGCGGGATTAAATGTTGATGGCCAACATGATCATATACGCGATACATGTGTACCAAACTTCTTGTTTTATAATATTCCTTTAATGATTTTCGGTACTATTGCTGCTATGGTACTATAAGCATAAAGAGGTGAAAATATGACGCATTTATTAGAGACATTTGAGATGTCAATAGATCACCAGGAAGATGGTTTAGTTGTTATTTCTATGCCTGTTACTGATAAAGTAAAACAACCATTTGGATATTTACATGGTGGTGCTTCGATTGCTTTAGGTGAAACAGCATGTTCATTAGGATCTGCTAATCTAATTGATACAACCAAATTTATTCCATTAGGTTTAGAGATGAATGCCAATCATATTCATTCTGCTAAAGATGGTCGTGTTACTGCGACAGCTGAAATTATTCATCAAGGTAAGTCGACACATGTATGGGATATAAAAATTAAGAATGACAAAGAACAATTAATTACAGTTATGCGTGGTACAGTTGCTATTAAACCTTTAAAATAAAAGAACTGCTAGCTGAAATGTTATGAGATATTCATAACTACGGCTAGCAGTTTTTTTATGCGCTATATTGTTGTAGTTTTAGAAATGCTTGTTCAATGCGTTCGGCAGCTTTACGGCCACCCATAACATTTCTACCAAATGGTCCTAATTCTAAGTCTGCAAAGCATCCTGCGACAAATAGATTTGGTATCCATTCTAATTTTTCGGAAATAACAGGGTAATTACATTCGTTAATAGGTGCATCATAATTTTGTATTAATTGCTTAATAAGTGGTTGTGACATAAAATCTTGTTCAAAACCAGTTGCAACCATAATCTGTTGATATGGAACAGAATCATTTTCAGTGTTAATTAAACCATCACTAATTTGAGTGATAGGTGTTTTATGCACATTTATACGACCATTTTTAATATGTTTTTTAAGGCGTAAGTACAGTTCGTGAGGCATTGATCCTTTATGACGTTCACGTTGTACAATGGCATTTCTTTCAGGCATGCTTTTAGTACTTAAAAATGTAGACATATTCTTCGGACCTAACCAACCAGGATCAGCATCAAAGTCATGTATTTCAATATCTTTATTTAGCCATAAATGAATCTTTTTATCGTTATCATGATTTAACAATTTAAGTGCAAGATGTGCAGCCGTAATGCCACTACCAACGATATGATCGGTCTTATCATATACTACTTGATCATGTTCTTTCTCGAAGATATGATTTACATTCTGTTTGTCTTTTAAAATGTCAGGCATAAACGGAATATTTGTACTACCTATTGCAATAACGACGCAATCTGTAGTGATAATTTGTCCATCTTCTAACTTGATATGCCATTTGTCTTCTTGTTTATCTAAAGTTTGAACTAAACCTTGAACCAAGCAATCCTCTAATTGATATTGTTTAGAAGCATGTGCAATATGATCCATAAACATTGTCAATTCAGGTCGTTGATAAGGACCATAAAAAGCATTTGTATATTGGTGCTGTTTAGCGAATTGTTTTAGATGGAACGGTTGTGGATGTACGTGATGTACAATCGGTGATCTTAAATAAGGCATTTCTATTCGATTTGTAAATGAGTTAAACCTTTGGCAAAAAGTTTCGTGTGGGTCAATGATTGTTAATCGGTCTGTTGTTAATCCGCTTGATAATAGTTTTTGTGCGATTGCAGTTCCCTGTATGCCACCGCCGATAATTGTCCAATGCATAATAAAACCTCTCTCTTTTTAAAGCGTAATCGTTACGATTTATAATTATTATTATCATAATACATAACGACATGAAAGGCAATTAAATTAAAGAGATATATGTAGATAGGGCGAAGCTGTAGTCAAAGAAAAAACCATTGAAAAAGAGGTAACAATGTCAAAAGAAAACAGCAGTAAAATCATTCCTAATTTGGAATCATCTTACTGCTGTTTGTTGTTGATTTATATTCATGATTTTGTTATATAATCTACAATTTTGTGTCTTTTAAGTCTTCCGAAATTTCATCGACTTTAGTCTTTTTAGTATAAGGCGTTTTAATATTATATGCTGCTTTCATAATCATATGACTTGAAAGAGGACCTGTAATTAATACAAAGATAATCGCAACGATTAATTGCATATTTACAAAACCTTGAGTAGCAATAAAATATAAAAACGTACCAAATAGTAATGACATTGCACCTAATGTTGATGCTTTTCCGGCAGCATGTGCACGTGAATATACATCTTCAAGTCTCAATAATCCTATAGCTGCTAGGGCGCTAATTAAAGCACCGATGATAACAAAGATAAGTGCAAGACTAATCAGTATGATTTTGATCATGTTCAATCACCTTACCTTTGTCCATAAATTTAGAGAATACTGCAGTACCTAAAAAAGCTAATATACCAATCATCATAATAACGACAATCATGTATTTAATATTTAATAAAATACTGAATAATGCTATAACTGCCATTAATTGAAGACCAATCGCATCTAATGCGACAACACGATCGGCAAGTGATGGGCCTAGCACAACGCGAATGAGCATAGCTAACATAGAAATGACAACTATGATTAATGCAATAACGATAATAACATTATGATTCATTATATTTCGCCCACCTCTCTTACAATTTTCTCTAATGATGTTTTAATACTTTCTACTTCTTGCTCTTTAGTTGAAAAATCTATGGCATGAATATAAATTTTTGTACGATCGTCACTTACACCAAGCACTACAGTACCAGGTGTTAATGTAATTAAATTAGACAGCAAGACAATTTGCCAATCTTTTTTTAAATCTGTGTGATAAACAAAGAATCCTGGTTCATTTTTAATCGAAGGTTTAATAATAATTTTCAAAACATCAAAATTAGCTTTAATCAGTTCGATTAAGAAAATAATAACTAATTTAATAATACGATATAGCGTGATGACATAAAATCTACCTGGTAACACTCTGTGTAAGAGGTAAACAAGAACTAGGCCAAAGATGAAACCTAACACAAAGTTATTTGTTGTGTAACTATTTGTTACAAACAACCAAAACACTGCGATAATAAAGTTTAATACTAATTGTACAGCCATGTTATTTACCTCCTAATACAGCTTTAACGTAGGTTGATGGATTGTAGAATGTTTCTGCACCAGCTTTTACCATTGGATATAAGTAATCTGCTGACAATCCATATAAAACAGTTATCACAACTGCAACGATTGCAATCGTAGTTAAATATTTGACGTCGACTTTGTTATTAAGATCATATCCTTTTGGTTGACCGAAAAAGCCTTGTAGGAATATGCGAATGACAGAATATAATACGACTAAACTTGATAATAAGACGATGACACCACTTAAATAAAATCCTCTTTCAAATGTTGATTGGACAATGAAAAATTTTCCATAAAAGCCACTGAGTGGGGGAATGCCAGCTAAACTTAATGCTGCGATAAAGAATGACCAACCAAGTACAGGATATCGTTTAATTAAGCCACCAAATTGTCTTAAATCAGCAGTGCCTGTAATTTTAATCATAATTCCGATAAGCAAGAATAATGCAAGTTTTACTAACATGTCGTGCAATGTATAGTAAATAGCCCCAATCATACCTGACTCTGTCATCATTGCAACGCCGACTAAGATCACACCTACAGCAATCATGACATTGTATAGGATGATTTTTTTAATGTTGGCATATGCAACAGCACCGACACAACCAAAGATGATCGTTAATAGTGCTAAGAATAAAATGACATAATGTGAAAAGCTTACATTATCACTAAAGAATAGGCTTAATGTTCTAGCGATTGCATAAACACCAACTTTTGTTAACAAAGCACCAAAGAATGCAATGATTGGAATTGGTGGTGCATAGTATGCACTAGGTAACCAAACAAACATTGGAAATACGCCAGCTTTTGTAGCAAAAACAAAGATAAATAGTATGAAAACGATATTGACTAAGCCACTGTCATGCGCTGAAAGGTTAGCTAATTTATTGCTTATATCTGCTAGATTCAATGTTCCTACTACTGAATATAAAATCGCTACACCCATTACGAAGAAGGATGACGATACAACGTTAACAAGAACATATTTTATTGTTTCCTGTAGTTGAATTTTTGTAGAACCAATTACTAATAAGAAATAAGATGACATTAAAAATACTTCGAAAAATACGAATAGGTTGAAAATGTCACCAGTTGTGAATGCACCAATGATACCTATTAACATAAATAGTACTGAAAAATAATAATAATATCTTTCACGTTCAATACCAATTGTTTGGTATGAATATAAAATCACAATAGCTGTAATAATAATACTAGTAATTATTAGTAGGGCACTGAATATGTCTAATACAAAGACAATACTGTATGGTGCTTTCCATGAACCTAGCTCTACGCGTATTGGTCCATGTTTAACAACATTTGCTAAATTGATAATTGCCGCGACCAAGGTTAATAATGTACCGCCTAGTGCGACATAACGCTTTATAATAGGACGCTTTCCAATAAAGACAAGTAATATGGCTGTAATTACTGGAATAACTAGCGTTAACACAAGCATATTACTTTCAATCATCTTCTGGAACTCCTTTCATACTCTCAACGTTATCTGTGCCTAATTCTTTATATGTTCTAAATGCTAATACTAAGAAAAAGGCTGTTGTCGCAAAGGCGATAACGATTGCTGTTAAAATAAGTGCTTGCGGGATAGGATCAACATAGCTTTTTACGTTCGCTTCATAAATTGGAACAGTACCATGTTTAAGTCCGCCCATAGTTATTAAAAATAAATTTGCTGCATGTGTTAATAGTGTAGTTCCCATAACAATTCGTATCAGACTTTTAGACAAAACGAGATAGACACTAATTGCTGTGAGAATACCACTAACAAAAATCATAATAATTTCCACTATTCGTTCTCTCCAATCGAAATAATAATTGTCATGACAGTACCAACTACTGCACATAAAACACCGAAATCAAAGAATACTGCTGTTGTCATATGAACAGGTTCTAATATAAATAACGGTATATCAAATGTGACATGCGTAAAGAAATTTTTGCCTAAAAACCAACTTGCGATAGGCGTCGCAATACAAAAAACTAATCCGATACCTATCAAGATTTTAAAATCTAACGGGAAAATTTTACGCATTGTTTCTATATCAAATGCAATCGTAATGATAACAAGTGAACTTGCGAATAATAACCCGCCGACGAAACCGCCACCAGGTGTATAATGTCCTGCTAAGAAAAGTGAAAAACCAAAGACCATTACCATGAAAAAGATAATAACTGCAGCAAATTGCAAAATTAGATCATTTTGTTGTCTATTCATGATTTTTCACCTCGTTACCTTGCGTTTGACGCTTTTTACGTAATTTAATCATTGTATATACAGCTAATCCTGCGATACCAAGTACAGATGACTCGAATAAAGTATCCATACCACGGAAATCAACAAGTATGACGTTTACCATGTTTTTACCGTGAGCTAAATCATAAACGTGCTCTTGATAAAACTTAGATATCGATTCAAAATGTCTATTTCCGTATGCAATTAAACCGATAATAATGACGGACAAACCAACTCCACCAGCAATTAAAGCATTAGTAAGCTGGAATGAGCGCTTTTCATTATAACGATTTAAATTTGGTAAGTGGTAGAAGCATAATAAGAACAATGCTGTTGAAATAGATTCAACGACAAACTGTGTCAATGCTAAGTCGGGTGCTTTAAAGAATATAAACAATACAGACACAGCATATCCAACTGCACTTAACATAATAATGCTAAATAATCTTGATTTAGCGAAAAGAATTAAAAAGGCAGCACTTAATAATAAAATTACGATACAAACTTCGAAAATTCTAATCGGACTAACGTCTTTAAAATTAATGTTGAAAGGTACTGAGAATATAGTGACAAATGTTAATAAAATTAATGTACCAAAAATGATAACTAAATTATTACGTGAATAATCGGTAACATAGCTATTCGTCATCTTTTCAGAGTAGTTTGGAATAACATTTGCACTTCTGTTGTACCAATAATTGAATGTTAGTTTACCAGGTTGTCGTTGCAACAATTTCACCCAATAACTAAATGTCACAATTAGTAAGATACCTAAAATATAAATCACTAATGTTGATAAAAAGGCAGGCGTTAATCCATGGAACATATGGAATTCAACATCATCAATTACCGTATGATTAATCGAAGATGTAGCAGGTTCAATAATCGAATTAGTTAAAATGCCAGGGAATAAACCGAATACAATTACTAATGTAGCTAAAATAGCTGGTGATAAAAGCATTAATATTGATACTTCGTGTGCTTTTTTAGGTAATTGTTCAGGTTTATATTGTCCGAAAAATATATGCATTATAAATTTAATTGAATATACAAATGTGAAGACACTGCCCACTATACCAATGATTGGGAATAGGTAGCCTAATGTATCAACACTGAATAAATTTGCTTGGCTTGCTGTAAATGTTGTTTCTAAAAATGATTCTTTTGATAAGAAACCATTGAACGGTGGTACACCAGCCATACTTAATGCTGTAATAACAGTGATTGTAAATGAAATAGGCATAATTGTTAGTAAGCCACCTAATTTCTTAACATCACGTGTACCAGTAGAATGATCCACTGCACCTGTAATCATAAATAGGGCACCTTTAAATGTTGCATGGTTGATTAAATGGAATATTGCAGCCGTAAATGCAGCAGCATATATTTTGCTATCATCGCCTTGATAGTGATAACTAATGGCACCGATTCCAAGCATCGCCATAATCATACCTAATTGGGATACTGTTGAAAATGCCAGTATACCTTTCAAGTCTTGTTGTTTTGTTGCGTTTAGCGAAGCCCAGAATAACGTAATTAAACCAACGAGTGTGACAGTCCATATCCAACCTTGCGATGCTGCGAAGATTGGTGTCATTCGAGCGATTAAATATAACCCTGCTTTAACCATTGTTGCTGAATGAAGATAAGCACTCACTGGTGTAGGTGCTTCCATTGCATCTGGTAGCCAAATATAAAATGGAAACTGAGCAGATTTTGTAAAAGCACCAATCATGATTAAAATCATCGCAAAAATGAAGAATGGGCTATTTTGAATTTCAGAAGCATGTTGAATCATGTACTGAATGCTAAATGATTGTGTTGGTATAGCGAGTAAGATGATACCACCTAATAATGATAGACCACCAAATACTGTGATTATGAGCGATTTTTGAGCACCATATATAGATGCTTGTCGTTCGCGCCAGAATGAAATAAGTAAAAAACTAGAAAATGACGTTAGCTCCCAGAATAAATATAGAATAATAACATTATCTGAAAGTACGACACCTAACATTGCACCCATAAATAGTAATAAATAACAATAAAAATTCCCTAGTTGTTCTGACTTACTTAAGTAGCCGATTGAATATAATACTACTAAACTGCCGATTCCTGAAATAAGCAAACTAAAGAGTAAACCTAAGCCATCAAGATATAAATCAAAGTTCATACCAAAATGAGGCATCCAATTTAAGGTTTTCATTACAGTATTACCTGACATCGTCGTTTTAATTAATGTAAGCATATAAATAAATATGACGATAGGGACAGGTAATACGAACCATCCTAAATGTATACGTTTAAAAAATCTATACAGGATAGGAATAATGAGTGCGAATATTAACGGTAATATCACCGCAATATGTAACAAACTCACTATGTTGTCCTCCTTTAAAAAATATTTATGTTATTCATTATACATGAATGATATAGTTCTGAAAAACGTACACACTCCTTGTTGTGCTTTATTTTCAGAAGTATTTAAATAAGAAGAAACACGTCATTTTTTATTTAAAATTTTCTTTGTATTGAAGTGAATAATCTTCTTTTAAGCGTGCTAAACTAGCTAAAGACATTTCAGCATGTTTTGTTTGCTGAGCTTTAAGTTTAGTTTCTAAATCTGTAATTGCTTGTTGAAGTGAATCTTCATAGCGCAATACATCAACATTGAAGTCGCGTAATTGTGAACGTTTCGTATAGCGTTTTTCAAAATGGCTTAATGCTTTGCGTTCATGGAAAAATACACCTTCAGTTTCAGTAGGGTTATGTAAATCACCTTGTTTCGGGTGTTTGATAACTTGTTCAACTTTAACAAGGACATCGTCTCCATTTTCTTCAACAATCGTGACACCATAGCTACCTGTTTTGTGTGAAAATCGATATAACTTCATGCTATTTTCCTCCCTTAAAAGTATGTTAATATATATGTATCATAACATGAATGGAGAATATAAATGGCTAACTATCCACAGTTAAACAAAGAAGTACAACAAGGTGAAATTAAAGTGGTTATGCACACAAATAAAGGTGACATGACATTCAAATTATTTCCAAATATTGCACCAAAAACAGTTGAAAATTTTGTGACACATGCAAAAAATGGTTATTATGATGGAATAACATTCCACCGTGTCATTAATGACTTCATGATTCAAGGTGGCGATCCAACAGCTACTGGTATGGGTGGCGAAAGTATTTATGGCGGTGCTTTTGAAGATGAATTTTCATTAAATGCATTTAACTTATATGGCGCATTATCAATGGCTAACTCAGGACCTAATACAAATGGTTCACAATTTTTCATTGTTCAAATGAAAGAAGTACCTCAAAATATGTTAAGTCAACTTGCAGATGGTGGTTGGCCACAACCAATCGTTGATGCATATGGCGAGAAGGGTGGTACACCATGGTTAGATCAAAAACATACTGTATTCGGTCAAATCATTGATGGTGAAACTACATTAGAAGATATTGCAAATACAAAAGTGGGACCACAAGATAAACCACTTCATGATGTTGTAATTGAATCTATTGATGTTGAAGAATAAAATCTAAACATAATTAACTACCAACATTTTAAACTCGGATAAAGCTAATTTATGAATGGATTAGTATATATTCCAACGAAAACAAATAAACTAACATGATGAGCAATCTCAATATATTTATCAAGAAAGCACAGTTTTTAAATAGATGTGTATTCTAAAGATAATAGTTGAGGTTGCTTTTTATGTTTTTACAGAGAATTGCTATTCAAATAGTTAATAAATTGAAAACAAAGTAGCTGGATATCATATTGATTTAGATAGGAATTTGTTGCTGATTTTATTTGTAAATCCAAGTTTGTAGTATTCTTATTCATTTATAAAATAATATTCGTATGATTTGATGTTTTAATTAGTCCACCATTTCGATTTGTGCTATGATAATAGTGTTAAGTAAACGAAATAAGGGGTTATTAAGTTGAATAACTACAAAATTGGCCAACATATCAAGGTGCGTGTAACTGGTATTCAACCATACGGTGCGTTTGTTGAGACCCCTAATCATACTGAAGGACTGATTCATATATCAGAAATTATGGATGACTACGTTCATAATTTGAAGAAATTTCTATCAGAAGGCCAAATTGTTAAAGCTAAAATTTTGTCTATAGATGATGAAGGAAAGCTTAATCTATCATTAAAGGATAATGATTACTTCAAAAATTATGAGCGTAAGAAGGAAAAACAATCAGTATTAGATGAAATCAGAGAAACAGAAAAATATGGGTTTCAAACACTTAAAGAACGCTTACCAATCTGGATAAAACAGTCAAAGCAAGCAATTCGAAACGACTAAAGGAACAGATAAATCGTACCGAAAATCATACAAAGGGTCTGAAATGAAAGTTTCTTAGACTATAAAAGAGATTAGTATCTATTAAATTTTATTAGATACTAATCTCTTTTTGTCTACGATAACGTAATATGATTGATTCTATTTACACGTACAAATGGTTTAAGGTGACATATCCATTATCTTTGATAGATAGAATCGTTGATTTGCAATATTGTATGTGGATTTGTTTTTTTAATTTATTTTAGAAATGAGAACTACAACTTAAAGTATTAAACGAATTGCAACTATATAAACAGATAATTGGAGAATGAAAAAATTACATGTTATAGTCAACTCAATAATTTTAAGGAGGAATTAAGTAATGAAAAGTAAATACGAACCATTGTTTGATAAAGTAGAATTACCAAATGGAGTAGAGTTGAGAAATCGATTTGTGTTAGCCCCTTTAACACATATTTCTTCAAATGATGATGGTACTATTTCAGATGTAGAACTTCCTTATATTGAAAAGCGTTCACAAGATGTTGGTATTACAATTAATGCTGCGAGTAATGTGAGTGATGTCGGAAAAGCATTTCCAGGACAGCCATCAATCGCGCATGACAGTGATATTGAAGGACTAAAACGATTAGCTACAGCAATGAAGAAAAACGGTGCCAAAGCACTCGTACAAATACATCATGGCGGTGCACAAGCATTGCCTGAATTAACACCTGGTGGAGACGTCGTAGCACCAAGTCCAATTTCTTTAAAAAGTTTCGGTCAGAAACAAGAACATAGTGCTAGAGAAATGACGAATGAAGAGATTGAACAAGCAATCAAGGATTTTGGTGAAGCAACGCGACGTGCAATTGAAGCAGGGTTTGATGGTGTTGAAATACATGGTGCGAATCATTACTTAATTCATCAATTTGTATCACCATACTATAATAGTAGAAATGATGTATGGGCAAATCAATATAAATTCCCGGTCGCTGTGATTGAAGAAGTGCTTAAAGCGAAAGAAGCGTATGGCAATAAAGACTTTATAGTTGGATACAGATTGTCTCCGGAAGAAGCGGAGTCTCCAGGAATCACAATGGAAATTACAGAGGAACTCGTTAATAAAATTAGCCATATGCCAATCGACTATATTCATGTTTCAATGATGGATACGCATGCAACGACACGTGAAGGTAAATACGCTGGACAAGAAAGACTGCCTTTAATTCACAAATGGATAAATGGTCGTATGCCACTTATCGGTATTGGTTCAATTTTCACAGCTGACGAAGCTTTAGATGCAGTTGAAAATGTTGGTGTTGACTTAGTAGCTATTGGTAGAGAGCTACTACTGGATTATCAATTTATTGAGAAAATTAAAGATGGACGCGAAGATGAAATTATTAATTACTTTGATCCAGAGAGAGAAGATAATCATCACTTAACTCCTAATTTATGGCATCAATTTAATGAAGGGTTCTATCCATTACCACGTAAAGATAAATAAGTGTTTAACTGTTACCACTAATGATATTGTGTATACAATTTGTTAGTGGTTTTCAATATTTATAAATAAAAATATTCTTAGTAAAATATACTTTTGATTAAGTGTAAAATTATCAATTCTTTTGCTTGTAATCATTTAAGTAATTATGTCATTATAAATGTAAGGGTTTTCAAAATAGACAAAATTAATGAAACTTAGTGATTATTTCATCTTTTTTGGTGGAAAAGTATCTGCTTTGAAAACTAATGTAATTATTTGGATAATGTTTCATGTATAATAGTTATAAATGATGAAAAGGGGAGATATGATGACTAAATCTGAAAAAATTATTGAGTTAACAAATCATTACGGAGCACATAATTATTTACCATTGCCAATTGTCATTTCAGAAGCTGAAGGGGTATGGGTTAAAGATCCTGAAGGCAATAAATATATGGATATGTTATCTGCATATTCCGCTGTTAACCAAGGTCATAGACATCCGAAAATTATTCAAGCATTAAAAGATCAAGCTGATAAAGTGACTCTAGTTTCACGTGCTTTTCATAGTGATAACTTAGGTGAATGGTACGAAAAAATTTGTAAACTGGCAGGTAAAGATAAAGCTTTACCAATGAATACAGGTGCTGAAGCAGTAGAAACAGCTTTGAAAGCAGCACGACGCTGGGCATACGATGTTAAAGGAATTGAGCCAAATAAAGCAGAAATCATTGCATTTAATGGTAACTTCCATGGTCGAACAATGGCGCCAGTTTCATTATCTTCAGAAGCAGAATACCAACGTGGTTATGGTCCGTTATTAGATGGATTTAGAAAAGTTGATTTTGGAGATGTAGATGCATTGAAAGCTGCAATTAATGAAAATACTGCAGCAGTTTTAGTAGAACCAATTCAAGGTGAAGCGGGTATAAATATACCGCCAGAAGGATATTTGAAAGCAATTAGAGAATTATGTGATGAACATAATGTCTTATTTATTGCTGACGAAATCCAAGCAGGATTAGGTCGTTCGGGTAAATTATTTGCTACGGATTGGGATAATGTAAAACCTGATGTCTATATTTTAGGTAAAGCACTAGGTGGTGGTGTCTTCCCAATTTCTGTTGTATTAGCAGATAAAGAAGTATTAGATGTCTTTACACCTGGCTCACATGGTTCAACATTTGGTGGTAATCCACTTGCTTGTGCTGCATCAATTGCTGCATTAGATGTTATCGTTGATGAGGATTTACCAGGGCGCTCTTTAGAATTAGGAGATTATTTTAAAGAACAATTAAAGCAAATTGATCATCCATCAATTAAAGAAGTCCGTGGACGTGGTTTGTTTATAGGTGTGGAACTTAATGAAAGTGCTAGACCATATTGTGAAGCTTTGAAAGAAGAAGGCTTATTATGTAAAGAAACGCATGATACTGTCATTCGTTTTGCACCACCATTAATTATTACTAAAGAAGAATTGGACCTTGCACTTGAAAAAATAAGACACGTATTTCAATAATGTCAAAAAGTTGTAACAATCAGTTTGTAAGGGCTTTAAAAAGGAATACGTTATGTTACAATATGTTTGAAAGCGAAATCATTAGGTAAAGAAGAGGCGAAAAGGATCATGACTGAGAACAATAATTTAGTAACTTCTACTCAAGGAATTATTAAAGAAGCATTGCATAAATTGGGATTTGACGAAGGAATGTACGATTTAATTAAAGAACCTTTAAGAATGTTACAAGTGCGTATCCCTGTACGAATGGATGATGGTACTGTTAAAACATTCACAGGTTACCGTGCGCAACATAATGATGCTGTTGGACCAACAAAAGGGGGCGTGCGTTTCCACCCAGATGTTGATGAAGAAGAAGTAAAAGCATTATCAATGTGGATGACTTTGAAATGTGGCATTGTAAACTTACCATACGGTGGTGGTAAGGGTGGTATCGTTTGTGATCCACGTCAAATGAGCATTCATGAAGTTGAACGTTTATCACGCGGATATGTAAGAGCAATTTCACAATTCGTAGGTCCGAACAAAGATATTCCAGCACCAGATGTATTTACAAACTCACAAATTATGGCTTGGATGATGGATGAATATAGTGCATTAGATAAATTTAATTCACCAGGTTTCATCACAGGTAAACCAATTGTATTGGGTGGTTCTCATGGACGCGACAGATCAACTGCACTAGGTGTAGTTATTGCAATTGAACAAGCTGCAAAACGTCGTAATATGCAAATTGAAGGTGCCAAGGTTGTTATTCAAGGTTTCGGTAATGCCGGAAGTTTCTTAGCTAAATTCTTATATGATTTAGGTGCAAAAATTGTAGGTATCTCTGATGCTTACGGTGCATTACACGATCCAAATGGCTTAGATATAGATTATTTATTAGACCGTCGTGATAGTTTTGGTACGGTAACAAATTTATTTGAAGAAACAATCTCAAATAAAGAATTGTTTGAATTAGATTGTGACATTTTAGTACCAGCGGCTATTTCAAACCAAATTACAGAAGACAATGCACATGATATTAAAGCTAGCATCGTTGTTGAAGCTGCTAATGGACCTACAACACCAGAAGCAACACGTATTTTAACTGAACGTGGTATATTATTAGTTCCAGACGTATTAGCAAGTGCTGGTGGTGTAACGGTTTCTTACTTCGAATGGGTACAAAATAATCAAGGTTATTATTGGTCTGAAGAAGAAGTTAATGAAAAGCTACGTGAAAAATTAGAAGCGGCATTTGATACGATTTACGAATTGTCTCAAAATCGAAAAATAGATATGAGACTTGCAGCATATATCATAGGTATTAAACGTACAGCAGAAGCAGCTAGATATCGTGGTTGGGCATAATTAATTATCATATGTGATTTAACGAGCTTGGGACAGAAAACAAAGCCCTAAGCTCGTTAATTTTATTTTAGCAGTAGTTGACTGAATAAAAATACACTTGTAACAAGCTTATTTCAAAAATAGCCGGGGCCCCGAACACAGAGAATTTCTAATTAAACGGTCAACTATATATAGTTGATTAAAAAGACAGCAGTAAGATATTTTCTATTCGGAAATATCTTACTGCTGTCTTTTTTAGTAATAGCTATATTTTTGTATTTATGTTTTCTAGTTTAACAATACTACTTAATGACTTCTTTATATTTGTCAGCGAAATTTGTAAAGACACCATCAACGCCGTATTTATTTAATCGTAACATATCAGCTTTTTCATTTACTGTATAAGGATGTACTATAAAACCTAAGTCTTTTAAATGATGGGTATTTTGTTCAGTTAAATCTGTATAATCAGGACCTAATCCAATCGCATAAGAGCGTATCTCTTTTAAGCGTTGGTCGTTAAATTGTTGTAGTTCACCTTTATCAACTAATTTTACTAATGGCACATGTTTATTTTGACGATGAATTTTCTTTAAACTTTCGTCAGAAAATGATTGAATCATTACATGTCCATTTTTTAATTTATTGTTATTTAAAAGGTGATGCTTTTTCAATGAAGCTAATAATTGTTCTTCCATTCCTGGGTATACATCAGGTGACTTTGTTTCAATATAATAGTTTGCATTCGGGCCATAACGTTCTAAAATTTCATCTAAAGTGGGTACTTTAGCATTTTTATAACTTGCTCTTGCGTATTTTGGATATTTTTTATTAAACCAACTTCCTGCATCTAACTGTTTTAATTCATCAAGGGTATAATCCTCAACTTTACCGTGTCCATTTGTTGTACGGTTAACAGTTTCATCATGCATAGCAACTAAATGGCCATCTTTGGTACGTTGTAAATCAATTTCGATATAAGATGCTTTTAACTCATTATGACTCTTATCATATGCTTGAAACGTATGCTCGGGTGCATAGCCACTTGCGCCACGATGTGCGATAGTAGTGAATCGCTCATTCGTTAAATTTGTATGCCATTGAATAGCCTGAGGTTTATTTGCAATTTGATTTGTTTGTTCAGCGCCAGCAGTAGGTACTGATAAAAATCCCATAGTAAAAACAGCAGAAGCAGCCATAAATTTAGTGAAGCTTTTCGAAGAGTTAGTCATAGTCTTTATCCTTTCATCTCTTTATTTGTAGTCTAACAATTTTAAAATACTACAAAAACCTGCTTGTGAAAACGCTTTACACATTTCTTTTACAATTTATAACATTTCTGTAATATAAATTTAAAAGAATTATCAAACATTTTAGGAATCTTAAAAATGTGATTTTCAACAAGACGAAGAGAGCATTAAAATACCCACAATGTAATTTTAATAGACATTGTGGGTAGGTAGATTAACGTATTTATTGTGATAGTAATTGTTTAGCAACATCAAGTTGTTGTTTGACCGATGATTGACCTGTTGAACCGTAACTTTGACGTCGTTTTAAACAATTTTCAGGCTGCAAATAATCGTAAATATCGGCATCAATACTAGAATGATGTTGTTGATATGTTGCTAAAGGAACATCTAATAAATAATGACCTTGTTGTATACATTCTAAGACAATTTTTCCTACAATTTCATGTGCAGTTCTAAATGGAATATTTTTAGTTACTAAATAATCTGCTAGTTCCGTTGCATTTGAAAAATCTTCTTTAACAGTTTGATTGAGTTGTTCTTTATTAATTGTCATCGTTTGAATCATACCTTCGAAAATACGTAAAGAACCTTTAATTGTATGGACAGCATCGAATAAACCTTCTTTATCTTCCTGCATATCTTTGTTATATGCTAGAGGTAATCCTTTTAAAGTCATAAGCATGCTCATTAAATGACCAGTCGTTCGACCAACTTTACCTCTAATTAATTCTGCCATATCAGGATTTTTCTTTTGTGGCATAATAGATGAGCCAGTTGAAAATGCATCTGATAATGTAATGAATTTAGCTTCGTCTGTGGACCAGAAAATAATTTCCTCTGCAAAGCGTGATAAGTGAACCATCGTTAAAGAAATATTATGCAATGTTTCAATAATATAGTCTCTGTCACTAACAGCATCTAGGCTATTCTCATAGAGACTGCCAAAGTTCAACAATGCTGTTGTCTCGTGTCTATCGATAGGGTATGTGGTACCACTTAAGGCTGCTGCACCTAAAGGATTAATATCGATTCGTTTTAAACTATCTTCAAATCGTTGTTGGTCTCGTTGTAACATCCAAAAATAAGTCATAATATTATGTGCAAATGAAATTGGCTGTGCACGCTGTAAATGAGTATAACCAGGCATAATTGTATCAACATTATTGGAAGCGATGTCTACAATTACACTTTGTAACGACTTAATTAATGCGATGATATCTTGCACTTGTTTCTTAGTGTACAAGTGCATATCTGTTGCAACTTGATCGTTTCTACTGCGTCCAGTATGCAACTTACCACCAGCATCACCAATACGTTTAATTAATTCATGTTCAATATTTAAATGAATATCTTCTAATGATGCACTAAATTGAATTTGATCTTGATGATAATCATGTTGAATAGATTTTAGTCCTTGTATAATTTGTTCGCTGTCTTGTTGACTAATAATGCCTTGATTCGCAAGCATAGTTGCATGTGCAATGCTGCCTTCGATATCTTGATCTATGAGCGTTTGATCAAAAGTAATGGATGCGTTAAAGTCGTCAACCCACTCTTCAGGTTGTACTTCAAATCTACCGCCCCAAGCTTTATTGCTCATTGCTATAGCCTCCATGCAACATCGCATTTACTTGAGTAGGTAAACCATAGATATCGATAAAGCCAACAGCAGCGTCTTGATTAAATGCATCTTCTTTTGTATAAGTTGCTAATTTTTCATCATATAATGTGTAAGGTGATTTTCTACCATTTACGATGGTATTACCTTTGAATAATTTAATTCTGACATCACCACTTACGTATTGCTGAGTACTATCAATAAATAATTTTAAGCTATCAGTTAAAGGTGAGAACCAAAGTCCATTGTATAGTTGTTCAGCAAATTGCTTCTCGATGATTGGTTTAAAGTGTGCGACATCTTTCGTTAACGTAATCGTTTCTAATGCTTTATGCGCTTTTAAAATAACTTCTGCAGCAGGTGCTTCATAAATTTCTCTTGATTTGATACCTACAAGTCTATTTTCTACATGGTCAATTCTTCCGATACCATGCTTACCAGCTAATGCATTCAACGTTAAAATTAAATCGTCTAATTCATATGTTTTGCCATCAATTTGAACTGGGATGCCTTTATCAAACGTTAAAATGATTTCATCAGCAGTATCTGGTGTTTCTTCTAAAGCATTTGTTAGATCGAACGCATCCTCTGGTGGCGCAGCATAAGGATCTTCTAAAATACCACATTCATTCGCTCTGCCCCATAGATTTTGATCGATAGAATAAGGTGAATCATGGTTGATTGATACAGGGATATTATGTTTAATTGCATAATCGATTTCTTCTTCACGACTCCATGCCCACTCACGTACAGGTGCGAATGCTTTCAATGATGGGTTTAATGCTTTAATGGCAACTTCGAAACGTACTTGGTCATTCCCTTTACCAGTACAACCATGTGCAATACCTACTGAATTTGTTTTCTCAGCAATCTCTACTAATTTTTTAGCGATTAATGGTCTTGATAAAGCTGAAACTAATGGATATGCATTTTCATACATTAAATTTCCTTTGATTGCATAACTTACATACTCATCACTAAATTCTTTTGTTGCATCAATAATATGACATTCAACTGCTCCCATATCTAAAGCTTTTTTATAAACGATGTCTAAATCTTTACCTTCACCAACATCTAGGCAACAAGCTACAACATCGTATCCTTTGTCGATAAGCCATTGAACGGCCACACTTGTATCTAGTCCTCCTGAATATGCTAAAACAATTTTCTCTTTCATAAAATTCACCTCATTGTAGTTATCTGAATATTTCGTATGAACACATGATAGCAAACTTTTAATGAAAATAAAACCATTATTTTACATATTTATTCATAAAATGCGATAGAGATAGTTAGAGTTGTAAGTATAAATGCTTATTTATCAATGTTTAAAAGTATTTTAAAAAACATGCAAATTGTATAAAAAATGTTTGAGTGTTTGACGCCAGTTTGAAATGTTTGTTGAAAAATAGGTGTGAAACGTCACATAAATATCAATTTTATTGATTAAGTACAAACTTGTGAATTGAATCGCAAACGTAAACTTAGTAAAATTAAGATATTAAATGAAACAGGAGGCTTTTATAGATGACTCATATTCAATTAGATTTTAGTAAAACGTTAGAATTTTTCGGTGAACACGAATTAAAACAACAACAAGAAATTGTTAAATCAATTCACAAAACAATTCATGAAGGTACTGGTGCAGGTAGTGACTTCTTAGGCTGGGTTGATTTACCAGTTGATTACGACAAAGAAGAATTTTCAAGAATTGTTGAAGCATCAAAACGCATTAAAGAAAATTCTGATGTTTTAGTAGTCATCGGTATTGGTGGTTCTTACTTAGGTGCACGTGCAGCAATCGAAATGTTAACGTCATCATTTAGAAACAGCAATGAATACCCTGAAATTGTATTTGTTGGTAATCACTTGTCATCAACATATACGAAAGAGTTAGTTGATTATTTAGCAGACAAAGATTTCTCTGTAAACGTTATTTCTAAATCTGGTACAACTACAGAACCAGCAGTTGCATTTAGATTGTTCAAACAATTAGTTGAAGAAAGATACGGTAAAGAAGAAGCACAAAAACGTATATTTGCAACAACGGATAAAGAAAAAGGTGCTTTAAAACAGTTGGCTACAAACGAAGGTTATGAAACGTTTATCGTACCTGATGATGTAGGTGGAAGATATTCTTTTTTAACAGCAGTAGGATTATTACCAATTGCAACAGCTGGAATTAACATCGAAGCTATGATGATTGGTGCTGCAAAAGCACGTGAAGAATTATCTTCAGATAAATTAGAAGAAAACATTGCATATCAATATGCGACAATTCGAAACATTTTATATGCAAAAGGTTATACAACAGAAATGTTGATTAACTATGAACCATCTATGCAATACTTTAATGAATGGTGGAAACAATTATTTGGTGAATCAGAAGGTAAAGACTTCAAAGGTATCTATCCTTCAAGTGCCAACTACACAACTGATTTACATTCTTTAGGTCAATATGTACAAGAAGGACGTCGTTTCTTATTCGAAACAGTTGTAAAAGTAAATCATCCTAAATATGATATTACTATTGAAAAAGATAGTGATGATCTAGACGGATTAAATTATTTAGCTGGTAAAACAATCGACGAAGTTAACACAAAAGCATTCGAAGGTACATTATTAGCACATACTGATGGTGGTGTTCCTAACATGGTAGTGAACATTCCACAATTAGATGAAGAAACTTTCGGTTATGTCGTATACTTCTTCGAACTTGCTTGTGCAATGAGTGGATACCAATTAGGCGTAAATCCATTTAACCAACCTGGTGTAGAAGCATATAAACAAAACATGTTCGCATTATTAGGTAAACCTGGTTTTGAAGACTTGAAAAAAGAATTAGAAGAACGTTTATAAAATACATTACTTCAAAGATTAGTGAAGTTTGAAAAGATAGAACTAGACGTTAACTATTTAAAGCATATTTTCGAGGTTGTCATTACAAATGTAAAAATGTAATGACAACCTCGTTTTTATTTATATGCAAGAACTAGGTTACTAGCTAATGTGACAAGATGTTAAGAGAAAATTAAAGAAAAAATAACATCTGTCATACAATAATATTGTTATACTACTAGAGACTGATTTATTAGCATGATTACATGTTAATGTTTCTTTACTTAGTAATTAACTTTATAATGTAAGAATAATTATCTTCAGCCAAAGAAAGGGATTGATGATTTGTCGTTTCATCAAGTAGAAGAATGGTTTGAGATATTTCGACAGTTTGGTTATTTACCTGGATTTATATTGTTATATATTAGAGCGATAATTCCAGTATTTCCTTTAGCACTCTATATTTTAATTAACATTCAAGCTTATGGACCTATTTTAGGTATATTGATTAGTTGGCTTGGATTAATTTCTGGAACATTTACAGTCTATTTGATCTGTAAACGATGGGTGAACACTGAGAGGATGCAGCGAATTAAACAACGTACTGCTGTTCAACGCTTGATTAGTTTTATTGATCGCCAAGGATTAATCCCATTGTTTATTTTACTTTGTTTTCCTTTTACGCCAAATACATTAATAAATTTTGTAGCGAGTCTATCTCATATTAGACCTAAATATTATTTCATTGTTTTGGCATCGTCAAAGTTAGTTTCAACAATTATTTTAGGTTATTTAGGAAAAGAAATTACTACAATTTTAACGCAACCTTTAAGAGGGATATTAATGTTAGTTGTGTTGGTTGTATTTTGGATTGTTGGAAAAAAGTTAGAACAGCATTTTATGGGGTCGAAAAAGGAGTGACATCGTGAAAAAAGTTGTAAAATATTTGATTTCATTGATACTTGCTATTATCATTGTACTGTTCGTACAAACTTTTGTAATAGTTGGTCATGTCATTCCGAATAATGATATGTCACCAACCCTTAACAAAGGGGATCGTGTTATTGTAAATAAAATTAAAGTTACATTTAATCAATTGAATAATGGTGATATCATTACATATAGGCGTGGTAACGAGATATATACTAGTCGGATTATTGCCAAACCTGGTCAATCAATGGCGTTTCGTCAGGGACAATTATACCGTGATGACCGACCGGTTGACGCATCTTATGCCAAGAACAGAAAAATTAAAGATTTTAGTTTGCGCAATTTTAAAGAATTAGATGGAGATATTATACCGCCTAACAATTTTGTTGTGCTAAATGATTATGATAACAATCAGCATGATTCTAGACAATTTGGTTTAATTGATAAAAAGGATATTATTGGTAATATAAGTTTGAGATATTATCCTTTTTCAAAATGGACGATTCAGTTCAAATCTTAAAAAGAGGTGTCAAAATTGAAAAAAGAATTATTGGAATGGATTATTTCAATTGCAGTCGCTTTTGTCATTTTATTTATAGTAGGTAAATTTATTGTTACGCCATATATGATTAAAGGTGAATCAATGGATCCAACTTTGAAAGATGGTGAGCGAGTAGCTGTAAACATTATTGGATATAAAACAGGTGGTTTGGAAAAAGGTAATGTAGTTGTCTTCCATGCAAACAAAAATGATGACTATGTTAAACGTGTTATCGGTGTTCCTGGTGATAAAGTAGAATATAAAAATGATACATTATATGTCAATGGTAAAAAACAAGATGAACCATATTTAAACTACAATTTAAAACATAAACAAGGTGATTATATTACTGGGACTTTCCAAGTTAAAGATTTACCGAATGCGAATCCTAAATCAAATGTCATTCCAAAAGGTAAATATTTAGTGCTTGGAGATAATCGTGAAGTAAGTAAAGATAGCCGTGCGTTTGGCCTCATTGATGAAGACCAAATTGTTGGCAAAGTTTCATTTAGATTCTGGCCATTTAGTGAATTTAAACATAATTTCAATCCTGAAAACACTAAAAATTAATATGAAACAAATAAAACATCGTTTGTCGGTTTTAATACTGATAAACGATGTTTTATTTTGTTAGTACCACAATAAAAGCTAAGTTCGAAATGAACTTATAATAAATCAATCACAATCACTTTGTGTTAAAATATGTGTCAAAGGAAGTGAGGGTTTGTCATGACATTACATGCTTATTTAGGAAGAGCAGGAACAGGTAAGTCTACGAAAATGTTAACCGAAATAAAACAAAAAATGAAACAGGATCCGCTTGGAGATCCAATCATTTTAATTGCGCCAACTCAAAGTACATTTCAATTAGAACAAGCCTTTGTCAATGATCCGGAATTAAATGGTAGTTTAAGAACAGAAGTGTTGCATTTTGAACGATTAAGTCATCGTATTTTCCAAGAAGTTGGTAGTTATAGCGAACAAAAGTTATCTAAAGCTGCAACGGAAATGATGATTTATAACATTGTTCAAGAACAACAAAAGTATTTAAAACTTTATCAATCACAAGCAAAATATTATGGTTTTAGTGAAAAATTAACAGAACAAATTCAAGATTTTAAAAAATATGCAGTAACGCCTGAACATTTAGAACACTTTATTGCTGATAAAAATATGCAAACTCGAACTAAAAATAAGTTAGAGGATATTGCTTTAATATACCGTGAGTTCGAACAACGCATTCAAAACGAGTTTATTACGGGTGAGGATTCATTACAATATTTTATTGATTGTATGCCGAAATCAGAGTGGCTAAAACGTGCTGATATATATATTGATGGTTTTCACAACTTTTCAACGATTGAGTATTTAATAATCAAAGGATTAATTAAATATGCGAAGAGTGTCACAATTATATTGACGACAGATGGTAACCACGATCAATTTAGTTTATTTAGAAAACCATCGGAAGTGTTACGACATATTGAAGAAATAGCAAATGAACTCAATATTTCTATTGAACGTCAATATTTCAAGCAATTATATCGCTTCAATAATCAAGATTTAAAGCATCTTGAACAAGAATTTGATGCACTTCAAATCAATCGAGTGGCATGTCAAGGTCATATCAATATTTTAGAATCTGCGACTATGAGAGAGGAAATAAATGAAATTGCGCGACGTATCATCGTTGATATTCGTGATAAGCAATTACGATATCAAGATATTGCTATTTTATATCGTGATGAATCTTATGCTTATTTATTTGATTCCATATTACCGCTTTATAATATTCCTTATAATATTGATACAAAGCGTTCGATGACACATCATCCGGTCATGGAAATGATTCGTTCATTGATTGAAGTTATTCAATCTAATTGGCAAGTGAATCCAATGCTACGCTTATTGAAGACTGATGTGTTAACGGCATCATATCTAAAAAGTGCATACTTAGTTGATTTACTTGAAAATTTTGTACTTGAACGTGGTATATACGGTAAACGTTGGTTAGATGATGAGCTATTTAATGTCGAACATTTTAGCAAAATGGGGCGTAAAGCGCATAAACTGACCGAAGATGAACGTAACACATTTAAACAAGTCGTTAAGTTAAAGAAAGATGTCATTGATAAAATTTTACATTTTGAAAAGCAAATGTCACAAGCGGAAACTGTAAAAGACTTTGCAACTGCTTTTTATGAAAGTATGGAATATTTCGAACTGCCAAATCAATTGATGACAGAGCGAGATGAACTTGATTTAAATGGTAATCATGAAAAGGCGGAGGAAATTGATCAAATATGGAATGGCTTAATTCAAATCCTTGATGACTTAGTTCTAGTATTTGGAGATGAACCAATGTCGATGGAACGTTTCTTAGAAGTATTTGATATTGGTTTAGAACAATTAGAATTTGTCATGATTCCACAAACATTAGATCAAGTTAGTATTGGTACGATGGATTTGGCTAAAGTCGACAATAAGCAACATGTTTACTTAGTTGGAATGAACGACGGCACCATGCCACAACCAGTAACTGCATCAAGTTTAATTACTGATGAAGAAAAGAAATATTTTGAACAACAAGCAAATGTAGAGTTGAGTCCTACATCAGATATTTTACAGATGGATGAAGCATTTGTTTGCTATGTTGCTATGACTAGAGCTAAGGGAGATGTTACATTTTCTTACAGTCTAATGGGATCAAGTGGTGATGATAAGGAGATCAGCCCATTTTTAAATCAAATTCAATCATTGTTCAACCAATTGGAAATTACTAACATTCCTCAATACCATGAAGTTAACCCATTGTCACTAATGCAACATGCTAAGCAAACCAAAATTACATTATTTGAAGCATTGCGTGCTTGGTTAGATGATGAAATTGTGGCTGATAGTTGGTTAGATGCTTATCAAGTAATTAGAGATAGCGATCATTTAAATCAAGGTTTAGATTATTTGATGTCAGCATTAACGTTTGACAATGAAACTGTAAAATTAGGTGAAACGTTGTCTAAAGATTTATATGGTAAGGAAATCAATGCCAGTGTATCTCGATTTGAAGGTTATCAACAATGCCCATTTAAACACTATGCCTCACATGGTCTTAAACTAAATGAGCGAACGAAGTATGAACTTCAAAACTTTGATTTAGGTGATATTTTCCATTCCGTTTTAAAATATATATCTGAACGTATTAATGGCGATTTTAAACAATTAGACCTGAAAAAAATAAGACAATTAACGAATGAAGCATTGGAACAAATTTTACCTAAAGTTCAGTTTAATTTATTAAATTCTTCAGCTTACTATCGTTATTTATCAAGACGCATTGGCGCTATTGTAGAAACAACACTAAGCGCATTAAAATATCAAGGCACGTATTCAAAGTTTATGCCAAAACATTTTGAGACAAGTTTTAGAAGGAAACCAAGAACAAATGACGAATTAATTGCACAAACATTAACGACAACTCAAGGTATTCCAATTAATATTAGAGGGCAAATTGACCGTATCGATACGTATACAAAGAATGATACAAGTTTTGTTAATATCATTGACTATAAATCCTCTGAAGGTAGTGCGACACTTGATTTAACGAAAGTATATTATGGTATGCAAATGCAAATGATGACATACATGGATATCGTTTTACAAAATAAACAACGCCTTGGATTAACAGATATTGTGAAGCCAGGTGGATTATTATACTTCCATGTACATGAACCTAGAATTAAATTTAAATCTTGGGCAGATATTGATGAAGATAAATTAGAACAAGATTTAATTAAAAAGTTTAAGCTGAGTGGTTTAGTGAATGCAGACCAAACTGTTATTGATGCATTGGATATTCGTTTAGAACCTAAATTCACTTCAGATATTGTACCAGTTGGTTTGAATAAAGATGGCTCTTTGAGTAAACGAGGCAGTCAAGTTGCAGATGAAGCAACGATTTATAAATTCATCCAACATAACAAAGAGAATTTTATAGAAACCGCTTCAAATATTATGGATGGACATACTGAAGTTGCACCATTAAAGTACAAACAAAAATTGCCATGTGCTTTTTGTAGTTATCAATCGGTATGTCATGTAGATGGCATGATTGATAGTAAGCGATATCGAACTGTAGATGAAACAATAAATCCAATTGAAGCAATTCAAAATATTAACATTAATGATGAATTTGGGGGTGAGCAATAGATGACAATTCCAGAGAAACCACAAGGCGTGATTTGGACTGACGCGCAATGGCAAAGTATTTACGCAACTGGACAAGATGTACTTGTTGCAGCCGCGGCAGGTTCAGGTAAAACAGCTGTACTAGTTGAGCGTATTATCCAAAAGATTTTACGTGATGGCATTGATGTCGATCGACTTTTAGTCGTAACGTTTACAAACTTAAGCGCACGTGAAATGAAGCATCGTGTAGACCAACGTATTCAAGAGGCATCGATTGCTGATCCTGCAAATGCACACTTGAAAAACCAACGTATCAAAATTCATCAAGCACAAATATCTACACTTCATAGTTTTTGCTTGAAATTAATTCAACAGCATTATGATGTATTAAATATTGACCCGAACTTTAGAACAAGCAGTGAAGCTGAAAATATTTTATTATTAGAACAAACGATAGATGAGGTCATAGAACAACATTACGATATCCTTGATCCTGCTTTTATTGAATTAACAGAGCAATTGTCTTCAGATAGAAGTGATGATCAGTTTCGAATGATTATTAAACAATTGTATTTCTTTAGCGTTGCAAATCCAAATCCTACAAATTGGTTGGATCAATTGGTGACACCATACGAAGAAGAAGCACAACAAGCGCAACTTATTCAACTACTAACAGACTTATCTAAAGTATTTATCACAGCTGCCTATGATGCTTTAAATAAGGCGAATGATTTGTTTAGTATGATGGATGGCGTCGATAAACATTTAGCTGTTATAGAAGATGAACGACGTTTAATGGGGCGTGTTTTAGAAGGTGGCTTTATTGATATACCTTATTTAACTGGTCACGAATTTGGCGCGCGTTTGCCTAATGTAACAGCGAAAATTAAAGAAGCAAATGAAATGATGGTCGATGCCTTAGAAGATGCTAAACTTCAGTATAAAAAATATAAATCATTAATTGATAAAGTGAAGAGTGATTACTTTTCAAGAGAAGCTGATGATTTGAAAGCTGATATGCAACAATTGGCGCCACGAGTAAAGTACCTTGCGCGTATTGTGAAAGATGTTATGTCAGAATTCAATCGAAAAAAGCGTAGCAAAAATATTTTAGATTTTTCTGATTATGAACATTTTGCATTACAAATTTTAACTAATGAGGATGGTTCGCCTTCAGAAATTGCCGAATCATACCGTCAACACTTCCAAGAAATATTGGTCGATGAGTATCAAGATACGAACCGAGTTCAAGAGAAAATACTATCTTGCATAAAAACGGGTGCAGAACATAATGGTAATTTATTTATGGTTGGAGATGTTAAGCAATCCATTTATAAATTTAGACAAGCTGATCCAAGTTTATTTATTGAAAAGTATCAACGCTTTACTATAAATGGAGATGGCACTGGACGTCGAATTGATTTGTCGCAAAACTTCCGTTCTCGAAAAGAAGTACTGTCAACGACTAACTATATATTCAAACATATGATGGATGAACAAGTCGGTGAAGTAAATTATGATGAATCAGCACAATTGTATTATGGTGCACCATATGATGAATCGGACCATCCAGTAAACTTAAAAGTGCTTGTTGAAGCGGATCAAGAACATAGTGATTTAACTGGTAGTGAACAAGAAGCGCATTTTATAGTAGAACAAGTTAAAGATATCTTAGAACATCAAAAAGTTTATGATATGAAAACAGGAAGCTATAGAAGTGCGACATACAAAGATATCGTTATTCTAGAACGCAGCTTTGGACAAGCTCGCAATTTACAACAAGCCTTTAAAAATGAAGATATTCCATTCCATGTGAATAGTCGTGAAGGTTACTTTGAACAAACAGAAGTCCGCTTAGTATTATCATTTTTAAGAGCGATAGATAATCCATTACAAGATATTTATTTAGTTGGGTTAATGCGCTCCGTTATATATCAGTTCAAAGAAGACGAATTAGCTCAAATTAGAATATTGAGTCCAAATGATGACTACTTCTATCAATCGATTGTAAATTACATTAATGACGAAGTAGCAGATGCTATTTTAGTTGATAAATTAAAGATGTTTTTATCAGATATTCAAAGTTACCAACAATATAGTAAAGATCATCCGGTGTATCAGTTAATTGATAAATTTTATAATGATCATTATGTTATTCAATACTTTAGTGGACTTATTGGTGGACGTGGACGACGTGCAAACCTTTATGGTTTATTTAATAAAGCTATCGAGTTTGAGAATTCAAGTTTTAGAGGTTTATATCAATTTATTCGTTTTATCGATGAATTGATTGAAAGAGGCAAAGATTTTGGTGAGGAAAATGTAGTTGGTCCAAACGATAATGTCGTTAGAATGATGACAATTCATAGTAGTAAAGGTCTAGAGTTTCCATTTGTCATTTATTCTGGATTGTCAAAAGATTTTAATAAACGTGATTTGAAACAACCAGTTATTTTAAATCAGCAATTTGGTCTCGGAATGGATTATTTTGATGTGGATAAAGAAATGGCATTTCCATCTTTAGCTTCGGTTGCATATAAAGCTGTTGCCGAAAAAGAACTTGTGTCAGAAGAAATGCGATTAGTCTATGTAGCATTAACAAGAGCGAAAGAACAACTTTATTTAATTGGTAGAGTGAAAAATGATAAATCGTTACTAGAACTAGAGCAATTGTCTATTTCTGGTGAGCATATTGCTGTCAATGAACGATTAACTTCACCAAATCCGTTCCATCTTATTTATAGTATTTTATCTAAACATCAATCTGCGTCAATTCCAGATGATTTAAAATTTGAAAAAGATATAGCACAAGTTGAAGATAGTAGTCGTCCGAATGTAAATATTTCAATTATATACTTTGAAGATGTGTCTACAGAAACCATTTTAGATAATAATGAATATCGTTCGGTTAATCAATTAGAAACTATGCAAAATGGTAATGAGGATGTTAAAGCACAAATTAAACACCAACTTGATTATCAATATCCATATGTAAATGATACTAAAAAGCCATCAAAACAATCTGTTTCTGAATTGAAAAGGCAATATGAAACAGAAGAAAGTGGCACAAGTTACGAACGAGTAAGACAATATCGTATCGGTTTTTCAACGTATGAACGACCTAAATTTCTAAGTGAACAAGGTAAACGAAAAGCGAATGAAATTGGTACGTTAATGCATACAGTGATGCAACATTTACCATTCAAAAAAGAACGCATATCTGAAGTTGAGTTACATCAGTATATCGATGGATTAATCGATAAACATATTATCGAAGCAGATGCGAAAAAAGATATCCGTATGGATGAAATAATGACATTTATCAATAGTGAGTTATATTCGATTATTGCTGAAGCAGAGCAAGTTTATCGTGAATTACCGTTTGTAGTTAACCAAGCATTAGTTGACCAATTGCCACAAGGAGACGAAGACGTCTCAATTATTCAAGGTATGATTGACTTAATCTTTGTTAAAGATGGTGTGCATTATTTTGTAGACTATAAAACCGATGCATTTAATCGTCGCCGTGGGATGACAGATGAAGAAATTGGTACACAATTAAAAAATAAATATAAGATACAGATGAAATATTATCAAAATACGCTTCAAACGATTCTTAATAAAGAAGTTAAAGGTTATTTATACTTCTTCAAATTTGGTACATTGCAACTGTAGTATTTTGATTTTCAAAAGAATAAAAAAATTTCGATTAAGTGCAAAGCCCTTGTAGCAGAATGAACACAACTCATTTTCAAAATTGTCTTACTTATTTATTTGTTATTTGATAACGAAAAAAGTTATAATGTGAATTAAGATAAAGATGAGGAGTTGAGAATGAATGAAATTCTTATCATTCAAGTATAATGACAAAACTTCATATGGCGTTAAAGTAAAACGCGAAGATGCTGTATGGGATTTAACACAAGTATTTGCTGACTTTGCAGAAGGAGATTTCCATCCTAAAACATTGTTAGCTGGTTTACAACAAAATCATACTTTAGATTTTCAAGAACAAGTACGTAAAGCAGTTGTAGCAGCAGAAGATAGCGGCAAAGCTGAAGACTATAAAATTTCATTTAATGACATTGAATTCTTACCACCAGTAACACCTCCGAATAATGTGATTGCTTTTGGTAGAAATTACAAAGATCATGCGAACGAATTAAATCATGAAGTAGAAAGATTATATGTATTTACAAAAGCAGCGTCATCTTTAACAGGAGATAATGCAACAATTCCAAATCATAAAGATATTACTGATCAATTAGATTATGAAGGTGAATTAGGTATTGTTATTGGTAAGTCTGGTGAAAAGATTCCAAAAGCATTAGCTTTAGATTATGTTTACGGCTATACAATTATTAACGATATCACTGATCGCAAAGCACAAAGTGAACAAGATCAAGCATTTTTATCAAAAAGTTTAACTGGCGGTTGCCCAATGGGTCCTTATATCGTTACTAAAGACGAACTACCATTACCTGAAAATGTAAATATTGTTACAAAAGTTAACAATGAAATTAGACAAGATGGTAACACTGGCGAAATGATTCTTAAAATTGATGAATTAATAGAAGAAATTTCAAAATATGTTGCACTACATCCGGGAGATATTATTGCAACTGGTACACCAGCAGGCGTTGGTGCAGGTATGCAACCACCTAAATTCTTACAACCAGGTGATGAAGTTAAAGTGACTATTGATAATATTGGAACGCTGACAACTTATATCGCTAAATAATTATCATTTAAAAAGCTAACCAGTCTTTATATAGATTGGTTAGTTTTTTGCTTTTCTAATAAGGTGTTAAAGATCATTGTTTATAATGTTACCATTTTGAGATGAAAGTGAAATATTGATATTAAGAAGTAGTTGATTATTTTACAGCAGATGCACAATATTCTAATAAGGAATAAAATGTCATGTTCTTCCTCTCAAATATAGAAGTGTGGTAGAATATATATTCGTGTATAATCAAATCATGATTAAATTACAAGCAAGTGGGTATTAATCCCAAGAAGCTTTAATTTAATAATATAAATTATTAAAGTGGGGGGAATCAGTATGTTACATTTACATATATTAAGTTGGGTATTAGCGATTATTTTATTTATCGCTACATACTTAAACATTTCAAAAAATCAAGGCGGATCACCATTTTTCAAACCGTTGCACATGATTTTACGCTTATTTATGCTGTTGACGTTAATTTCAGGATTTTGGATATTAATTCAGTCATTTATGAATGGCGGGGCAAATCATATGTTGCTTACATTGAAAATGCTGTGTGGTGTTGCAGTAGTTGGATTGATGGAAGTGTCGATTGCTAAAAGAAAGAGACATGAACAAAGTCACACAATGTTTTGGATAACAATTGCATTAATTATCATCACAATGGTATTAGGTGTCATTCTACCGTTAGGGCCTATATCAAAATTATTCGGTATTGGCTAATTGATAAGACATATAGTTTATGACATAAGGCATGGACAATTATTAGTCCAAGACCTTATGTCTTTTTTGATTTTAAAAATGTTAAACATAAAAAATGGACTGGATAGTAGTACCAGTCCAACATAATTCTAACCTAGACAATTAAGATTAGATTGAATCGCATGATTCATTTATTTAGCTTTGTAACCAATCATATTGATTAAATCTTTAGGGTGGCTATATGGTGGTGCATAAGCCACTTCAAACTCAGTTAACTCATCTACAGTTAGCTGGTTCATCATTGCCATCGATAGTACATCAATACGTTTATCTGCACCTTCTTTTCCTACTGCAGCTGCTCTTAAAATCTGACGGTTTGAAGTGTCATAATATACTCTTAAGTGTAAAGGGGAATTTCCTGGGTAATAATTCGCGTGTGCACCTTGAGTGACTTCCACCATTTTATAGTCAAATTGCTTCAGTTCGTTTGGTTTAACGCCGACACTCGCAAATGTATAATCAAAGAACTTCACAATATTGTTGCCTAAGAAGCCTTTGAATTCAATAGTGTCATTTCCAGCAATTTGTTCGGCAACAATACTTGCTGCACGGTGAGCGCCCCAAGCTAAAGGAACACTAGCCGTTAGATCGACATGTCGATAATGTGATGTTGCAATATCTCCTATTGCATAAATGTTTGGAACATTTGTTTCAAATTTATCGTTTACCGGTATGAAGCCTTTTCGATCAAGTTTGATATTTGAACTTTCGATAAATTTTGAATTGGGGTGAGTACCGACACCTTCAATAATCATATCGTAATGTTCAACTTTTCCTGATTTAAATGTAATTTCATTTCCATTGATAGCATCAATTTCCTCATTTAAACGGTATGGAATCTCCCGCTTATCTAATTCATCAAGTATAGGTTGATTCATGTCGGTATCCATTAATTTATTTATCTTATCAGATCGATGAATTAAAGTAGGGTGTAAACCACGTTCATAAAGATTTTCAAGAACTTCTAATGAAACATACCCTGCACCTACAACCAATACTTTATCAACTTGATTTGCTTTGATGAATTGATCGATAGCATCAGTGTCTTCTAAATTTCTAAGTGTAAATGTAATATCACTCTCAAAGCCAAGGCTATTTGCACTTGCACCAGGGCTTAAAATGAGTTTATCGTAAGATTCTTCAAATTGTTCGTTGGTCTTTCTATTTAATACAGTTACAGTTTGTCTTTCATCATTGATTGCAATAACTTCATGATAAGTTTTTACTGTGATTTGCTTTCTATCATAAAATTTTTCAGGTGTATACGCTAAAGCATATTTTCTATCTTCAACAACTTCGCCAATGACATAAGGCAATGCACAATTAGCAAAGCTCATATCACGATCTTTTTCAAAAATAATAATGTCACTTTCTTTATCTAAACGTCGAATTTGGCTGGCACATGTTGCACCGCCAGCGACCGCTCCGACTACGACTATTTTGGGCATCGTAACTTACCTCCTATTGTTTTAAAATATTATAAAATGATTAGTTATAAATTAACAGTAATATCTAATATTTAAATTAAAGAAATCATTCAAATATCGACCAATGCCATCTTCATTATTGTTGAATGTAATATTATTCGCTACATCTTTAAGTTCTTGCAAACCATTTTCCATAGCAACACCATGGCGGGCGTACTCAATCATTTCAATATCATTATCTTCATCACCGAATGCAATAATATTATTTCGGTCAATATTTAAAAATTGTCTAACTTGCTCAATGCCTCTTGCTTTATTAATACCAAGTTTTACAATTTCAATGACAGGGAATGGTGCGCCCCAGCGTCGATGCTCAATATGATCGGCATAAAAATGAGTAAGCATATTTTTGATTTCAGGTATTTTACTTTCTTCGGCTTCAATTAAAATTGAGGTAGGGGATTCTTTCAAGTGGACAAGTAAATTACCAGTTTGAATTCTTGGATTACCCATTGAAAAACCTTCAAATAATCTTGGATCATGATTGTTAATGAAAACATAATCTTTCACTTCTGCTATAATATTCGATACTTGATATTGTTGTAATCCTTGAATAATGTTTTGTGCGATGCCTAAATCTAAAATTTCATGGCAAGTTTTGAAGTTTTTATCTTTAGGGTGATGTACGTAAGCGCCATTAAAATTAACAATTGGTGTCGTTAAATTTAATTCATGATAATACATTTGACTTGCACGATAAGGTCTGCCAGTCGCAATCATAATTTGGTGTCCACGTTGTTGTAATTCATTTAATACTTGTTTAGTATATGATGAAATTTCTTTGTTATCGTTTAATAATGTTCCGTCTAAGTCTAGACATATTAAATGTGGTTGCATATCTCTCTCCTCATAAGTTGCTTAGTTCATATAGATACATCATAGCATTTTATTGGCGTTTTGTCGGATATTTGATATATTATGAATAATATGACATTAAAGAGGTGATATGGATGGAAGAGGCATTGAAAGATAGTATCTTAGGTGCATTAGAAATGGTAATTGACCCTGAATTAGGAATTGATATCGTTAATTTAGGTTTAGTATACAAAGTGAATGTTGATGATGAAGGCGTATGTACAGTTGATATGACTTTAACATCAATGGGATGTCCAATGGGACCTCAAATTATTGATCAAGTTAAAACAGTATTAGCAGAGATTCCTGAAATTCAGGATACTGAAGTGAATATCGTATGGAGTCCACCTTGGACAAAAGATATGATGTCACGTTACGCTAAGATTGCACTTGGTGTGAGCTAACATAAACGTGCATTGCCTGTAGAAATTGGAAATCCAATTGGGGATCCGCTCCCAACTTGCATTGCTTGTAGAATTTCTTTTCGAAATTCTCTGTGTTTGGGCCCGCTCCCCAACTCGCATTGCTTGTAGAATTTCTTTTTGAAATTCTCTGTGTTTGGGCCCCGCAGTCAATATAACCTTGTAGAGTATAATTCATTGTGAATAAGCTCCCTTCAAAGTAGACATTGAAAAATGAAAATTTTGAAGGGAGCCTTATTTATGTTCTAGGTTCTGATTTTATTTTGAAAATTTATATCTAACTTGTTTCAAAAAATATGAATTAAGACAGTGTTTCTCACTTCTAAGAGCGCACAATTCATTTTCTAGTTGAATATTTTCTTGAAAATTTTTATAATAAATTGAATTTATATTACAGTTATATTACAATACATAATACTTCATAGTTTTTAAGTTGCCGAGTTGCATTACAAATTGGATTTCGAAGTAAGAATCATCATTGGTAATTTTTTTAATTTAACAGTATTTTAGTCAATATGATTTTGATGATGTCGTAATTCAATAATATACATATGCATTTCAATATTCTTTTAAACAGCATAACTAAATTTAATTAAGCATCTAAGAAGAACAGTTTTAAAAGGGAAGAATGCAAAAATGAACAAAACAAAGGGTTTTACAAAGTATAAGAAAATGAGATATATGCCAGGGCTCGATGGTTTGAGGGCAATCGCTGTTCTAGGAATTATTATTTACCACTTAAATAAGCAATGGTTGACAGGTGGCTTTTTAGGTGTGGATACATTTTTTGTGATCTCTGGTTATTTAATTACGAGCTTATTACTAAAAGAGTATGATGACACAGGTATCATTAAATTGAAAAGCTTTTGGATACGTCGTTTAAAACGTTTATTACCAGCAGTCATAGTTTTATTAATGGTTGTAGGGACAGCAACCTTATTATTAAAATCAGATAATATCATTAGGGTTAAACATGATATTATTGCTGCGATATTTTATGTATCAAACTGGTGGTATATAGCAAAAGATGTTAATTATTTTGAGCAATTTTCATTTATGCCATTAAAGCATTTATGGTCTTTAGCAATTGAAGAACAGTTTTACATATTTTTCCCAGTTATTTTGGTTACATTATTGTTAACAATTAAAAAGCGATACAAAATAGGATTTATTTTTTGGGGAGTATCAATAATTTCTTTAGGGTTAATGATGTTTATCTACAGTATTAATGGGGATCATTCACGAGTGTATTTTGGTACAGATACTAGATTACAGACATTGTTACTGGGTGTTATTTTAGCTTTTTTATGGCCACCGTTTAAATTGAAAAATGATCCACCTAAAGTTGTAAAATATGTTATTGATAGCATAGGTAGTTTATCATTTATAATACTTATATTATTATTTTTCATTATTAATGATGAGACGAATTGGATATATGATGGTGGTTTCTATTTAATATCCATATTAACGTTATTTATTATTGCCAGTGTCGTTCATCCATCTACATGGATAGCGAAGATATTTTCAAATCCAGTGTTAGTATTTATCGGGAAAAGGTCTTATAGTTTATATTTATGGCATTTTGCAGTAATTAGTTTCGTACATAGTTACTATGTAGACGGACAGATACCTGTATATGTGTACTTTATAGATATAAGTTTAACAATTATATTTGCAGAGCTATCATATCGCTTTATAGAAACTCCATTTAGAAAAGAAGGTATTAAAGCTTTAAATTGGCGACCTTCTTATATACCACAATTTATAAGAATGGCAATTGTAGTAACCTTGTTAATTCCATTTATGTTGATTTTAGTAGGTGCATTCAATAAATATGGTAAAGACATTATTGGAGAAAAAGCGAATAGCTTTGATACCACTATTGAAGATAATTATTTAATGCGGATAGCACCAATTGATAACATACACATTGATGGCTTAGTAAGTGAGAAGAAAAAGGAATCTTCCGACGTATATAATAATATTAAACCTCTTTTAATCGGTGATTCAGTAATGGTTGATATCGGTGAGTCATTTAAGTCATCAGTTCCTAAGTCTAGAATTGATGGAAAAGTAGGGCGTCAATTGTATCAAACCTTACCTTTAGTTAAAGCGAATTATTCACAATATAAAAAATCATCTGATCAAGTCGTATTAGAATTAGGTACAAATGGCGACTTTACTGTCAAACAGCTCGACGATTTACTAAATCAATTTGGAAAAGCCAAGATTTATTTAGTTAATACACGTGTTCCAAGAATTTATGAGGCAAATGTAAATCGATTATTAGCTGACGCAGCGAAACGAAAGTCCAATGTCACATTAATTGATTGGTATAAGCGATCACAAGGACATAGTGAATATTTTGCACCAGACGGTGTACATTTAGAGTACAAAGGAGTCCTAGCTTTAAAAGATGAAATATTAAAAGCACTTAAAAAGAAATAACATATGTTTAATAAGTCTAGTTAATGTGTAACGTAACATTAGCTAGATTTTTTTAATTCAAAAAATTATTTACAAATATTAGGAAATTTAAGTGTAAAAGAGTTGATAAATGATTATATTGGGACTATAATATAATTAAGGTCAAAGAAAGTCAAAGTCAAAAGTGCAACTTGACCAACTCTACAAATTAGAGGTGAAATTATATGGATATAAATAAAATGACATATGCTGTTCAAAGTGCTTTACAACAAGCAGTTGAACTGAGTCAGCAACATAAATTACAAAATATAGAAATTGAGGCAATTTTAAGCGCTGCCTTAAATGAAAGTGAAAGCTTATATAAAAGTATTTTAGAACGAGCAAATATTGAGGTAGATCAATTAAACAAAGCTTATGAAGACAAACTAAACACGTATGCATCTGTAGAAGGTGACAATATACAATATGGTCAATATATTAGCCAACAAGCAAACCAATTGATAACTAAGGCTGAATCATACATGAAAGAATATGAAGATGAATATATTTCAATGGAGCATATTTTACGTTCGGCAATGGACATTGATCAAACAACAAAACATTATATAAATAATAAAGTAGAAGTTATCAAAGAAATTATTAAAAAAGTAAGAGGGGGAAATCACGTGACATCACAAAATCCAGAAGTTAATTACGAAGCATTAGCTAAATATGGCCGCGACTTAGTAGAAGAAGTTAGACAAGGTAAAATGGATCCTGTTATAGGAAGAGATGAAGAAATTCGAAATACGATTCGTATTTTAAGTCGTAAAACTAAAAACAACCCTGTGCTCATTGGTGAACCAGGTGTTGGTAAAACTGCAATTGTTGAAGGATTAGCGCAGCGTATAGTTAAGAAAGATGTGCCAGAATCATTATTAGATAAAACTGTTTTTGAGTTAGATTTAAGCGCATTAGTAGCGGGCGCTAAATATCGTGGTGAATTTGAAGAGAGATTAAAAGCAGTCCTAAAAGAAGTTAAAGAGTCTGATGGTAGAATTATATTATTTATTGATGAAATCCATATGCTTGTTGGTGCTGGTAAAACAGATGGTGCCATGGATGCAGGCAACATGCTAAAACCAATGTTAGCACGAGGAGAGTTACATTGTATTGGTGCAACAACTTTAAATGAATATCGAGAATATATTGAAAAAGATTCGGCATTAGAGCGTCGTTTCCAAAAAGTAGCAGTTAGTGAGCCTGATGTTGAAGATACAATTTCAATTTTACGTGGTTTAAAAGAACGATATGAAGTGTATCATGGTGTGCGTATTCAAGATAGAGCCTTAGTTGCTGCCGCTGAATTGTCTGATCGTTACATCACTGATCGTTTTTTACCAGATAAAGCGATTGATTTAGTTGACCAAGCATGTGCAACAATTCGTACGGAAATGGGATCAAATCCAACTGAATTGGATCAAGTTAATAGACGTGTCATGCAATTAGAAATTGAAGAAAGCGCACTTAAAAATGAATCTGACAATGCGAGCAAACAGAGATTACAAGAACTACAAGAAGAGCTTGCCAATGAAAAAGAGAAACAAGCAGCACTTCAATCTCGTGTAGAATCAGAAAAAGAAAAAATAGCAAATTTACAAGAAAAACGTGCGCAACTAGATGAAAGTAGACAAGCGTTGGAAGATGCACAAACAAATAACAATTTAGAAAAAGCTGCTGAACTACAATATGGAACAATTCCTCAATTGGAAAAAGAACTTAGAGAATTAGAGGATAATTTCCAAGATGAGCAAGGTGAAGATACAGATCGAATGATTCGTGAAGTTGTAACAGACGAAGAAATTGGCGATATTGTCAGCCAATGGACAGGCATACCAGTTTCAAAATTAGTTGAAACAGAACGTGAAAAATTACTTCACTTAAGTGACATCTTGCATAAACGTGTTGTAGGTCAAGATAAAGCGGTTGACCTGGTTTCAGATGCAGTAGTTAGAGCAAGAGCAGGTATTAAAGATCCAAACAGACCTATTGGTAGTTTCTTATTCCTAGGTCCAACTGGAGTAGGTAAAACTGAATTAGCTAAATCATTAGCTGCATCATTATTTGATTCTGAAAAACATATGATTCGTATTGATATGAGTGAATATATGGAAAAACATGCAGTATCAAGATTGATAGGGGCACCTCCAGGATATATTGGACATGATGAAGGGGGTCAATTAACTGAAGCGGTTCGTCGTAATCCATACTCAGTTATTTTATTAGATGAGGTTGAAAAAGCGCATACTGACGTCTTTAATGTATTATTGCAAATTTTAGATGAAGGTCGTTTAACTGATTCTAAAGGACGTAGCGTTGATTTTAAAAATACTATTATTATTATGACAAGTAATATTGGATCTCAAGTTTTATTAGAAAACGTAAAAGAGACTGGTGAAATTACAGAATCAACAGAAAAAGCTGTTATGACAAGTTTAAATGCATATTTCAAACCAGAAATTTTGAATCGTATGGATGATATCGTATTATTTAAACCATTATCTATTGATGACATGAGTATGATTGTAGATAAAATCTTAACGCAATTAAATATAAGATTACTAGAACAACGAATCTCAATTGAAGTTTCTGATGATGCTAAAGCTTGGCTAGGTCAAGAGGCTTATGAACCTCAATACGGTGCAAGACCATTAAAACGTTTTGTACAACGCCAAATTGAAACACCATTAGCACGTATGATGATTAAAGAGGGATTCCCAGAAGGTACAACGATTAAAGTTAATTTAAATTCAGACAATAACTTAACGTTTAATGTTGAAAAAATTCATGAATAAAATTGAACCAAGAATGTGATGATTAATCGCATTCTTGGTTTTTTAGATTTGAAATTTATTATAATTGTTCATTGGCAATATACTTTTTAAATGATCTAATAAACGCCAATATTTCTGGACTTTCTTTTTTGCTGTATATATATGTAAATGAAATAGGTGCTTGTAAAATTTTCGTGTTAATAACCGAAATATTGTAATCACTATCTGTTGTTATATAAATAGGCAGGAATGATATACCTTGATTCATTTCGATTAATTTAATTGAAGTATGCACATCATTGATAGATAGAAATTGTGCTTTTTCATAAATATTTAAAATATTATTTTTAAGTGATGACCAATATTCTGGATGGTTATCACTTATTATTTTGTATTTTTCAAATAAAGATGCCTCGGTTAGAAGATGATTATTCTCTTTATTGGGAGCAATCAATACAATTTTACCTTCGCATACTTTTTCAGAATGAACTTCTCTTAGTTTAGGTTGATTTCTGCTAATCCCGATGTCATACGTATGATTATTAATATCTTTTTCAATATTTTCATTTTTGACATGGAGAGAAACATCAATAAACGGATGCTCGTTAAAGAAAGATTTTAAAAATTTGGGCATAATGAATGTCGCGATATATGAAGACACGACAACATTTAATTTCGATTGAAACATCGTCTTTTTAAGTTGGATATGCTTGATGCCACTTTCATATTGTTCAATAAAACTTTGCGCAATTGGAAGAAATGTATGACCATCTTCAGTCAAGATAATTTGATTTTTATAAGTTTCAAATAGTTTCACATTGAGATGCTGTTCTAAATTTTTAATTTGCTTATGTATAGAAGGTATAGTGAGATTAATTTCTTCACTAGCTAATCGATAGTTTAACGTCTTCGCTAAAATGACAAATGTATAGTACCAATCCAAATTCATGAACTTACCTCTTTCAAAAAAGTTAATAATTCATTAGATAATATTTAATTTTTATTGCATAAAAATAATATTAATATTATATCAGAGGTTACCGAGGGGGTGAAGTAATATGATTCGAATTCAAGATAATACAATAAGGGATGGTATGCAACAAAGTAATGTTCGTAAAAGCATTATTGTAAAAAAAGAAGTGTTACAAGAAATAAATAAGATAAGCATAAATTCTGTGGAAGTTGGCATGTGCACAACTTTTGAGGATGAATATAATATTCATCAATACCGAGAAATTTTAAATAATGATAAAGAAATAGTAGTCTTAACTCGGCTAGATGAAAATGAAATTAATAAAATTCTAAATTTAAAAATACATAACCTAGCAGTAAAAATACTTTTACCAATATCTGATTTACACATAAAAGAAAAACTTAACTTCACAAGTGAGTATTACAATGAACGAATTAATAAGTGTTTAAATATGATAAAGGTAAATCAAGTAGCAATTGATATTTGTTTTGAAGATGCTACAAGATGTTCATTAGAAAAATTATGTGAATATATGGAAATGATTTCAAAATTTCCAATAAGAACAGTTACTTTTGCTGATACTGTTGGATGTTCAACTCCATTTGAATATGGAAATATTTTTAAGGAATTTGTAAAAAAATATCCAAATATAACTTTTTCTGCTCATTGTCATAATGATCTTGGATTGGCTACTGCCAACACATTTGCTGCTATTTTAAATGGTGCACAGCAAATCGAGACAACTTTTTTAGGAATTGGTGAAAGAGCAGGTAATGCCTCAATTGAAGAGATAATAGCAATTTTAACAAAAAAGCAAATAGTAATGACTTCATTGAATTTACCAGATATTTATAAAACTAGCATGAATATAAGTAAAATACTTGATATTCGATTAGCTGAAAATAAACCTGTTATCGGAAAAAATATATTTAAACATGAATCAGGCATTCATCAAGATGGCACTAATAAAAATATAAGTATGTACCAGTATATATTACCTAGTGATTTAGGATTAAAAAATTCAAAAGCAGTGCAATTTCCAATAAGTAATATTTCGAGTAAGAAAATTTTGAAAAATAAATTTAAATCAATTGTGCATCCTAAAGATATTGAGGAAAACATATCATTTTATAAACTCATAAACAAATTCATACCTGAGGTTGTACCTGAAGATACAGCAGACTTACTTCAGGTAATAAAAGGGAGGAGTAAAGATGGAAATTTTAAATGAATCTGTTGAAAGCTTTGAAAAATTATACTTACAACTACAAAATAGTTACCCCATAATTGTTCCCACGGATACAAATTATAATTTATGCAGCTTGTCTAACAATAAAATTTGCATTGATAGAATATTTAAATATAAAAAGCGTTCAAAAGACAAACCGTTATCTTTATTTATTGATGAACCAGAAGACTGGAAATTATATGGAGAAAATAAAAATGTAGAATTAGTAGATAAACTGGTTAATATATTTTGGCCAGGTCCATTAAATATTATTTTGAAAAATAAAACGAATTATAACTACATGCTTAATAATTCAGATAGTATTGCGATTGGATGTGTTCAAAATAAAACAATGAGAAATCTAATTTCCTACATTCAATCACCAATTGCTATCACTTCAGCGAATATTTCAGGAACTGCTGATGATATATTGATAACTGAAAATGAAGCAATTAAACATATGGGGAATAATGTTAATTATATGCTTAGGAGTAAAAATAAAAGTAAATATAAATCATCAAGTACGATTATTAAAGTGACGGGGAATAAAATTGAACTCTTAAGAGAAGGGGATATAAAATTCGAAGAAATAAAAGCAAAACTAGGTTCAGGTATTCAATATGAATAAATTAATACTTGGAATTTATTTATATCGAATTTTGTCAAGAGCTTACTTCTATTTGCCATTTTTATTAATTTATTTTTTAGCACAAAACTATTCTATAATGCAGTTAGAAATACTAATGGCGACATATGGAGTTGCAGCTTTTTTGTTCGGTTTATATAAAGAGAAAATATTTAGAATTTATCAGATAAAAGATGCTTATAAATTAATTGTGAGTGAGGTATTTAAAATAATAGGCTTAATATTATTATTGTATCCAAGCCATTTTTATATTTTATTAGTAGCCCAACTGTTATTAGGTTTGAGTTATTCAATAATGGCTGGAGTAGATACTTCTATTATTAAAATGAATATAAAAAATCATAAACTTATACAAAATAAATCTAATGGTTATATGTTTTTATCATTATTAATTTCAGGAATTATTGGGAGTTACCTTTATGGAATTAATATAAAATGGCCGATTTATATGACAGGTTTATTTTCGATTTTAACAATTTTAGTTATTCTACTCACATTGGTTGAAAACGTTGATTGTAATATAAAATCGGAATCTAAGAGAAAGAGAAAAAAATTATTGGCTGATGAGAAATTTTGGGTATTACATTATTCTTTTTTAAGAGCTTTAATATTAGGGTTTTTTGTAGGATTTATTCCAATTAATTTGTATATTGATTTAAAACTGAATAACGTTCAATTTATATCTGTATTAACTAGTTATACAATAATGGGTTACATTTCTTCCCGCTACTTGACTAGATATTTGAATTATAAATTTCTATCTGAAATTTGTTTAGTAATATTTTTAATAATATATACATTCCAAAATATTATTGCAATTACAATCGCTATTTTATTTTTAGGGATTTCTTCAGGCTTAACTCGTCCTCAGACAATTAATGAACTTTCAAATAGTAGTAACTTAGCAGCTATACTTAATTACGCGGAAACACTGTACTTTATTTTTAATATAGCATTTTTACTTATTGGTGGTTACCTATATTCAATTGGAACTATTCAATATTTAATGTTATTTATGTCATTATTGACGTTTATATATTTACTAACATTATTTTATTTAAGGAGAGATCAACATGAAAATCAACACAGAATTTAAAGGAAATAATATACCATATGAATATGCGGCAGGCGCAGATATAAGTGATTTAATAAATGGCAATCCAATTAAATCATTCCCGTTTGAAATAACAGAACTTCCAAAAGATACTAAATATCTTGCATGGTCTCTGATAGATTATGATGCAATACCAGTTTGCGGATTTGCATGGATTCATTGGAGCGTTGCTAATGTAAGTGTCACTCGTGATTCAATTTCAATTAAACCTGATTTATCAAGAACAAAGGGCGACTATGTACAAGGTAAAAATAGCTTCACTAGTGGTTTGTTAGCTGATGATTTTTCAGAAATAGAAAATCACTATGTAGGACCTACACCACCTGATCAAGATCATCAATATGAATTAACAGTTTATGCGTTAGATCATTCTTTAAATTTGAAGAATGGGTTCTACTTGAATGAATTTTTAAAAGAAGTAAATCAACATAAAATTGATCAAACAAGTATTAACCTTATAGGAAGAAAAATTTAATACTAAATATCTCATCAATATAAAATTGTTCAATTAAAAGTACAAAGAAACAAAGGTTTTAATTTATATATTAGGTACGGCGTTCGCTATAATGCAAAGAAGTAATTAAATTTAAGAAATGTAAACTTAGTTATTGTAATGTGAATTTATTTGAAAAAATAGAAAGTATTAACAATTATAGCTTTTACATTAATTAAAATTTATTTTTAAAAACAAGTAAACAATTTACATACTTATAATTTTTGAAACTTTTCAATTTGTGTTATATTGATTTTGTAAGATACTTTAACTCACAAAGGAGAGAGATTATATGAAATTAAAATCATTTATAACTGTAACTTTGGCACTGGGCATGATCGCAACGACTGGCGCTACTGTGGCAAGTAATGAGGTATCTGCAGCAGAAAAGGACAAACAACCAGCAACTCAAAAAGCTAAAGAAATGCAAAATGTTCCATATACAATTGCAGTAGATGGCATTATGGCTTTCAATCAATCTTACTTAAATTTACCAAAAGATAGCCAATTATCATATTTAGATTTAGGAAATAAAGTTAAAGCTTTATTATATGATGAACGCGGTGTAACACCTGAGAAGATTCGAAATGCAAAATCTGCCGTTTACACGATTACTTGGAAAGATAGTAGTAAAAAAGAAGTGGATCTTAAGAAAGATAGCTACACAGCAAACTTGTTTGATTCAAATTCAATTAAACAAATTGATATTAATGTAAAAACTAAATAAACACTTAAAATTATCAAATTCAACATGAAGCATTTAATTTTACAGTGATGATTATAATATAATTGCCTTGATACAAAGATTACTCGTAAATGACATCTTTGTATTAAGGCTTTTTCTAAATTTAAAAGTGATGGGTTAGAGGTCATTGAGCTTTAAAATATTCAAAATACAAAACATTAATGGCCAAAAATAAAAGCCGCCTTTATCTGGGCAGCTTCAATAATAAGAAAGACATATTTCATTTTATACTAAATAGTTATTGTGATGAATCTTTCGGCGGTTTAATTACTGCAGCAAAAATTGCTGTGAAAATCGTGAACAATACTGCCATGATAATTGGATTCACTAAATTTAAGCTGTCTCCACCTACTAGGCTATTAAGTACAAAGTTAACCATTTGCATTAATAATAATGCCCAAAAGAATGTTACGAGGTGTTTCATGTCATTCTACCTCCACTTTAATTATATATATTTTATTTTAAGTGAAAGTTAGAAATTTGTATAGTAACATCTCATATATTTTGACCATATTATACAGTTTAAATAAATGATTTTATCTGAATGGCTATTCTAATTTAAGCACATTAAAACAAATTTCATACTGGAATTTGACGATAATAAAGCATTAAAATTTTATTAACTAGTCAATATTCCTACCTCTGACTTGAGTTTAAAAAGTAATCTATGTTAAATTAATACCTGGTATTAAAAATTTTATTAAGAAGGTGTTCAACTATGAACGTGGGTATTAAAGGTTTTGGTGCATATGCACCAGAAAAGATTATTGACAATGCCTATTTTGAGCAATTTTTAGATACATCTGATGAATGGATTTCTAAGATGACTGGAATTAAAGAAAGACATTGGGCAGATGACGATCAAGATACTTCAGATTTAGCATATGAAGCAAGTGTAAAAGCAATCGCTGACGCTGGTATTCAGCCCGAAGATATAGATATGATAATTGTTGCCACAGCAACTGGAGATATGCCATTTCCAACTGTCGCAAATATGTTGCAAGAACGTTTAGGGACGGGCAAAGTTGCCTCTATGGATCAACTTGCAGCATGTTCAGGATTTATGTATTCAATGATTACAGCTAAACAATATGTTCAATCTGGAGATTATCATAATATTTTAGTTGTCGGTGCAGATAAATTATCTAAAATAACAGATTTAACTGACCGTTCTACTGCAGTTCTATTTGGAGATGGTGCAGGTGCGGTTATTATCGGTGAAGTTTCAGAAGGCAGAGGTATTATAAGTTATGAAATGGGTTCTGATGGCACTGGTGGTAAACATTTATATTTAGATAAAGATACTGGTAAACTGAAAATGAATGGTCGAGAAGTATTTAAATTTGCTGTTAGAATTATGGGTGATGCATCAACACGTGTAGTTGAAAAAGCGAATTTAACATCAGATGATATAGATTTATTTATTCCTCATCAAGCTAATATTAGAATTATGGAATCAGCTAGAGAACGCTTAGGTATTTCAAAAGACAAAATGAGTGTTTCTGTAAATAAATATGGAAATACTTCAGCTGCGTCAATACCTTTAAGTATCGATCAAGAATTAAAAAATGGTAAACTCAAAGATGATGATACAATTGTTCTTGTCGGATTCGGTGGCGGCCTAACTTGGGGCGCAATGACAATAAAATGGGGAAAATAGGAGGATAACGAATGAGTCAAAATAAAAGAGTAGTTATTACAGGTATGGGAGCCCTTTCTCCAATCGGTAATGATGTCAAAACAACATGGGAGAATGCTCTAAAAGGCGTAAATGGTATCGATAAAATTACACGTATCGATACTGAACCTTATAGCGTTCACTTAGCAGGAGAACTTAAAAACTTTAATATTGAAGATCATATCGACAAAAAAGAAGCGCGTCGTATGGATAGATTTACTCAATATGCAATTGTAGCAGCTAGAGAGGCTGTTAAAGATGCGCAATTAGATATCAATGAAAATACTGCAGATCGAATCGGTGTATGGATTGGTTCTGGTATCGGTGGTATGGAAACATTTGAAATTGCACATAAACAATTAATGGATAAAGGCCCAAGACGTGTGAGTCCATTTTTCGTACCAATGTTAATTCCTGATATGGCAACTGGGCAAGTATCAATTGACTTATGTGCAAAAGGACCAAATGGTGCAACAGTTACAGCATGTGCAACAGGTACAAATTCAATCGGAGAAGCATTTAAAATTGTGCAACGCGGTGATGCAGATGCAATGATTACTGGTGGTACAGAAGCACCAATTACTCATATGGCAATTGCTGGTTTCAGTGCAAGTCGAGCGCTTTCTACAAATGATGACATTGAAACAGCATGTCGTCCATTCCAAGAAGGTAGAGACGGTTTTGTTATGGGTGAAGGTGCTGGTATTTTAGTAATCGAATCTTTAGAATCAGCACAAGCTCGAGGTGCCAATATTTATGCTGAGATAGTTGGCTATGGTACTACAGGTGATGCTTATCATATTACAGCGCCAGCTCCAGAAGGTGAAGGCGGTTCTAGAGCAATGCAAGCAGCTATGGATGATGCTGGTATTGAACCTAAAGATGTACAATACTTAAATGCCCATGGTACAAGTACTCCTGTTGGTGACTTAAATGAAGTTAAAGCTATTAAAAATACATTTGGTGAAGCAGCTAAACACTTAAAAGTTAGCTCAACAAAATCAATGACTGGTCACTTACTTGGTGCAACAGGTGGAATTGAAGCAATCTTCTCAGCGCTTTCAATTAAAGACTCTAAAGTCGCACCGACAATTCATGCGGTAACACCAGACCCAGAATGTGATTTGGATATTGTTCCAAATGAAGCGCAAGACCTTGATATTACTTATGCAATGAGTAATAGCTTAGGATTCGGTGGACATAACGCAGTATTAGTATTCAAGAAATTTGAAGCATAATTATAAAAATCTTCAGTAACGTTGTTTTAGTTACTGAAGATTTTTTCTGTTTCTTTATACTAAGATGAGCGACAGCACAATCGTCATAATAAAATATAGAATATTTATTAATAATAAGGGGATTATCCATGTAGAAACAAAGTAATGCTCTTTTTTTACCTCTTGTGGGTTGAAAAATGGATCATCAGAGATAGACTTCTTCTTTTTCGAAGATGACATTTGATACTTTAATCTTCTAAAACCATAACTTGTCGCATCAAAAATGCCTTCTTGTACAAGTAAAATCAAAAATATGCTAATAAAAATAATTAATGAAACATAAAACAATATATTTAAATATGTAATGATAGTATGGCTATTAAAAACCCATATAATAAACGTTAATATTGGCGTTATTAGTGCCATTCCAAGCCATTTTTTCAACATTTGATCACTCCCACTTATAGAAAACTCTTACGCATAGTTTACATTAAAATGAGACATTGAGGAATGATTTTTTAATTTCTTCAGCTTTATTGAAATTCTAAAATCAATCATTCTTCATTAGTTTAAAGCAAAAAAATATTGATATATAGTAAATATTGTATATATAATATTAGTTAAGATTTCAGAAAATTTTGAAGGGAATGGAAATTTAGAAATCGGAATTTGTTAGAGGAGGGGATTAGATGGGGAAATATATTTTCAAACGATTTATTTATATGCTTATTTCTTTATTTATTATTATTACAATTACATTTTTCTTAATGAAATTAATGCCAGGTTCGCCATTTAACGATGCTAAATTAAATGCTGAACAAAAAGAAATTTTAAATGAAAAATATGGATTAAATGATCCTGTAGCTACGCAGTATTTACATTATTTAAAAAATGTTGTTACAGGCGATTTTGGTAATTCATTCCAGTATCATAATCAACCTGTGTGGGATTTGATTAAACCGAGACTACTACCTTCTTTTGAAATGGGTCTTACAGCAATGTTCATCGGTGTGATACTGGGACTTATTTTAGGTGTTGCAGCAGCTACTAAACAAAATTCTTGGGTTGACTATACAACTACAGTTATTTCAGTTATTGCAGTATCTGTACCATCTTTTGTACTTGCTGTACTTTTACAATATGTATTTGCAGTTAAATTAAGATGGTTCCCAGTAGCTGGATGGGAAGGTTTTTCGACCGCGGTATTACCGTCACTTGCATTATCTGCAGCTGTTTTAGCAACTGTCTCCAGATACATAAGAGCAGAGATGATTGAGGTATTAAGTTCAGACTACATTTTATTAGCGAGAGCTAAAGGTAATTCGACAATGCGTGTACTTTTTGGACATGCACTTAGAAATGCTTTAATTCCAATTATTACAATTATCGTTCCCATGTTAGCAAGTATTTTAACAGGCACTTTAACTATTGAAAATATTTTTGGGGTTCCTGGATTAGGGGATCAATTCGTACGTTCAATTACAACAAATGATTTTTCAGTAATCATGGCAATCACACTATTATTTAGCACACTGTTTATCGTTTCTATTTTTATTGTAGATATTTTGTACGGTGTGATAGATCCACGAATTCGTGTTCAAGGAGGTAAAAAATAATGGCTGAAAATAAAAACAATTTGTCGATTAACGAAGATCATTCTAATGCAGCTATGACGCATACCTCTGACGCTATCGCATCATCTGATTTTATTATTAGAGAATTAGATTTTAATCAGGAACCTGAAATGTAACGAGAAAGCAAAAACTTTTGGCAAGATGCTTGGGCTCAATTAAAACGAAATAAGTTAGCTGTTGTCGGTATGATAGGTTTAATTATCATTGTAATATTTGCTTTTATCGGTCCAGTTATAAATAAACATGATTATGCTGAACAAAATGTACAACATAGAAATCTTCCGGCAAAAATACCTGTATTAGACAAAGTTCCATTTTTACCTTTTGATGGTAAAGATGCAGATGGCAAGGATGCTTATAAAGCAGCAAATGCTAAAGAAAATTATTGGTTTGGTACTGATCAGTTGGGTCGAGATTTATGGACAAGAACATGGAAAGGTGCTCAAATTTCATTGTTTATCGGTGTTGTTGCAGCGATGTTAGATATTTTTATTGGCGTTGTATATGGTGCGATTTCTGGATTCTTCGGTGGACGTGTCGATACGATTATGCAACGTATACTTGAAGTCATAGCATCTATTCCGAATTTAATTGTCGTAATTTTATTTGTATTAATTTTTGAACCATCCATTTGGACAATTATATTGGCTATGTCTATCACAGGCTGGTTAGGCATGAGCAGAGTTGTACGTGGAGAATTTTTAAAATTAAAAAATCAAGAGTTTGTCATGGCTTCGAAAACATTGGGGGCTTCAAAATTCAAATTGATATTTAAGCATATTTTACCTAATACATTAGGTGCTATCGTGGTTACATCAATGTTTACAGTACCTAGTGCTATTTTCTTCGAAGCATTTTTAAGTTTCATTGGTATAGGTGTACCCGCACCTCAAACATCGTTAGGGTCATTAGTAAATGATGGGCGCGCAATGTTATTAATTTATCCACATGAATTATTTATACCAGCAATGATTTTAAGTTTATTAATTCTATTCTTTTACTTATTTAGTGATGGATTACGTGATGCATTTGATCCGAAAATGCGTAAATAAAAGGGGGCATAGCATATGACTGAAAGAATATTAGAAGTAAATGATTTGCATGTTTCCTTTGATATTACAGCAGGGGAAGTGCAGGCAGTGAGAGGTGTAGATTTTTATTTAAACAAAGGGGAAACATTGGCAATTGTTGGTGAATCAGGTTCAGGTAAATCTGTAACAACAAAAGCAATTACAAAATTATTCCAAGGGGACACAGGAAGAATTAAAAAGGGAGAAATTTTATTTTTAGAGGAAGATTTAGCAAAAAAACCTGAAAATGAGTTAATTAAATTACGTGGCAAAGATATTTCAATGATCTTTCAAGATCCAATGACATCTTTAAACCCAACGATGCAAATTGGTAAACAAGTCATGGAACCATTAATTAAGCACAAAAATTATAGTAAAGCACAAGCTAAAAAGCGCGCATTGGAAATACTAAATCTTGTAGGTTTACCAAATGCAGAAAAAAGATTTAAAGCATATCCACATCAATTTTCAGGTGGACAAAGGCAAAGAATTGTTATTGCAACCGCATTAGCTTGTGAACCTAAAGTGCTCATTGCTGATGAACCAACGACTGCATTAGACGTAACGATGCAGGCACAAATTTTAGATTTAATGAAAGAACTACAACAAAAAATCGATACAGCAATTATTTTTATAACGCATGATTTAGGGGTTGTTGCGAATATTGCTGATAGAGTGGCAGTTATGTATGGTGGTCAAATGGTTGAAACAGGAGATGTTAACGAAATATTTTATGATCCAAAGCATCCATATACATGGGGATTATTATCGTCAATGCCTGATTTATCAACAACAAATGACACACCATTACTAGCGATTCCTGGAGCGCCACCTGATTTATTACACCCACCTAAAGGTGATGCATTTGCGAGACGTAGTCAATATGCATTAGATATTGATTTTAAAGTAGAACCACCGTGGTTTAAAGTTTCACCGACACATTTTGTGAAATCTTGGTTATTAGACGCACGTGCACCAAAAGTTGAACTACCCGAGCTGGTAAAACAATGTATGAAACCGATGCCTAATAATTATGAAAAACCACTCAAGGTAGAAAGGGTGTCGTTCAATGAAAAATGATGAAGTGCTATTATCTATTAAAAATTTAAAGCAATATTTTAACGCAGGAAAGAAAAACGAAGTGAGAGCGATTGAAAATATTTCGTTTGAATTATACAAAGGGGAAACATTAGGTTTAGTAGGAGAATCGGGGTGTGGTAAATCTACAACTGGTAAATCAATTATCAAACTTAATGATATTACAAGTGGAGAAATTTTGTATGAGGGTATTGATATACAAAAGATTCGTAAACGCAAAGATTTGCTTAAATTTAATAAAAAGATACAGATGATTTTTCAAGACCCATATGCGTCTTTAAATCCTAGGTTAAAAGTAATGGATATAGTAGCTGAAGGTATTGATATCCATCATTTAGCAACTGATAAACGTGACCGTAAAAAACGTGTCTATGATTTACTTGAAACTGTTGGATTAAGTAAAGAACATGCCAATCGTTATCCTCATGAATTTTCAGGCGGACAACGCCAACGTATTGGAATTGCCCGTGCATTAGCCGTTGAACCAGAATTTATTATTGCAGATGAACCTATTTCAGCATTGGATGTTTCGATTCAAGCTCAAGTAGTCAATTTGTTATTAAAATTACAGCGTGAAAAAGGTATTACATTCCTATTTATTGCACATGATTTATCAATGGTGAAGTATATCTCTGATCGAATTGCAGTCATGCATTTTGGGAAAATTGTAGAAATCGGACCAGCAGACGATATTTATCAATATCCATTACATGATTATACTAAGTCTTTATTGTCGGCAATTCCTCAACCGGATCCTGAATCGGAACGTAGTCGCAAACGATTTAGTTATATTGATGATGAAGCAAATAATCATTTAAGACAATTACATGAAATAAGACCACAGCATTTTGTCTTTAGTACTGAAGAAGAAGCGGCACAACTACGAGAAAATAAATTGGTGACACAAAATTAAGGGAAGGGGGAAATGCAATGACGAGAAAATTTAGAACACTTATTTTAATTTTGATTGCTACAATTGCATTAAGTGGTTGTGCTAATGATGATGGTATTTATTCAGATAAAGGTCAAGTATTCAGAAAAATTTTGTCATCAGACTTAACATCCCTTGATACATCATTAATAACGGATGAAATATCTTCTGAAGTGACTGCGCAAACATTCGAAGGTTTATACACATTAGGAAAAGGTGACAAACCGGTGTTAGGTGTTGCGAAAGCTTTTCCTGAAAAGAGTAAAGATGGTAAAACTATAAAGGTTAAATTAAGAAGCGATGCTAAATGGAGCAATGGTGACAAAGTGACTGCACAAGACTTTGTTTATGCTTGGAGAAAAACAGTTGACCCTAAAACAGGTTCTGAATTTGCATACATTATGGGGGACATTAAAAATGCGAGTGATATTAGTACTGGTAAGAAACCTGTAGAGCAATTAGGTATCAAAGCATTAAATGATGAAACATTACAAATTGAATTAGAAAAGCCGGTTCCATATATTAATCAATTATTAGCACTTAATACATTTGCACCTCAAAATGAAAAAGTTGCCAAAAAATATGGTAAAAATTACGGTACGGCAGCTGATAGAGCGGTATACAATGGTCCATTTAAAGTTGATGATTGGAAACAAGAAGATAAAACCTTACTATCTAAAAATCAGTATTATTGGGATAAAAAGAATGTAAAATTAGATAAAGTGAATTATAAAGTTATTAAAGACTTACAAGCCGGTGCATCATTGTATGATACTGAATCAGTAGATGACGCAGTTATTACTGCAGATCAAGTAAATAAATATAAAGATAACAAAGGATTAAACTTTGTGTTAACGACTGGGACATTTTTTGTAAAAATGAATGAAAAACAATATCCTGATTTTAAAAACAAAAATTTAAGACTGGCTATCGCACAAGCAATAGATAAAAAAGGATACGTTGATTCAGTGAAAAACAATGGCTCAATTCCTTCCGATACACTAACAGCCAAAGGAATTGCGAAAGCACCGAATGGCAAAGATTATGCGAGTACCATGAATTCACCGTTAAAATATAATCCTAAAGAAGCAAGAGCACATTGGGAAAAAGCTAAAAAAGAGTTAGGTAAAAATGAAGTGACATTTTCTATGAACACAGAAGATACGCCAGATGCAAAAATATCTGCAGAATATATCAAATCGCAAGTTGAGAAAAATTTACCAGGTGTTACTTTAAAAATTAAGCAATTGCCATTTAAGCAAAGAGTTTCATTAGAGTTAAGTAACAATTTTGAAGCATCACTTAGTGGTTGGTCTGCAGATTACCCTGATCCTATGGCTTATTTAGAAACAATGACCACAGGTAGCGCACAAAATAATACAGACTGGGGTAATAAAGAATATGATCAATTACTTAAAGTAGCAAGAACCAAATTGGCACTTCAACCGAACGAACGATATGAAAACTTGAAAAAAGCAGAAGAAATGTTCCTAGGAGATGCACCGGTAGCACCAATTTATCAAAAAGGTGTTGCACATTTAACAAATCCTCAAGTAAAAGGATTAATTTACCATAAATTTGGTCCAAATAACTCACTTAAACATGTCTATATTGATAAATCGATAGATAAAGAAACAGGTAAGAAGAAAAAATAATATGCTTTGTAAATTAGGCTGGAGACATATCTCCAGTCTTTTTGTGTTGGATAGAAACTTTGGGAATAAAAATTTAAAATAAGTCGTTTTTTAAATTACTGAAATTGATTAAATGCATAAATAACTGAATATTCTAAAAATAAACTTGTAATAATTTTTTCTATGAGTAAACTAAAAAGAAAAATTAGATTGAAAGTAGGAGGCATATAAATGGGGAAGCTAATTAAATATATTTCAATACTTATTGTTATCGTTTTAGTGTTGAGTGCTTGCGGAAAAAGCAGTAATAAAGACGAAGGAGTAAAAGATGCTACTAAAACAGAAACCTCAAAACATAAAGGTGGTACCTTAAATGTAGCATTAACAGCACCTCCAAGTGGTGTTTATTCTTCGTTATTAAATAGTACACATGCGGATGCTGTAGTTGAGGGATATTTTAACGAAAGCTTATTAGCAACTGATAAAAAAATACGTCCTAAGGCATATATTGCTTCATGGAAGGACATCGAGCCGGCTAAGAAAATAGAATTTAAAATTAAAAAAGGTATTAAATGGCATGATGGTAATGAATTGAAAATTGATGATTGGATTTATTCAATTGAAGTCTTAGCTAACAAGGACTACGAAGGTGCTTATTATCCAAGTGTAGAAAATATCCAAGGTGCGAAAGATTATCATGAAGGAAAAACTGATCATATTAGCGGATTGAAGAAAATAGATGACTACACTATGCAGGTTACATTTGATAAAAAACAAGAAAATTACTTAACAGGATTTATTACTGGACCTTTATTAAGTAAAAAATATTTATCAGATGTACCAATTAAAGATTTAGCGAAATCAGATAAAATCCGAAAATATCCTATTGGTATTGGACCGTATAAAGTTAAGAAAATCGTTCCAGGTGAGGCTGTTCAACTCGTTAAATTTGATGATTATTGGCAAGGTAAGCCTGCACTAGACAAAATCAATTTAAAAGTTATTGATCAAGCTCAAATTATTAAGGCAATGGAAAAAGGCGATATTGATGTTGCGAATGATGCTACCGGTGCAATGGCAAAAGATGCTAAGTCATCTAATGCTGGTCTCAAGGTATTATCTGCGCCAAGCTTAGACTACGGTTTAATAGGATTCGTATCTCATGATTACGATAAAAAATCTAATAAAACTGGTAAAGTGAGACCAAAATATGAAGACAAAGAATTACGTAAAGCAATGCTTTATGCAATTGATAGAGAAAAATGGATCAAAGCATTTTTCAATGGTTACGCTAGTGAAATAAATAGTTTTGTACCATCAATGCATTGGATAGCTGCTGATCCTAAGGAACTAAACGATTATAAATATGATCCTGAAAAAGCTAAAAAAATCTTAGATAAGTTAGGTTATAAAGATAGAGATGGTGATGGATTTAGAGAAGATCCTAAAGGTAATAAATTTGAGATTAACTTTAAACATTATTCAGGTTCAAATCCTACTTTTGAACCAAGAACTGCTGCGATAAAAGATTTCTGGGAAAAAGTTGGCTTGAAAACAAATGTGAAGTTAGTAGAATTCGGTAAATATAATGAAGACTTAGCAAATGCATCTAAAGATATGGAAGTGTACTTTAGATCATGGGCAGGAGGTACAGATCCAGATCCATCAGATTTATACCACACTGATAGACCTCAAAATGAAATGAGAACAGTTTTACCAAAATCAGATCAATATTTAGATGATGCATTAGACTTCGAAAAAGTAGGCATTGATGAAAAGAAACGTAAAGATATTTATGTTAAATGGCAAAAATATATGAATGATGAGTTACCTGGATTACCAATGTTCCAAGGTAAATCGATAACTATTGTTAACGATAAAGTACGAAACTTAGACATTGAAATTGGAACTGATCAAAGTTTATATAATTTAACTAAAGAAGCTTAGTAATGTAACCTCGACGATTTTGTCGAGGTTTACTTATATGGGGGGATGTTATGAATAATGTATTGTTAGAGGTTAAAGATTTAGAAACATCATTAAAAATAAATAATGAATGGTTAGCAACTGTTGAAAATATTTCTTTTGAATTATCTAAAGGAGAAGTTTTGGGTATAGTAGGGGAATCTGGTTGCGGTAAGTCCATATTAAGTAAGTCAATTATTAAATTATTACCAGAAAAGATATCTAAACTAAGTAGTGGAGAAGTTATATTTGATGGTAAACGAATCGATACGCTCAATGAGAAGCAATTGCTAGATATTCGAGGAAATGATATTGCTATGATTTTTCAAGAACCTATGACTGCTTTAAATCCTGTATTTACCATAAAAAATCAACTTGTGGAATCTATAAAATCACATAAAAAAATTTCTAAAAAAGAAGCAAATAACTTAGCAAAAGATTTACTAAAAAAAGTTGGAATTGCTAGACAAGATGAAATATTAAATAGCTATCCTCATCAATTATCTGGTGGTATGAGACAAAGAGTAATGATTGCAATGGCCATTTCATGTTCTCCTAAATTATTAATTGCTGATGAACCTACAACAGCATTGGATGTCACGATTCAAGCGCAAATATTAGACTTATTAAAAGAATTGCAAAAGGAAACGCAAATGGCAATTATGATGATTACACATGATTTGAGTGTAGTTGCTGAGTTTTGCGATAAAGTCTTAGTTATGTATGCAGGTCAAATTGTAGAATTTGGAGGCATAAAAGAAATACTACACAATCCGAAACATCCTTATACCCAAAAATTATTATCAACAATTCCAAAACTTAAAGAAGAGCAGAAACGACTTGAAACGATAGAAGGAATTGTGCCATCAATCCAAGCATTTCACGTTAATAAGTGCAGATTTGCAAATAGATGTAACAAAAAAATGGATATTTGTAATAATCAATCTCCTAAAATGCATGTTTGTGAAGACGTCATTGTACGTTGTCATTTGTACAAAAATGAATATAAGGAGATATAAGAATGGAAAATATTTTAGAAGTCAACCAAATAAAAAAATACTACAAAATTAAAACTGGATTATTACAAAAAACTCAGTACGTTAAAGCTGTTGATGACGTATCGTTTTCAATAAAAAAAGGACAAACTTTTGGATTAGTAGGAGAATCGGGTTGTGGTAAGTCAACGTTAGGTAAAGTGATTATCAGGCTTGAAGATGCAACTTCAGGCTCAATAATTGTTAATGGTGAAGATATAACAAGATTACAAGGTAAAAAACTCAGAAAATCACGACAACAATATCAGATGATATTTCAAGATCCGTATGCATCATTGAATCCGATGCAAATGGTTGGAGATATCATTTCAGAACCTATTTTAAATTATAAAAAATTGCCAAAAGAAGAAATAAAAAAAGAAGTACTATATTTATTAAAATGTGTTGGCCTAAGTGAAGATGCATATTATAAATATGCACATGAATTTTCAGGTGGACAGAGACAAAGAGTGGGAATTGCAAGAGCATTGGCTTTGCGTCCGAGTTTAATTGTTGCTGATGAGCCTGTAAGTGCATTAGATGTATCTGTTCAATCTCAAGTACTGAATTTATTAAAAGATTTACAAGAACAATTTAACTTAAGCTATTTATTTATCGCACATGATTTAAGTGTAGTAAAACATATAAGTGATGTCATTGGAGTTATGTATTTAGGTCATATAGTTGAAATCGCATCTGATAAAGAAATTTATGAAAATCCCAAACATCCATATACAAAAGCGTTGATTTCATCAATACCACAAATTGATAAACATAATAACAATAGAATTATATTAAAAGGAGAATTACCTTCGCCAAGTAATCCGCCGCAAGGTTGTCCTTTTCATACAAGATGTCCGATTGCAAAAGATAAATGTAAAGAAAATATACCACAATTAAAGGACATTGGTGATGAACATCAAGTTGCTTGTTTTTATGTAAATAAAGTAGGTGATTTAAATGGTTAAATTAATATTAAAGAGATTAGGTTTAATGATTCCGTTACTAATTTTAATTTCTATTGTTGTATTTTCATTAGCTATCATTCAACCAGGAGATCCATTTTCAGATTTACAAAACGGAAAAATAAAACAAGAAGCGATAAATGCACAAAGGGAAAAGTTAGGCCTCAACGACTCTATATCACATCAATACATTAGATGGGTCAATCATGTTATACATGGTGATTTAGGGGAGTCAATCAAATATAAAAGGCCGGTAATTGATGTTATTGAGGAAAGAATTCCAAATACAATATTACTCGGTGCTATGTCATTAATTATTACTTATATTATCTCATTTGCTTTAGGAATAACGTCAGGTAGATATTCTTACAGTTTGACTGATTATACTGTGCAAATATTTAATTATTTGATGTTAGCTATTCCATCTTTTATTGCGGGAGTATTTGCAATTTTTATTTTTTCTTTTGAATTACAATGGTTTCCGTTTCAAGGTTCTGTTGATATTAACCTTAAAGAAGGTACTTTTGAATATTATATGAGTAAAATTTATCATACATTTTTGCCTGCATTAACTTTAGGATTATTATCTACTGCTGGTTATATTCAATATTTACGTAATGATATTATTGAAAATTCTAAAAAAGATTATGTATTGACGGCAAGGTCAAAAGGATTATCTATGAATAAAATTTATAATAAACATATATTGAGAAATTCTTTAATACCTATTATTACATTTTTAGGTGCTGATATTGTAAGTATTTTAGGTGGAGCTGTGATTACTGAGACTATCTTTTCATATAACGGTATCGGTAAATTATTTTTAGAATCGGTAATAGGTCAAGACTATCCATTAATGATGGCATTAACGTTGTTTTTCTCATTTTTAGGTTTACTGGGTAATTTGATTTCTGATATTACTTATGGATTTATAGATCCAAGAATTAGAAGTAACTAGGGGGGATTGGAATGCAAAATAAGTCAAAATCGCCTTTTAAAATTGCATTGTCTAAATTTATTCATAATAAAATTGCAATGTTATCGATTATTTTTTTATTAATCATAACTATTGTATCAATTATAGCGCCATTAATAGCTCCTTTTCCAGTGAACCAACAAGATTTATTAAATATAAAAGGTGAAATGACAGCACAAAACATTCTTGGTACAGACTCCGGTGGTAGGGATAACTTTAGTCGTTTGTTATATGCAGGTCGTATTTCATTATCCATTGGAATTACATCTACAATAGGAATGCTTTTGATTGGAATTACAGTTGGAGTGATTTCTGGTTATTTTGGAAGTATTGTTGATACATTATTAATGAGAATAACCGAATTTGTTATGTTATTTCCATTTTTAATATTTGCAATTGTATTAAATGCTGCACTTGGAGATAAAATTAAAAATCCTTATGGATCTGCCATAATTCTTGTTCTAGTTATTATCGTATTAAGTTGGGGAGGTATTGCAAGACTTGTTCGTGGTAAAGTACTTCAAGAAAAAGAAAATGAATACTTTTTGGCAGCAAAATCAATTGGTACACCCACATATAAAATTATTTTGAAACATCTTTTGCCGAATATATTAAGTGTAGTTATCGTACAAGCAACATTGTTATTTGCCGGTATGATTGTAGTGGAATCAGGATTGAGTTTTTTAGGATTCGGAATTAGTAAAGCAATCCCATCTTGGGGTAATATGTTGAGTGATGCTCAAGAAGGGGATGTTATAAGTGGTAAACCGTGGATATGGATGCCACCTGCTATAATGATTACATTAACTATATTAAGTATAAACTTTGTAGGTGAAGGGCTTAAAGATGCTTTTAATCCTAGAGGTAGACGTTAAATAATAAACAGGCTGGGACATAAATCCCTAAAAAACAGCAGTAAGATAATTTTCAATTAGAAAATATCTTACTGCTGTTCTCTATTTATACAATACTTCGTATTGA
>OFLL01000033.1_pt1 | contig 113315 bp, 80 predicted proteins | sample 1540861 | NCBI WGS metagenome assembly OFLL01 (sample SAMEA4413039, study PRJEB24355) | metagenome | biome: human; feature: gut; material: faeces | place: United Kingdom | collected 2010 | reverse complement strand
GGTCAACAAGTAAAATACACAGTCGAGGAATTAACAAAGGTCAAAGGTTATACAACACATGTGGATAACAATGATATGGGCAACTTGATTGTGACGAATAAATATACGCCAGAAACAACATCAATTAGCGGTGAAAAAGTATGGGACGACAAAGACAATCAAGATGGTAAGAGACCAGAAAAAGTCAGTGTAAATTTATTGGCTAATGGAGAGAAAGTAAAAACGGTAGATGTGACATCTGAAACAAACTGGAAGTACGAATTTAAAAACTTACCGAAGTATGATGAAGGAAAGAAAATAGAATATACAGTGACCGAAGATCACGTAAAAGACTACACAACAGACATCAACGGTACGACAATAACGAACAAGTATACACCAGGAGAGACATCGGCAACAGTAACAAAAAATTGGGATGACAATAATAACCAAGACGGAAAACGACCAACTGAAATCAAAGTTGAGTTATATCAAGATGGAAAAGCAACAGGAAAAACGGCAACATTAAATGAATCTAATAACTGGACCCATACGTGGGCAGGATTAGATGAAAAAGCAAAAGGTCAACAAGTAAAATACACAGTCGAGGAATTAACAAAGGTCAAAGGTTATACAACACATGTGGATAACAATGATATAGGTAACTTGATTGTAACGAATAAATATACGCCAGAAAAACCGAATAAACCAATCTATCCTGAAAAACCAAAAGACAAAACACCACCAACTAAACCTGATCATTCTAATAAAGTTAAACCAACTCCCCCAGATAAGCCATCAAAAGTGGATAAGGCTGATCAATCTAAAGATAATAAAACCAAACCTGAAAATCCTCTAAAAGAATTACCAAAAACTGGTATGAAGATTATAACTTCATGGATTACATGGGTATTTATAGGTATATTGGGATTGTATTTAATTTTAAGAAAAAGATTTAACTCATAAACCATTATAATTATTTTTATAGATATGGCTATTCCTAGTTCTATGTATAATACATGATATTAATAGGTCACTTTTAATCTGTATGTAAGCAGACTAAAAGTGGCCTTTTAAAAAATAAAAAAATCTGTTAACGTGTTGTTAACGGTTAATAAGCACATATTTATTTTAAATTTTTTAATATACGAGACATCTCTTCAATTTTACCAGCATGAAGTGGGATGTGAATGGCATTTAATACTAATAACTCTTCTAAGTTATTACAACCGACAATTGGCTGTTTCAATTCAATTGCTAAATCATCTTCAGTTAGATTTCGTGCACGTTCAGGTAAAGTTTGGAGACCTTCTAAAATCCTTTCAATACTCGGTACTTCATCCTTCCATTCATCTGGAGACGAACCATTTCCGAATAAAGGTCTATAGATATTTAAATCAATATTCTCTTTACCAGCAACAGCTAAGGCCGATTCAAAAATTGTTAATACATGACCAAATTGCCAATGAATGGTATTAGAAAAAGGCTTATGATAATCATCAAGTACCTTTTCAACTTTCCAAGCATCATACACATTTACTAAATATCCTAACCCCATATCAATGACATCAAATACTGTTTTTGTAGTCATTATTAATTCCTCCCCCATAAATAAAACATACTTCCGTAAGTATTACCCTATTAACAAAGTTGTTAGTCATTTAAGGAATGTATTTTATTGGTGTACTTATAACTATTCCGTTGTGCCCAGGGCTAGGTGTAAATCCTCATCATTAGAAATAGCTTCAATGGCTGCAGTCAAACCTGCAACTATCTTTTCTAATGGCATAGATGGTGTATCGGGTTTACCAATGACCTGCTCTGGTACGTATGGCACATGAATAAATCCGAATCGTAGGTGAGGGTAATGCTTATCTTGTAAATAACCTAAGTGATAAAGTACGTGATTACATACGAACGTACCTGCGCTATTTGAAAGTGCTCCAGGAAGTCCTTGATTAATAATACTTTGAGTCATTGCTTTAACTGGTAAATTTGAAAAATAAGCTGGCGCACCGTCTAAATGAATGGCTTGATCAATAGGTTGAAAATCATCATTATCTGAAATACGTGCATCATCAATATTAATGGCGACACGTTCTGGGGTAATGGCATTTCTACCACCAGCTTGTCCTATAGCTAGTACAACATCATAGTGATTAGATGCCAACGTTTTATTTATAATAGTATCTACTTTCTTAAAAGAGGTTGGTAGTTTTAATTTATCGATGGTATGTGTGCCAATAATATTCTCTAGTTGAGTCACAGCTTCCCAAGAAGGATTAATATCTTGATTGTCAAAAGGCGCAAACCCTGTTACTAAAATGTGCATTTTAAGACACCCCGCAGTATTAAAATTTAATTTAGTATAACATGCGCATAATTAAAAACATATCAGGTTATGCATGCGCATAAAAAACAGCCTTGAAAAACCTTTATAAATCGGATTTTCAAAGCGTGTTTTGAAAGGTATTTTATTAAAACTAAGCATGTTGATGTAAATCATCAAAGTTTGTTAAACGTTGTTGCCACTCATTATCACTAATATTATTCGCTTGAACATAACGATTACGCTCATGTTTAGCACAATCATAAGAGCATGCACCTAAATATTTAGCTTCGTTTTCTTCGGAAACTAATATTTGTTTATTACATTCTGGGTTAGCGCAATTAATATAACGTTCACATGGTTTGCCATCAAACCAATCCTTACCAATAATTGTTTTTTCAACTTGGTTGATATCAACACTGATACGGTCATCAAATACGTACATTTTACCGTCCCAATATTCACCTTTTGTTTCAGGATCTTTACCATATGTAGCAATACCGCCATGAAGTTGAGCTACATCTTCGAAACCTTCTTTTAAAAGCCATCCAGAAAATTTTTCACATCGAATGCCACCAGTACAGTACGTAACCACTTTTTTATCTGCAAATAACGCTTTATTCTCTTTAATCCAGTCAGGCAAATCTCTAAAGCGCGTGATATTTGGACGAATTGCACCTCGGAAATGACCCAAATCAAATTCATAATCATTACGTGCATCAATAATGACTGTGTCATCATCTTCAAGAGCTTTTCTAAATTCTACAGGTGATAAATATTGGCCAGTTGTGTGTCTTGGATCGACGTCATCTTCTAAATCTAAAGCAACGATTTCTTTTCGAGGACGTACATGCATTTTCTTAAAAGCATGTCCTTCAGCTTCATCAATTTTAAACACCATATCTTTGAATCGTTCATCGGCATGCATATGTGCCATATATTGTTCGGTTTCTTCTTTTGTACCAGATAATGTGCCGTTAATACCTTCTGTAGAAACAAGAATTCTACCTTTTAAATGGTGTGCTTTACAAAAGGCTAAGTGATCCTGAGCAAACTGTTCAGGGTCATCAATCGTCGTATATTTATAATATAAAAGAACTTGATAGTTCATAGGTTAATCTCCTTCTAAAAACATGTTATAAGCATGTTAATTTTTAAAATAAAGCGTCAATACGCATATTTGTCTACGTCCTTCATTTTAACAGAGTTGTATTGTCATTCAATATTTCTAGCTTGAAATCAGCCACTAGACCGATAAAATAGATAAATGAAACCGTTATCATTTGATTTAAATGTTTCCTTGTTTAAAATAAAAATGATAGTTAAAACGAATGAAATGAAAGGAATGATCATGATGTCACAACAAGATTTACCTACATTATTTTATAGCGGGAAGTCTAATAGTGCTGTTCCAATTATATCTGAAAGTGAATTACAAAAAATTACAGCTGAACCATGGCTTGAAATTTCCAAAAAAGGATTGCAATTAGAAGGATTGAACTTTGATCGGCAAGGACAACTATTTTTATTGGATGTATTCGAAGGTAATATTTTCAAAGTCAATCCTGAAACGAAGGAAATCAAACGACCTTTTATAAGTCACAAAGCGAATCCTGCAGCAATCAAAATACATAAAGACGGCCGATTATTCGTTTGTTATTTAGGAGATTTTAAATCTACAGGAGGGATTTTTACAGCTACAGAAAATGGTGACAACATACAAGATATTATTGAAGATCTTTCAACAACATATTGTATTGATGACATGGTATTTGATTCTAAAGGTGGATTTTATTTTACAGATTTTAGAGGATACTCTACCAATCCACTAGGAGGCGTTTATTATGTTGCGCCGGACTTTAGAACAGTGACGCCTATCATTCAAAATATTAGCGTAGCAAATGGTATTGCTCTAAGTACAGATGAAAAAGTACTATGGGTAACAGAAACTACAGCCAATCGATTACATCGCATTGCACTTGAAGATGATGGTGTGACGATACAACCATTTGGAGCTACTATACCGTACTATTTTACAGGTCATGAAGGACCAGACTCATGTTGTATTGATAGTGACGATAATTTATACGTAGCAATGTATGGTCAAGGTCGAGTGTTAGTTTTTAATAAAAGGGGTTATCCAATAGGACAAATATTGATACCAGGCCGAGATGAAGGGCATATGTTACGTTCTACTCATCCGCAATTTATACCTGGAACAAATCAACTCATCATTTGTTCCAATGATATAGAAATGGGCGGAGGATCTATGCTTTATACAGTTAATGGCTTTGCAAAAGGTCATCAAAGTTTTCAGTTTCAATAAGACCTACCTGAATGAAAGGCGTCTTAATATAAGTTTAAATCTTAGCAATTTTTAATTTAGAAGTTAAATATAATTTGCTTCAATTTGTAAAATGAAGTTTTGTATAACGTAAATAGGCAATATTTAATATAAGAAAGTATAAAGAAGAATTTTCTTGATTATTTCTAATGAAGCCAATGCCAATTTAATAAGGAGTTGTTTATTTTGGCTATTTATATTTTTTGTACAATACTAGTTTTAGTCGCAGTTGGAGCACTTTTGACAAATAGAATAAGGGATAAAAAAGATAAAAGGCTAGATATTTTATCTAGTGTATTACTTTTAATTTCATCAATAACATTGTTACTTTATGGTGTTATTATCAATTAAGTTAAATATGATTTTTAATTTAGAAGTTAAAAAATGCCAACTATACCTAGGGATGATATAGTTGGCATTTCGTATATATATTAAAACAATGAGGATTGTGTAATGAGATTATTCTGAGATTGAAAATTCAGCTGATGCTTCGAATTTCACATCTTTACCTAGCATTACTCCACCAGTTTCAAGTGCTTGGTTGAAGTTAATGCCATATTTTTCTCTATTGATTGTACCAGTAACAATAATACCTGTTACTTGAGAACCATCCATAGGATTCTTACTTACTCCGTTGAATTCAACGTCGAATGTTTCTTCGTTAGTGATACCTTTAATTGTTAAATCACCAACAACTTTGTTTTCTGTAATTGATTTTGTCACAAAAGTGATTTTATCAAATTCATCAGTACCAAAGAAATCACCAGATTTTAAGTGGTTATCACGTGCTTCGTTTTTAGTGTTAATTGAGCTTGGAATAATTGTTGTAGTAGCTTTCAAAGTACTGAAGTCATTAATATCTCCTTCAACAGCTACATCAAATTGATCAAATGAACCTTTCACTTTAGAAACCATTAAATGTTTAATTTGGAATTCTAAACTACTGTGTGCACCATCAAAAGTAAAGTTAGTCATAATATAAAACCTCCATATTTTTATCTCTTAGATATATTTTTTATACTTGATATACATACAATACCACCTAAAAAACAAAGATGCAAGCATTTTATTTCGAATTCGAATATTTTTCTGTGATGTATTTAAAGAATGACCTATAAAACACCACACTATTGTTATACCCTAGTCAATTAATTCAAACATAAATAAGTGTAACCAACGTTCAATAAATTTAGCAGAAAGGCTTAAATTCAAGCGAGACAAAGCTATGGACGACATTATCAATCAAGGAGATATTGTGTTTTATAAATAAAATACTATGACATTATCTAAAAAATAAAATTAAAATACCAACAGTTTCTTAAAAAGTTATGAGCCACATAATAAAAATGTTATAATTGTGCATAATAAAACATAGGGAGAATGTTTAATGCATAAAAAATATTTATTGCTATTTTTTCTGTTATTATCAGTTGCATTGTTATATAGCTGTTCCAAGCAAAATGAGAAAGCTCAAAATAAATATGTTAATCCAAATGAGTATGCAAAGCATAAATCGAAAATGGATGAACATTGGGAAACATATCACGGCCAAGTTTATCATGTGTTTTATCACCCATTAATTACAGACCCAAAAGTTGCGTTTACAGGAGATACACACCAAGCTAAGGGCAACAATGATTGGATGATTACTGTAAGTGAATTTAAAAAATCATTGAACGAATTATATAAAAATAATTACATCATCGTTAATCCACATGATGTATACGACTTATCATCTCATCATGTAAAAGCCAAAAAAATAAAATTGCCGAAAGGTAAAAAGCCACTAATCATCTCAATTGATGATATGAATTACTATAGTTACATGAGACACCATGGTTATGCTGACCGTTTAGTACTCGATAAAAATAAACATGTTGTTTCTGAAACGACAGACTCAAAAGGCCATGCTACTTATTCTGATGACAATGATATCGTGCCAATTTTAAATAAATTTGTAAAAGAGCATCCAGATTTTTCTTTAAATGGTGAAAAAGGTGTTGTTGCTTTAACCGGTTATGAGGGCGTATTAGGTTATCGCACGAATGAATTAACGAGTAAAGATTATACAAAGAATAAAAAGGCAGTTGAGGAAGTTGTTCGCGCAATGAAACGGGATGGATGGTCATTTGCGAGTCATTCATATGGTCACATTAATTTTGAAAAAACATCTTTAGAAGGTATTAAACGTGATACTAAAAGATGGAAAGATGAAGTTGAACCAATTGTAGGTAAAACAGATATGTTTGTATTTCCACATGGCGCACAGGATAGATATACACAAGCGTATGATTATTTGGTAGATGAAGCAGAGTTTAAGTTTATTGCAGGTGTCGGTCCAAACAATTTTACAGATATATCAGCAACGAACGTTTACCAAGATAGGGTTGCGATTGATGGTCTAAACTTATTTGAATTTAAATATAAACTCAAACCGTTTTTTAATCCTGAAAATGTATATAGTAAACAAGATAGACAATTCTTTAAAGGTAATCGGGATTATGAAGAATAGTTAAATTTAATAAAAAGATAGAAAGAAAATAACTTTACATAATAAGGCAAGGACAATATGTGCAAGAAGTACAACTTCAATATAAAAATCTTGGTTAAGCATTTTTATAGGCACAAATGTCTTGCCTTTTTCTTTTGTAAAAATTTAAAAACAATACACCGAATTTTCTGAAAAAGGTTGTAATGTATTGCTAAAAATGATAAGTTATTAATCATATTACACTTTAGTGTGGTAGAGAAGTAAAGCGAACAACGAAAATACCAAGTGATATTAAATACAGTATTGAAAGTAAAGGGTGGTCGAGTGAATAATTCAGAACAATTAATTGCGTTAAAAGAATCGGAAACAGCATTTTTAAAATATTTTAATAAAGCGGATTATGAGTTAGTTGATTTTAGTGTGGTTGAAAAGTTGGACTGGAAACAATTGAACCATGAGGATTTGCAGCAGATGGGTGAGCGAAATTTTTGGCAACATGAGCATCAAATTTATGCACTTCGAAATGATTTTACAGATCAATTATTGCGTTATTACTCAATGTATCCAACTGCAGCAACAAAAGTGGCATACACAGGTTTAATCATTCGGAATAATGAAGCGGCTGTACAAGTGGGTTTGGAAAACTATGCACCATCATTAGCGAATGTACAACAGAGCTTAAAGCTATTTATTCAGTTTATTCAACAGCAGTTGAGAGACAACGTGCATTTTGTTGTATTGGGACATTATCAATTGCTTGATGCCTTGCTCGATAAATCGTTACAAACACCAGACATACTATCAATGATTGAGGAACGTAATTTATCGGGATTGGTTACATATTTGTCGACTGAACATCCAATCGTGCAAATCTTGAAAGAGAATACGCAACAACAATTAAATGTATTGGAACACTATATTCCAAATGACCATCCAGCACTCGTTGAATTAAAAATATGGGAACGTTGGTTACATACACAAGGTTACAAAGACATCCATTTAGATATTACTGCGCAGCCACCTAGATCCTATTACACAGGTTTATTTATTCAATGTCATTTTGCTGAAAATGAATCTCGAGTTTTAACAGGTGGTTATTACAAAGGAAGCATCGAAGGGTTTGGATTAGGATTAACACTTTAAGTAAGGGAGTATGCACAATGTTAAGAATCGCCATAGCAAAAGGGCGTCTAATGGATAGTTTAATTAACTATTTAGATGCAATTGAATATACGACATTATCAGAAACATTAAAAAATAGAGAACGCCAATTATTATTAAGTGTAGATAATATTGAATGCATTTTAGTAAAAGGAAGTGACGTTCCAATCTATGTGGAACAAGGAATGGCCGACATAGGCATTGTTGGTAGCGACATATTAGATGAGCGCCAATATAATGTTAATAATTTGTTGAATATGCCTTTTGGAGCATGTCATTTTGCGGTTGCAGCGAAACCTGAAACGACCAATTATCGTAAAATCGCAACGAGTTATGTACATACTGCTGAAACATATTTTAAATCAAAAGGTATTGATGTCGAATTGATTAAATTGAATGGTTCTGTTGAATTAGCTTGTGTCGTAGATATGGTAGACGGAATTGTCGACATCGTTCAAACAGGTACTACGCTAAAAGCGAACGGACTGGTTGAAAAGCAACATATTAGTGATATCAATGCAAGATTAATAACTAATAAAGCAGCTTATTTTAAAAAATCACAATTAATAGAGCAATTTATTCGCTCTTTGGAGGTGTCTATTGCCAATGCTTAATGCACAACAATTTTTAAATCAATTTTCATTAGAAGCACCATTAGATGAGTCATTGTATCCAATTATTCGCGATATTTGTCAGGAAGTTAAAGTTCATGGAGATAAGGCTTTGAAAATGTATAATCTAACATTCGATCATACGAAAACAGATCATTTAGAAATTAGTCATGAACAAATTAAAGCAGCATTTGACACATTAGATGAAAAAACAAAACAAGCATTACAACAAAGTTATGAAAGAATTAAAGCATATCAAGAAAGTATTAAACAGACGAATCAACAGTTAGAAGAATCAGTGGAGTGTTATGAAATATACCATCCACTAGAAAGTGTGGGTATTTATGTGCCTGGTGGCAAAGCAAGTTATCCATCAACGGTTCTAATGACAGCGACTTTAGCACAAGTAGCAGGTGTAGAAAATATTGTTGTTGTGACACCACCTCAACCTAACGGAGTATCCCAAGAGGTATTAGCTGCATGTTATATTACGCAAGTTAATCAAGTGTTTCAAGTTGGTGGTGCTCAAAGTATTGCTGCATTGACTTATGGAACAGAAACGATACCTAAAGTTGATAAGATTGTAGGTCCAGGTAACCAATTTGTTGCATATGCCAAAAAATATTTATTTGGACAGGTAGGTATTGATCAAATTGCAGGACCAACAGAAATAGCACTGATTATTGACGACACCACAGATTTAGATGCCATCGTATATGATGTATTTGCGCAAGCAGAACATGATGAATTAGCACGTACATATGTCATTAGTGAAGATGCGCAAGTCCTTAAAGATTTAGAATCACGTATTGCTAAAGCATTGCCTAATGTGGACAGATACGACATTGTTTCTAAAAGTATCGCTAATCAACACTACCTTATCCATGCTAGTAATTTTGATGAAGCATGCCATGTCATGAATACAATCGCGCCTGAACATGCGTCGATTCAAACAGTAAATCCTCAACCATATATTGAAAAAGTGAAATATGTGGGTGCATTGTTTATTGGACATTATTCGCCAGAGGTCATAGGAGATTACGTTGCAGGTCCAAGTCATGTATTACCTACAAATAGAACAGCTAGATTTACCAATGGGTTATCGGTCAATGATTTCTTAACACGGAACACGGTCATCCATTTATCAAAAGATACGTTTGAACAAATTGCTGATTCAGCACAACATATTGCTCATGTTGAAGCATTATACAATCACCAGCAGTCTATTTTAATACGTCAGTCTTAGGGGAGTGTAATTGAAATGATTTATATTGATAAAAATGAAAGTCCAGTTACGCCGTTGGATGAAAAAACAATGACGTCTATTATTAGTGCAACGCCATATAATTTATATCCTGATGCAGCATATGAACAATTCAAGGAAGCTTATGCTAAGTTTTACGGATTATCGCCTGAACAAATTATTGCAGGAAATGGATCTGATGAATTGATTCAAAAGTTAATGCTGATCATGTCAGAAGGTCCGGCTTTAACGCTAAATCCTGATTTTTTTATGTATCAAGCATATGCGGCACAAGTAAATCGTGAAATTGCATTTGTAGATGCAGGATCAGATTTAACGTTTGATTTGGAAACCATTTTAACGAAAATCGATGAAGTACAACCATCATTTTTTATTATGAGTAATCCACATAACCCTTCAGGCAAGCAATTTGATACGGCATTTTTAACAGCTATTGCAGATAAGATGAAAGCATTAAACGGATACTTTGTCATTGATGAAGCATATTTAGATTATGGTACGGCATATGACGTGGAACTGGCACCACACATCTTAAGAATGCGTACATTATCAAAGGCGTTTGGAATTGCCGGCTTAAGATTAGGTGTCTTAATTAGTACTGCTGGAACGATAAAGCATATTCAAAAAATAGAACATCCATATCCATTAAATGTATTTACGCTAAATATTGCGACTTATATTTTTAGACATAGAGAAGAGACAAGTCGATTTTTAACAATGCAACGACAGTTAGCTGAGCAGTTAAAACAAATATTTGATACACATGTTGCAGATAAAATATCAGTATTCCCATCAAATGCCAATTTTGTACTTACTAAAGGTTCAGCAGCGCAACAATTAGGACAATACGTATATGAACAAGGATTTAAACCTCGTTTTTATGATGAGCCGGTGATGAAGGGCTATGTAAGATACTCAATTGCAACCGAACCACAGTTAAACCAATTAGAAGAAATTGTTAAAGAATGGAGCGCAAAATATGATTTATCAAAAACAACGAAACACAGCTGAAACACAACTAAATATTTCAATATCAGATGACCAGTCACCATCGCATATTAATACAGGTGTGGGCTTTTTAAATCATATGTTAACATTGTTTACATTTCATAGCGGTCTGTCATTAAACATTGAGGCACAAGGTGATATCGATGTAGATGATCACCATGTAACTGAAGATATCGGCATTGTTATTGGCCAATTGTTACTTGAAATGATTAAAGATAAAAAGCATTTCGTTCGTTATGGAGCGATGTACATTCCAATGGATGAAACATTAGCACGTGTCGTTGTGGATATAAGTGGGCGTCCATACTTATCTTTCAATGCATCATTAAGTAAAGAAAAAGTTGGCACGTTTGATACGGAGTTAGTAGAAGAATTTTTTAGAGCAGTCGTAATCAATGCAAGATTAACAACGCATATTGATTTAATTCGTGGAGGTAATACACACCATGAAATTGAAGCTATATTCAAAGCGTTTTCCCGTTCATTAGGCATAGCGCTAACTGCAACTGATGATCAGCGTGTGCCGTCATCGAAAGGTGTGATTGAATGATTGTCATCGTTGATTATGGATTAGGGAATATTAGTAATGTAAAACGCGCTATTGAACATTTGGGGTATGAGGTGGTTGTCTCAAATAACCAAAATATAATTGATCAAGCAGAAACAATCATATTGCCCGGTGTCGGCCATTTTAAAGATGCGATGTCAGAGATAAAACGATTAAATCTCGATGCAATATTGGCTAAGAATACTGATAAGAAAATGATCGGTATTTGTCTAGGAATGCAGTTAATGTATGAGTATAGTGATGAAGGCGATGCATCTGGATTAGGGTTTATCCCAGGAAATATTTCGCGTATCCAAACAGAATACCCAGTGCCGCACTTAGGTTGGAATAATTTAGTGAGTAAGCATCCTATGTTAAATCAAGATGTTTACTTCGTACATTCTTACCAAGCGCCGATGTCAGAAAATGTCATTGCATATGCGCAGTATGGTACTGATATTCCAGCTATTGTCCAATTTAACAATTATATTGGTATTCAATTCCATCCTGAAAAAAGCGGTACATATGGGTTACAAATTTTGCGTCAGGCAATACAAGGGGGATTTATAAATGATTGAATTATGGCCAGCGATTGATTTGATTGGGTCAACAAGTGTGAGGTTAACAGAGGGTAAATATGATAGTGAAGAAAAAATGTCGCGTTCGGCTGAAGAAAGTATTGCTTACTATAGTCGATTTGAATGTGTGAATCGTATTCATATTGTCGACTTGATAGGTGCTAAGGCACAGCATGCCCGAGAGTTTGATTATATTAAGTCATTGAGGAGATTAACAACGAAAGATATTGAAGTAGGTGGTGGCATTCGCACGAAGTCACAAATCATGGACTACTTTGCCGCAGGAATTAATTATTGCATAGTTGGAACGAAAGGTATTCAAGATACTGATTGGCTTAAAGAGATGGCACATACATTTCCAGGTCGCATTTATTTATCTGTTGATGCTTATGGAGAAGATATTAAAGTGAACGGATGGGAAGAGGACACAGAGTTAAATTTATTTAGTTTTGTGAGACGGTTATCGGATATACCTCTTGGCGGCATTATATATACTGATATTGCTAAAGATGGCAAAATGTCCGGACCTAACTTTGAATTAACTGGTCAATTAGTAAAGGCAACGACGATTCCTGTCATTGCTTCCGGTGGTATTAGACATCAGCAAGATATTCAACGATTAGCGTCGCTAAATGTTCACGCTGCCATTATAGGAAAGGCTGCACATCAAGCATCTTTTTGGGAGGGGCTAAAATGATTAAAAAACGTATCATTCCATGTTTAGATGTCAAAGATGGTCGTGTCGTTAAAGGGATTCAATTTAAAGGATTAAGGGATATTGGGAATCCTGTTGATTTAGCAATGTATTACAATGAAGCGGGTGCTGATGAATTAGTATTTTTAGACATCTCTAAGACGGAAGAGGGTCATAGCTTAATGCTAGAAGTGATTGAACAGACAGCGTCACGCTTGTTTATCCCTCTTACTGTAGGGGGTGGGATTCAAAGTCTCGATGATATTACCCAATTGTTAAATCATGGTGCAGATAAAGTATCATTAAATTCAAGTGCTTTAAAAAATCCACAGCTCATTAAACAAGCGAGTGATAAATTCGGTAGACAATGCATCTGCATAGCAATTGATAGCTATTATGATCCTGAAAGAAAAGCACATTATTGTTGTACGCATGGTGGTAAAAAGATGACAAATATTAAAGTATATGACTGGGTACAGCAAGTAGAACAGTTAGGTGCAGGTGAGCTCCTCGTTACAAGTATGGGACATGATGGTATGAAACAAGGCTTTGATATTGAGCATCTTGCAAAAATAAAATCCCTTGTAAATATTCCAATCATTGCTTCTGGTGGTGGTGGCAATGCACAACACTTTGTAGAATTATTTGATCAGACGGATGTTTCTGCAGGTTTAGCTGCAAGTATATTACATGATCGAGAAACGACGGTTCAATCTATTAAAGAAGTGATACGGCAAGGAGGTATAGCAGTAAGATGACCAATTACAAAATTGATTTTAGCAAAGGTTTAGTGCCAGCAATTTTACAAGATAATCAAACAAAACAAGTATTGATGTTAGGTTATATGAATCAAGAAGCTTTTGATAAAACGATAGAAGATGGTGTAGTATGTTTCTATTCGCGGTCGAAACAACGTCTATGGACAAAAGGTGAAACATCTGGTCATACGCAACTTGTTAAAGATATTCATGTAGATTGCGACAATGATACTATTTTAATTGATGTCATACCAAATGGACCAACATGTCATACAGGCAGTCAAAGTTGTTTCAACACAGAAGTTCCATTTTCAGTGCAAACATTAGCGCAGACAGTTCAAGATAGTGCCCAATCCAATAATGAAAAGTCATATACAAAATATTTATTAACAGAAGGTATAGAAAAGATTACGAAAAAATATGGTGAAGAAGCTTTTGAAGTCGTAATTGAAGCAATTAAAGGTGACAAAAAAGCATTTGTAAGTGAAGTAGCAGATGAACTTTATCATTTATTTGTCTTGATGCATGCGCTAGGCGTCGATTTTTCAGAAATTGAGGCAGAATTAGCGCGTAGACATCATAAGCGCAATAACTTTAAAGGCGAACGACAAAATATCGAACAGTGGTAAAACAAGTATGGGCTGAGATATAGAGAAAAGGATCATGTCTTATACACTTACAAATATTGTGGAAAACGTGACATTTTCAAGTTTAAAATACGACACCAACATATTTTAACTATGAATGCGGTACTAAAGTTGCGAACGCGTTATAGATAAGTAGTGGATAATCACAATACGAAACCAAAAATAATTTGAAAAGTAAATTGAGCAACTCAGGAATAGATGTCACTGTTAAAGATGTTGAAAAGTATATGAATCGATATAATGAAGTTATGAAGGGAAAAAATGGCGAAAAAGCTAAAAAGTTATATTTGTCGTTACTACCTATTAATATCATAGTTGTCTTTATATTCTTTGTATTTATACTGTGAATAAAAATATATCTAGCCTGAAATAGAAATGTCATAGCCTATTTAAAAGACAATCTCCATTAGAACTAAGATGTGCATCCCGAAAGTTGGACTAAACAACTAACTTTATGGGATGTATTTTTATGCAAATCATCATAAAATCGAGATTAAGTTAAAGTTAGTTCAAGAGTAATTAAACAATAAATTAAAAATAGTAGGATACTTACTTTGAGGGAAGAAAATTAACTGTATATATTTAGTTTAGGAACAAGTATTACGGTTTATCCTGATACAATTATTGTGGATGGGATGATATTTTTAGGTTTAAAATACGACACCAGCAAACATCATAACTGTGATAGCTCATAAATCTCCACATATAGCTAATCTAAAAAAATAATACATCATTGGAATCAAGCCCCAAGCATGTAAATATTAAAAATCACAAAAGATATATGTAAAAAAGTTACAATTTGCATAATTAAATTGTGTCTAATTATTGACTAATTAAATTTTGCCAAATATAATATTAATTAATAATTTGAAATGATTAGCGTATACACTTTAAATTCTCTTTGGAGAATATATTTTTTAAATACAAATGTAAACGCTTTCTCGTCAAATTAAACAATAGAAAGGATGGTCATTATGAGTGCTTGGTTAAGTAAATTATTTGAGTTTATTCCTCGAATAATTATCAATTTGTTTATCTAAAATAAAAAAATAGAGGTGCTGACAATGATGAAAAGTCAAAATAAGTATAGTATTCGTAAATTTAGTGTAGGTGCATCTTCCATTTTAATAGCTACATTACTATTTTTAAGTGGTGGACAAGCACAAGCAGCTGAGAAGCAAGTGAATATGGGAAATTCACAGGAGGATACAGTTACAGCACAATCTATTGGGGATCAACAAACTAGGGAAAATGCTAATTATCAACGTGAAAACGGTGTTGACGAACAGCAACATACTGAAAATTTAACTAAGAACTTGCATAATGATAAAACAATATCAGAAGAAAATCATCGTAAAACAGATGATTTGAATAAAGATCAACTAAAGGATGATAAAAAATCATCGCGTAATAATAAAAATATTCAACGAGATACAACAAAAAATAACAATGCTAATCCTAGCGATGTAAATCAAGGGTTAGAACAGGCTATTAATGATGGCAAACAAAGTAAAGTGGCGTCACAGCAACAGTCAAAAGAGGCAGATAATAGTCAAGATTCAAACGCTAATAACAATCTACCTTCACAAAGTCGAACAAAGGAAGCACCATCATTAAATAAGTTAGATCAAACAAGTCAACGAGAAATTGTTAATGAGACAGAAATAGAGAAAGTACAACCACAACAAAATAATCAAGCGAATGATAAAATTACTAACTACAATTTTAACAATGAACAAGAAGTGAAACCTCAAAAAGACGAAAAAACACTATCAGTTTCAGATTTAAAAAACAATCAAAAATCACCAGTAGAACCAACAAAGGACAATGACAAGAAAAATGGATTAAATTTATTAAAAAGTAGTGCAGTAGCAACGTTACCAAACAAAGGGACAAAGGAACTTACTGCAAAAGCGAAAGATGATCAAACGAATAAAGTTGCCAAACAAGGGCAGTATAAAAATCAAGACCCTATCGTGTTAGTGCATGGTTTCAATGGATTTACAGATGATATTAATCCTTCAGTGTTAGCTCATTATTGGGGCGGTAATAAAATGAACATTCGCCAAGATTTAGAAGAAAATGGTTACAAAGCTTATGAAGCAAGTATAAGTGCTTTTGGAAGTAACTATGACCGCGCAGTTGAACTTTATTATTATATCAAAGGCGGTCGTGTAGATTATGGTGCAGCACATGCAGCAAAATATGGACATGAACGTTATGGAAAAACATACGAAGGAATTTACAAAGACTGGAAACCAGGACAGAAGGTACACCTAGTTGGACATAGTATGGGTGGTCAAACGATACGTCAACTAGAAGAATTACTGCGTAATGGTAGTCGTGAAGAAATAGAGTATCAAAAGAAACATGGTGGCGAAATTTCTCCACTATTCAAAGGTAATAATGACAATATGATTTCATCAATTACTACTTTAGGAACGCCACATAATGGAACGCATGCTTCAGATTTAGCTGGTAATGAAGCTTTAGTGAGACAAATTGTATTTGATATCGGTAAAATGTTTGGTAATAAAAACTCTAGAGTAGACTTCGGGTTGGCTCAATGGGGTCTAAAACAGAAGCCAAATGAATCATACATTGATTATGTCAAACGCGTTAAACAATCTAATTTATGGAAATCAAAAGATAATGGATTTTACGATCTGACGCGTGAGGGTGCAACAGATTTAAATCGTAAAACGTCGTTGAACCCTAACATTGTGTATAAAACATACACTGGTGAAGCAACGCACAAAGCATTAAATAGCGATAGACAAAAAGCAGACTTAAATATGTTTTTCCCATTTGTGATTACTGGTAACTTAATCGGTAAAGCTACTGAAAAAGAATGGCGAGAAAACGATGGTTTAGTATCCGTTATTTCTTCTCAGCATCCATTTAATCAAGCTTATACAAATGCGACGGATAAAATTCAAAAAGGCATTTGGCAAGTAACGCCTACAAAACATGATTGGGATCATGTTGATTTTGTCGGACAAGATAGTTCTGATACAGTGCGCACAAGAGAAGAATTACAAGATTTTTGGCATCATTTAGCAGACGATTTAGTGAAAACTGAAAAGGTGACTGATACTAAGCAAGCATAAGTTAAAAAGTAAAGGGAGGAATTAACAATGACTGCAGACTTCTTTCAATTAATCGGATCATTATTTAGAATTCTAAAAGAATTATTCAAGTAAAACCTTGGCGGGGCCCCAACAAAGAGAAATTGGATTCCCGATTTCTACAGACAATGCAAGTTGGCGGGGCCCCAACATAAAGAATTTCGAAAAGAAATTCTACAAACAATGCAAGTTGGGGTGGGACGACGAAATAAATTTTGCGAAAATATCATTTCTGCCCCACTCCCATTGGCATTTACGAAGTTTAAATGTGCAATTAGAATATATGTATAACAATATTAAACACGCGGTAAAACGAAGTCAGTCAATTCAAACTGATTTCGCCCACCGCGTGTTTTTAACATAGCTTAATGATTAATAAGCATTAATGTTCAATTTATATGGTTGTTTTCCAATAATAAACCTAAAGATATAGAATTCACGCAATATCATACCGACACCTATACATAATCCTAAAATGAATAGTAGTGATATCGCTAGAAAGACCATTGTATTATCCTCAAATATATTTGTATATGCAAACAATGAGTCTAGAATGATTGGATGTAATAAATAAATAAAGAATGAGAAAGCACTAATCATTTGAATCGTATTAAATAACATTGTTTTAAAATGCGTGCAAATACCCAAGATAACAATAAACATAATACTATTATATGGTGTTAATGAATATGAAAAGCTGGTAACATTCCAATAGTCTCCATTTGCTAACGCAATAAACACAAAATAAGTAGCTACAGCTAATACAATCATAATAACTAAATAACGTTCTAAGAAATTTAAAACACGTTCGTAGTTATAACCCATATATGCACCTAAGAAGAAATAAAAAATCCATCCGAATATTATAGTGTTTTCACTTAATGGATAATAGTGTAGCACGGTATCGTGAAACGCTGTGTTGTTCGTAAAGTAATATAAAAATGATTGCTGTAAAATAAAAGATAACAATAATAATATTTTACTATTGAATAGGTTATAGTTAATTTTAAAAATGATATAACTCAAAATAAAGAATTGCATGATAACAACGATAAAATAGCCATACCATTGACCTAATAGGACATTTTCAATGAATTGTTTATTGAAACTTGAATCTGTTAATAATGATTCACTATAACTGTAAAACAATCCCATTAATATGTAAGGAATAAGTATATATTTTACGCGTGTAGTTAAGTATCTATAGGTGACTTTTTGATAGTTTAAAGTCGTCAATAACTGCGACAAAATAATAAAACATGGTGTACCAAAAATGACAATATTACGAATATAGAACTGTAGTACTAAAGATCCTCCTTCCATATTCTCATGTTTTAAAGTAATTTGTGTTAATAAATGTGTAACAATAATAATTGCACATATAATAGCACGTAAATATACGAGTTCAAGTCTAATCTTTTTCATGGAATCCGTCCCATCTCTTAATTAAATGCTCAAAAGCATCATCACTAATTAGTATTCTAGGGATGTAATAATCATTGGAGTTCGGAGTGACTGCTTTTTCCTCTAATGAAAAACCGTATTTTAACCCAGCTTTTTTGATTACTGGTAATTTATCGTCATTCATCAAGCCATAAGGATAGGCTATAGTTTTCTGCGACTTTTTAAAGTTTTTAGTTAGATATTTTTCACTTTTGTTTAAATCTTTTATGATTGTAGCTTCAGAAGATTTCATTAATTTTGACTTATTATTTTTAGATAAGTTATGCAAATCGTGGGTATGTGTTTCAAATTCCCATAACCCAGTTTTATACATTTCTTTTAGTTCTTTTTTACTAATCATATCGAGGTTGTGAAAGTTTTCTTCCCCAACATGACCTGTGATAATAAACCCAGTTGCCGGTATTTTATATTTTTTTAAGATTGGATAAGCATTTTCATAAATAGTTTCATCCATATCATCAAAGTTAATCCATACACTTCGTTTTGGAAACTTACCTTTTTTCTTGTAATATAAAAATTCTTTCAAGGTTAAAAATTTAGCATCATGTGATTTTAGCCATTTTATTTGAGATTCAAATTGTGATTGACTAACACTATAATTTTTAATTTCTTTACTACTAGAAAAGAAATAAATAAAATTATTCAGAAAATTCGCTTTTCTTACACGGTGATAATTTAATGCCAGAGCACTATTTTCTTTATATTTCAGTTTTTTAGGTGAATCGTCATCTGCATTTGCAATATGATGACCATCCAGTGTGCTTACAGGCAATATGATCAAGATACTCAACACTAAAATTATTAATTTTCTATACTTCACGATTCTCTTCCTCTCTGCCATTTTTGAATCAATATGCTAATTGTAAAAAATACAAAAATGATAATCGCGAAAATGCCCATAGTTTCAAATATATCTAAAATTTCAGTATTTTCAATGTTTAAAGCAACACGTATTGTATTGATACTTTCGTCATGAATTTCAAATATAGTACCAATATAAACGAGTAGAACAACTAAACAATATATCCAAAAGACACACGATATAGCGATAAGTGCTGTTTCTCTTACAATATTTAGCGATGATTTTAGCGTTGGGTATTCCCTCTGTCTGGGCTTGACCATGTTGCGTAACCACCTTTCTTACGTTTTAATGCTTTTGGAAATGCGACAAGAACTACTGCTGCGTTAATAATCCAGTATACTGTCGGATACCAACTTACAAATATGAGTCCAGCCATATTCTTTTTCTCGTAGCGACTATCAATAAAGAGTGCGACTGTAAATTGAATAACGTTTATAAAAGTCATAGTAAATGATGATAGTAGAAATATTGAAAAACTATATGTCATAAATGTATAGTCTAAGAAGTTTGCTGTTATGAACAAATAGCCTAAATATAGAAGCACTATATATACCCATAAAATTGAGATGATTTGCTCAAACATCAAAATATATAAAGGAAACCTTTTCGTTTTCATTGTGCTAAAAAAGTCTCGTAGTAATACTTCGTGTCCCCCTTGAGCCCATCTCACGCGTTGCTTCCAAAGACCTCCCAATGTTTCTGGAACCAACATCCAACACATGGCAAGCGGTTCATACTTAATACGATATCCACGTAAATGCAATTTCCAAGAAACTGCAATATCTTCGGTAATCATATCAGTATCCCAGTAGCCAACGTCGACAACTGCACTTTTTTTAAATAGAGTGAAGACACCCGAAATAGTATTGACTGCGCCAGCAAGTGTCTGACTTCGCTTAATACAGCCAATTAAACTTGCATATTCTATCGTTTGAATTTTACCTAAAATAGAACTCTTATTTCGAATTCTAGGATTACCTGTAACTGCACCAAGTTTTGGATCATGTTTGAAATTCTCAATCATATAATATGGTGCATCTTGATCAACGATAGTATCTGCATCCAAGCACATTACATAATCATATGAAGCCTGTTTAATGCCTTGATTGAGTGCGTTGGCTTTACCTCTGTTTTCTTGTAAATCGACGAAAATAAAGTCATTATTTTCTTTGATTTTATAGATGAGTTCTGCTGTATTATCTGAACTTCCATCATTAATGATAATAATTTCTTTTTTCTCGTATTTGAGTGCAAGAACATTAGACAACGTATCTTCAATCGTTTCACTTTCGTTATAACAGGCAAGTAAAAATGTAATGCCTTCTAATTCATCCACATTTATGTCAGGCTTCTTGTTCAATGAATATCTAATTTCTCTGGTAAAATAGAAATAAATTGAACCGACAATCCAGTAAATAGACATAAATACAGGATAAAAAAGCAAAAAGTTAAAAAATTGCAATTTCTTTACCTACCTTTCGTTAGTTAGGTTGTAAGCCATATGGTAATTGATAGTATTTTAATTTGCAATAGATTGTTGTTATAATTAAACGGAAATATTTGTAATTGCAACTTAATTTTCCTGTAACATAGTGTGATTAATTTTCAGTAGGGGGGTTTTAAAAATTGAAGGATAAGATTATTGATAACGCAATAACCTTATTTTCAGAGAAGGGGTATGACGGTACAACACTTGATGATATAGCTAAAAGTGTAAATATAAAAAAAGCGAGCTTATATTACCATTTTGACTCGAAAAAAAGTATTTACGAACAAAGTGTTAAATGTTGTTTTGATTACCTTAATAATATTATTATGATGAATCAAAATAAATCGAACTATTCAATTGATGCTTTATATCAATTCTTATTTGAGTTTATTTTCGACATCGAAGAAAGGTATATTAGAATGTACGTTCAATTATCTAATACGCCTGAGGAATTTTCTGGAAATATTTACGGACAAATACAAGATTTAAATCAATCATTAAGTAAAGAGATAGCAAAATTCTATGATGAATCAAAGATAAAGATGACAAAAGAAGACTTTCAGAATTTAATATTGCTGTTTCTTGAAAGTTGGTATTTGAAAGCATCTTTTTCGCAAAAATTTGGAGCAGTGGAAGAAAGTAAAAGTCAATTCAAAGATGAAGTGTATTCGCTACTAAATATATTTTTGAAGAAATAATTTTTGTTACTAGTTTGTAATAATTAACTTACTTTTGTAAAAAAAGACATGAGATTATTTTTTTAAATCTATATAAAGTTGACAATACAACTCGAAATTGAGAATATTAAGATGTATATGAATTTTATAAATTAAATGCAATACATTAATATAAATATCAATTGTTGCAAAATACGATTTGTTCAATGATTTGATAATAATATTCTTTATATTTGTGAATGGTTAAGTTTGTCTTTGAAAATATTATAAAAGTGTAATGTTCCCCTGAAAAGAATAAGTTGTCATCTAATTACAGGAAATCCGTATAAATTAGATGAAATGGAAAGTAATAATTAATAATTTATTGATAAGCGCCTATGTGATGGTAAATCATGACATAGGCGCTCATTTTTTATAAGTTTAAAATGTAAATAAAAATTATATAAATTACCCACATCTTTTTAAAAGGTGTGGGCTTTATTATCATTAACCCAATTCACAGTGACGGATTACGCAAGGTATTGAACTACCGAGTACGGGCACGCTCGGTGTTGTAAAGAGCAAATAATTAAGTAATGATGATGCTTCTACTCGATTATAAGAAAGCCATGATAGAGTACGATGGTATCTAGATTTATTATTAATAGGTTTGGATATTTAAAGTTGGACAATATTATATCTTGAGCAAAAATATAAATAAGTTATACATAATGCCCAAGAATCATGATATAATTTTAAACGATAAAATATTTATATAAATAATTAGAGAAAATGTAGTTGTGTATGTTTTGTGGTCGTTAAACTAGATACAATTGTCCGATTTATAAAACATACATAATGAATACAATGATTGATTATGTGGAGGAAACCATGAAAGAAAAGTTTGATTTAGTAAAACTATTAAATATTCTAAAGAAGAATATTAAATTATTGCTTATTTTACCGGCAATATGTCTTGTAGTAAGTGCGGCATTAACCTTTTTTGTTATGCCTGACAAATATACTGCTTCTACTCAAATATTAGTGAACATGAAAAAGTCCTCAAGTGATTTAGCTTTCCAAAATGTTCAAAGTAGTTTGCAGTCTGTTAATACATATACGGAAATTATCAAAAGTCCAAGAATTCTAGATAAAGTATCTAGAGAGTTTGATGGCCAGTATTCAACAGCTGAGTTGAATTCGTTTTTAAAAGTAACCAATCAAACAAACTCTCAAATTATTACTGTATCAGTTACAACTGGGAATAAATCTGAATCTGACAAAATTGTTAATAAAATATCTAAAGTTTTTGCTCATGACATGCCTAAAATTATGAGTGTTGATAATGTTACGATACTTTCCTCAGCGCATGATAATGCTGTAAAAGTATCTCCGATAGTCTCTGTCAACTTAGTGATCAGCATCATTGTTGGTATTGTTTTAGCAATATTGATTATTTTCTTAAAAGAACTATTAGATAAGCGTATTAAGACGGAAGAAGATGTTGAATCGCAACTAGGATTACCTATTTTAGGTTCAATACAAAAATTTTAATTTACGAGGAATTACCATGACGAATACACGAAGAAGTACATCAAGTTTAATTGTCCATGAACAACCAAAGTCACCTATTAGCGAGAAATTTCGAGGCATAAGATCAAATATTATGTTTGCAAATCCTGACAGTGCAGTTCAAAGCATTGTAATCACTTCAGAGGCACCAGGCGCAGGTAAGTCTACAATTGCAGCAAATTTAGCAGTTGCATATGCACAAGCAGGTTATAAAACATTAATCGTAGATGGGGATATGCGTAAACCTACGCAGCACTATATTTTTAATTTACCAAACAATGAAGGCCTATCAAGTTTATTGCTAAATTGGTCAACTTATCAAGACAGTATTATCTCAACTGAAATTGAAGATTTAGACGTCCTGACGTCTGGACCGATTCCGCCAAACCCATCAGAGTTAATCACATCAAGAGCATTTGCAAATTTGTATGACACATTATTGATGAATTATAACTTTGTTATTATCGATACGCCGCCAGTGAACACAGTTACAGATGCGCAATTATTTTCAAAGTTTACCGGCAATGTTGTCTACGTAGTTAATTCGGAAAATAATAATAAAGATGAAGTTAAAAAAGGAAAAGAACTTATTGAAGCAACAGGTGCTAAATTATTAGGTGTAGTCTTAAATAGAATGCCTAAAGATAAAAGTGCTAGTTACTATGCATATTATGGGACTGATGAATCATGATTGATATTCATAACCATATATTAGTTGATATAGATGATGGTCCTAAAACAATTGAAAAGAGTATTGCACTATTAAAGCAAGCTAAGGATGAAGGTGTAACAAGTATTGTAGCGACACCTCATCATTTGCATCCGAGATATGATAATACATTTCAACAAGTGCTTGTGAAATTGGCGGAGTTAAGAACGCATCCAGAAGTTCAAGCATTGGATATTAAATTATTTCCCGGGCAAGAAATTAGAATTACAGATTCGATTCTGCAAGGCTTAGATAATGGTAGTATTCAAGGTATTAATCGTTCGAAATATTTATTAATTGAATTTCCAACGGGCGAAGTACCACATTATACAAAACAATTGTTTTTTGAAATACAATCGAGAGGTTACATACCAATCATTGCACATCCTGAAAGAAATAGAAGTATCGCCAAAAATCCAGAAATATTATATGAACTTGTTGCAAATGGGGCATTGAGTCAATTAACATCGAGTTCTTTAGTTGGTGGATTTGGAAAAAACATTCAAAAGTTATCATTACAATTTATAGAATGTAATTTGGCTCATTTTGTAGCTTCAGATGCACATTCATGTGACCAAAGACCATTTTTGATGCAAGAATTATTTCACAATCATAAATTGAAGAAATATTCGAATGACATTGAAGCATTACTTCGAAATGCCAGTTCAGTAATCAATGATAATTTTGTTTATTTAGACAGACCGACTAAGCCAGGAAAAGTGAAGTCGTTTTTGAAATGGTTTTAACTAAATATATTTTTTCGAATTAGACTGGTATACATGTACCAGTCTTTTTGAGTATGCTTAAAATGAATTATAATCATGATTATTTGCTAATTCGTATAAAACAACTTGTCTAATTGATTAAGGCGAATGGCTTTTAATAAAAAGACTCGTTTTTTATAGTGAAGGTAGCTTGAAAATAATGAATATAAAGATGAAGGTATTACTTTTGATATATAGGGCTAAGGAAGTGTTTTTATGGTATTAAGAAAAGTAACCATGCAGGACTTAGATCAAATTATTGCACTTGAAAATATTGGTTTTTCACCGGAAGAAGCTGCAACACCAGAGGCATTGAAATTGAGAATTGAACAAATTCAAGAAACTTTTATTGTAGCTGAAAAGAATGATGAAGTAATTGGATACATCAATGGTCCAGTCATAAAAGAGCGTTACATTAGCGATGATTTATTTAAAAATGTCTCCACAAATAATAGTGAAGGTGGCTATATTAGTGTGTTAGGTCTTGTTGTAGCACCAAATTATCAAGGTCAGGGTATTGCAGGTCGCTTACTAAACTATTTTGAAAATCTTGCTAAGAATCAACATCGACATGGTGTAACGTTAACATGTCGAGAATCATTAATTTCTTTTTATGAAAAATATGGGTATCGTAATGAAGGTGTATCAGAATCATGTCATGGCGGTATTAAATGGTATAACCTTGTTAAAAATATAAAAAAGGATGATGAGGTGTAAATATGGCAGTTGTTTATGTAGCAGGAGGATGTTTATGGGGTGTTGAAACATTTTTTGCAACAATACCTGGAATTATACATACAGAAGCAGGAAGAGCAAATGGAAGAAGCTCTAAATTAGACGGTCCGTATGATGGTTATGCTGAATGTGTCAAACTTCATTTCGATGATCGTATGTTAACAATTACAGACATTATGAATTATTTATTTGAAATCATTGATCCTTACAGTGTGAATCAACAAGGAAATGATATTGGAGAAAAGTATCGAACGGGTTTATATAGTTGTGTAGATGACCACTTAATTGAAGCGCGTCAGTTCATTGAACGACGTAAAGACAGAGATCAAATTGCAGTGGAAGTCTTACCGCTGTCTAACTACATTAAAAGTGCTGAAGAACATCAGCAACATTTAGAAAAATATCCAGAAGATATGCATATGTGTCATATTTCAAAAGATTTGCTAAATAAATACAAGTGATTTTCAGAGGAGAATAGATGTTTAAATTAACCAAAATCGGAGAAATACCTAGATATACTTAGAAAAGAGGTAGGTATTATGTATACGTTTGATGCACAATCATTAACTGCTAGAGAAAACTATAAATTATTAATTGGTTCAATTATTCCACGACCTATAGCATTTGTTACAACATTAAATCAAGATGCATCAGTAAATGCAGCACCATTTAGCTTTTTTAATATTGTTAATAACCATCCGCCAATGATTGCTATTGCAGTTCAACGTGCAGGAGGTAAGAGAAAAGATACTGCATTGAATATAGAACGGACTGGAGACTTTGTTGTGCATATTACAGACGAAGATAATGTTCAAGATATTAATGAGACTGCAGCGCCGTTAGCATATGGAGACAGTGAGTTGAGTCGTACAAAATTATCACTTTTAACATCTACAACGATTAAGACGCCAGGAATTAAAGACGCGAAAATGAGATTCGAATGTAAACTATCGCAAATGATATTGCTTGGAGATGTATTAGATGGGGCTGACTTAATAATAGGCGAAATTGTAACTTATCATATTGATGACAGTATTTATGAGGGTGATTTTAAAATCAATCCACACGCATTACAGGCTGTTTCTCGTTTAGCCGGAAATGATTATGCTAAATTAGGAGGATTATTTACAATAGATAGACCTGAAAAATAACAAAACACATGCTATAGCGGTGTACCGTTTATGAATTGAATCAAAAGTACACAGGTGCTAAAGTATGTGCTTCTAAAATGAAGACTATTTTTTATTACAAGAAAATGTATCTAGTAAACTTAAAGTAGCAAGACCTAATAAATCTAATGCATGTTGTGCACCTTTTTTACCTTGGCCAGCTTCGAAATGTTTGTAAGTAGCTACACTTAAAATACCTATTGTTGATAGCGAAGCAATGCGAGAAATGTTTTTATTGATAAAGCTAGCTGAGTATAAAGCAGCAGTAGTTGCTTCTGCAATGCCGACGTATTTTACAAGTTCTTTTTGCAAGCCAAAAGTATGCTCAAACAGTTCAATCATACCCTTATCTTCTTGCAATTTAGGTTTACTGGCTTGGTATAGCTCTTTCGCAAGTTTTAAATTGGTCACGTAACGTAAAATCATATTTAATTCCTCCCAATATTTGGATTTTTGTGAAAGATAATTACTTTATCATTTTACCCGTTTCTTCAAAAATGAATCTCTTATGTAACATGTGTAGTTCAGGAATATTTGCTATGGAAATATAATTCTATTCACTCAAAATATATGAATTTAATGTGTGGTTTTATCGAGTTGCTCTTTTAATTTGGTTAGATTGTTTTTTAGAGAAGCGGTACTATTTTTAAGTGCATCAACAGATTTACCTTCGTTTTGAGACATTGCGTTTATAACAGCATGAAGTTCAGTTTCTAACATGTCTGCGTCACCTTTAGCATTAGAACTTAATACTTTAATATCTCTTAAAAGGCTATCTGATAGTAGTGCATTTTTGCCAGTCACCAATTTCGAATTGTAATTCCAAGCACTGCTTAATTCAATAGCATCTAAATCGGTTATATGATTATTTGTTCTCATCATACTTTCCTCCCTCGTTGGAAATTACATTAGTATCCGATTTTAAACGGCCATTTCCATCTACCATTGACGGGGAAATATCATCTTTATAAAACTGTACAAATTTTGTGCTAGGATATGATTGCATAACGTCATTTATAGATTTTTGAAGGTTCCAAGCATAGTTTTTTACTGTTTCTCTATTTTTTTCTTTATCATAATAAGCAATGAACTCTGATTTCATATTTTTTTGTATTTGAGGATATTTATTAATCAAAGATTGTAATTGTTGATTAAACGCTTCTCCTTTTAAGTGCATAACAGGTTTGAATTCTTGTTTAAACTTTTTTAAGTCATCGATACTGTCTGTGTTGAAATTCAAAAATTGTTTAGTAACACCATTGAATTCTTGCTTCTTTTGAAGTTTTTTATTCATGGCATAATAACCATTTTTCTCAACTTCTGATTTGAATTTTAATCGAGCTTGTTCAATTTCATGTTCATAACGTTTGTACATCATGGCTGCAACTGCCGCTGATGTTTCATTTATATGACCAGGTGTAAATGTTGAAATAGTTATGCCATTTCCAGACTCAACAAAAAGTAATTGGAGTTGAATATGATTGATGTGCATAATAAGGTTCGCATAATTTTTCTCATATCTTCATTAGCTCCTTTGTATTAGCTGTTTTTTCAGTTGATAGGCAAATTATACAAAAACTAAAATATTGTTATTCAATATTATTATAAACTAATCATGATTGAAGTAACTATAATTAATTAAATTTACAAAAAGATATCATAAATATTAATTGCATAAATCTTTATCTGAAATTTTCGAATCAAGAACGCAAATTATAAGAAACCACGTCATATATAGTTTCTACTTATAAATAAATTGATTATTTATATTAGACGCTTATGTAAAGAGGGCGTAACCTTAAATGTAATTACTAATAAGGGGTGAGGATAGAATGAATTATTCGCCGAAGCAAGGTGTAAGGAGTCATGGCTTACCACACGATCCATTTAAAAGTAGTACAGTACCACGTCCAATAGGGTGGATCTCTACTGTATCGAAAGATGGGAAAGATAATTTAGCACCTTATAGTCAGTATCAAAACTTAACTTGGGATCCGCCTATGGTTATGTTCGCAGCAAATCAATCCGTTCTTGGTGATCACGAACGTAAAGATACAGTGAAAAATGCTGAAGAGACAGGGTGGTTTGTGTGGAATATGGCAACGTATGATTTAAGAGAAGCAGTTAATTTATCGTCGAAGGCACTACCACCTGAAGAGGATGAATTTGAATATGCAGGTGTGACGAAAGAAGCATGTATAGAAGCACCAGGTTATCGAGTCAAAGAATCGCCAGTACATTTTGAATGTGAGTACGTTCAAACGATTCGTATTCCGACAGGAGACCTTGTATCAACAGTTGATATTGTTATAGGAAGAGTTGCTCAGGTTCATATTGACGATAAGGTCATTCTTGATAATGGTAAATTAGACATTAAGTCGATTAAACCTATTGCGAGGTTAGGATATTATGATTACACGGTTGTGAATGAAATATTTGAAATGAAAGCACCATCAGCTTCTAAAGAAGAGCTTGCAGGTTTAGAAGGAAGAAATTTTGATAATCAATCAGATGACAAGGAATAATGAATTCAATCATTTTCAATACATCGAAACTACACGTTGAAATTAGTTTCGATGTATTTTTATATTTCAAAACCGGGAAGCGATATGTCGCTATATTTATAATTTTAAAGAATAATTTTTTAGAAATTCATATATATAACACTAGGTTTATTGAAAATATATTGATATTACTTTAATATTAAAGATGTATTATAAATATAATATTTATCTTTTAGTTGTAAATTGACTATTAATGAATAAAAGGTGGATGATAAATACATTTTAATAAAAAGAAGTTTTTACCAAATAAATAAAAGATGTCCAAGATGATAAGCATTGATTTCAAAATTATATAAACATAATAAGGCATATTATTCAGAATATAGTTAAAAAATTATACTAAATCCCACACAATAAAGAAAGCGATTTCATCAAAGAATATACTTTTGGAAAAATTGGATTTTGACAAATTAAGTATTTTTTATTTGAAAAAAGAGTTGTATTAAATTGAATAGTGGCATATATTATAATCTAATGAATGTAAAGATAATACAAAGAGTTATTACATGAGCAAAAGACAGAAAGAATTTCATGACAGCTTAGCAAACGAAAAAACAAGAGTAAGACTTTATAAATCTGGAAAAAATTGGGTAAAATCCGGTATTAAAGAAATAGAAATGTTCAAAATAATGGGACTACCATTTATTAGTCATAGTATAGTGAGTCAAGATAATCAAAGCATTAGTAAAAAAATGACTGGATACGGACTGAAAACGACGGCGGTTATTGGTGGTGCATTCACGGTAAACATGTTGCATGACCAGCAAGCTTTTGCGGCTTCTGATGCACCATTAACATCTGAATTAAATACACAAAGTGAAACAGTAGGTAATCAAAACTCAACGACAATCGAAGCATCAACATCAACAGCCGATTCCACAAGCGTAACGAAAAATAGTAGTTCGGTACAAACATCAAATAGTGACACAGTCTCAAGTGAAAAGTCTGAAAATGTCACTTCGACAACTAATAGTACAAGTAATCAACAAGAAAAATTAACATCTACATCAGAATCAACATCCTCAAAGAATACTACATCAAGTTCTGATACTAAATCTGTAGCTTCAACTTCAAGTACAGAACAACAAACTAATATATCAACAAATCAAAGCACTGCATCAAATACTACTTCACAAAGCACAGCGCCAGCTTCAACCCATTTAAAACAAACTAGCACAACGTCAACCAGCACAGCACCTGTCAAACTTCGAACTTTCAGTCGATTAGCTATGTCAACCTTTGCATCAGCTGCGACGACAACCGCATTAACTGCTAATACAATTACAGTTAATAAAGATAACTTAAAACAATATATGACAACTTCAGGTAATGCCACTTATGACCAAAGTACAGGGGTCGTAACGTTAACGCAGGATGCATATAGCCAAAAAGGTGCTATTACATTAGGAACACGTATTGACTCTAATAAGAGTTTTCATTTTTCTGGAAAAGTAAATTTAGGTAATAAATACGAAGGTAATGGAAATGGTGGAGATGGTATCGGCTTTGCCTTTTCGCCAGGTGTATTAGGTGAAACAGGGTTAAACGGTGCCGCAGTAGGTATTGGTGGCCTAAGTAACGCATTTGGCTTCAAATTGGATACGTATCACAATACATCTAAACCAAATTCAGCTGCAAAGGCGAATGCTGACCCATCTAGTGTTGCTGGTGGAGGTGCGTTTGGTGCCTTTGTTACAACAGATAGTACTGGCGTTGCGACAACGTACACATCAAGTTCAACAGCTGATAATGCTGCAAAGTTAAAAGTTCAACCTACAAACAACACGTTCCAAAATTTTGATATTACTTATAATGGTGATACAAAGGTTATGACTGTCACGTATGCAGGTCAAACATGGACACGTAATATTTCAGATTGGATTGCAAAAAGTGGTACGACCAACTTTTCATTATCAATGACAGCCTCAACAGGTGGCGCGACAAATTTACAACAAGTACAATTTGGAACATTTGAATATACAGAGTCTGCTGTTACACAAGTGAGATACGTTGATGTAACAACAGGTAAAGATATTATTCCACCAAAAACATATTCAGGAAATGTTGATCAAGTCGTGACAATCGATAATCAACAATCTGCATTGACTGCTAAAGGATATAATTACACATCTGTCGATAGTTCATATGCATCAACTTATAATGATACAAATAAAACTGTAAAAATGACGAATGCTGGACAATCAGTGACATATTACTTTACTGATGTAAAAGCACCAACTGTAACTGTAGGCAATCAAACCATTGAAGTGGGTAAAACAATGAATCCTATTGTGTTGACTACAACGGATAATGGTACAGGGACTGTGACAAATACAGTTACAGGATTACCAAGCGGATTAAGTTATGATAGTGCAACGAATTCAATCATTGGGACACCAACAAAAATTGGTCAATCAACAGTGACAGTAGTATCTACTGACCAAGCAAATAACAAATCGACGACAACTTTTACAATAAATGTTGTGGATACGACAGCACCAACAGTGACGCCAATAGGAGATAAATCATCAGAAGTTTTTTCTCCAATATCACCGATTAAAATTGCTACGCAGGACAATAGTGGTAATGCAGTAACAAATACAGTCACAGGATTGCCGTCTGGACTAACATTCGATAGTACAAATAATACCATTAGTGGTACACCAACAAACATTGGTACAAGTACTATAACAATCGTTTCTACAGATGCGAGCGGTAACAAAACGACGACAACTTTTAAATATGAAGTAACAAGAAATAGTATGAGTGATTCCGTATCAACATCGGGAAGTACCCAACAATCACAAAGTGTGTCAACAAGTAAAGCTGACTCACAAAGTGCATCAACGAGTACATCAGGATCGATTGTGGTATCTACATCAGCTAGTACCTCGAAATCGACAAGTGTAAGCCTATCTGATTCTGTGAGTGCATCTAAGTCATTAAGCACATCTGAAAGTAATAGTGTATCAAGCTCAACAAGCACAAGTTTAGTGAATTCACAAAGTGTATCATCAAGCATGTCAGGTTCAGTTAGTAAATCAACATCATTAAGCGATTCTATTTCGAACTCTAGCAGTACTGAAAAATCCGAAAGTCTATCAACAAGTACATCTGATTCATTGCGTACATCAACATCTTTAAGTGATTCAGTAAGCATGAGTACATCAGGAAGCTTGTTTAAGTCACAAAGCTTATCAACAAGTACATCCGATTCGGCTAGTACTTCACAATCGGTAAGTGATAGTACATCAAATTCAATTAGTACGTCAGAATCATTGAGTGAGTCAGTTAGTACATCAGAATCTATAAGTATTTCTAATAGCATTTCGAATTCAGTGAGTGCATCAACAAGCAAATCGGAATCACAAAGTACATCAATATCATTAAGTACAAGCGATTCTAAATCGATGAGTACATCAGAATCATTAAGCGATTCAACGAGCACAAGTGATTCGGTATCTGGATCATTAAGTGTAGCAGGGTCACAAAGTGTCTCAACAAGCACATCAGACTCAATGAGCACGTCTGAAATGATAAGCGATTCTATGAGTACAAGTGGATCATTAGCTGCATCAGACAGTAAATCAATGTCTGTAAGTAGTTCGATGAGCACTTCTCAGTCAGTTAGTACATCAGAATCATTAAGTGATTCGATAAGTACATCGGATTCTGACAGTAAGTCATTATCATTAAGTACTAGTCAATCAGGTTCAACAAGTACATCAACGTCGACAAGTGCTTCAGTACGTATGTCGGAATCACAAAGTATGTCTGGTTCAATGAGTGCAAGTCAATCCGATTCAACGAGCATATCAACGTCGTTTAGTGATTCAACAAGTGATAGCAAATCAGCATCAACGGCCTCAAGTGAATCAGTATCACAAAGTGTCTCAACAAGTACATCTGGTTCGGTGAGTACTTCGACATCGCTAAGTACTAGTAGTTCAGAACGCACATCAACATCATTGAGTGCTTCGACAAGTTTAAGCACATCAGAGTCTGGTTCAACGAGCGACTCAACGTCGACGAGCGATTCTATCAGTGAAGCGATATCTGGTTCAGAGAGTACGTCTATATCATTAAGTGAATCAACGAGTACCAGTGATTCAGAATCACAAAGTGCATCTGCTTTTTTAAGTGAATCATTGAGTGAAAGCACATCCGAATCAACATCAGAGTCATTAAGTGGCTCAACAAGCGATAGTATGTCTTTATCGGATAGTAATTCTGAATCTGGTAGCACATCAACATCATTAAGTAATTCAACAAGTGGTAGTACGTCCATTTCAACATCAACAAGTAATAGTGCATCAACGTCAACGTTTAAGAGCGAGAGTGTCTCAACATCATTGAGCACATCAACGAGTACAAGTGTGTCAAATTCAACAAGCGCATCGACATCATTAAGTGATTCAGCAAGTGGTAGCAAGTCCAATTCACTAAGTGCATCAATGTCGACAAGTGATTCAATCAGTACAAGAAAATCAGAGTCATTAAGTGCATCGACATCATTAAGCGGTTCAACGAGTGAGAGTGAATCCGGCTCAACATCATCAAGTGAAAGTAAATCTGATTCAACATCAATGAGCCTGAGCATGTCCCAATCAACATCGGGAAGTACAAGTGTGTCAACATCAGAAAGTTTGTCTGACTCAACGAGTACATCATTGTCACTAAGTGCCTCAATGAATCAAAGCGGTGTAGACTCAAACTCAGCAAGTCAAAGTGTCTCAAACTCAACAAGTACAAGCACGAGCGAATCCGATTCACAAAGCACATCATCATATACAAGTCAGTCAACAAGCCAAAGTGAATCCACATCGACATCAACGTCACTAAGCGATTCAACAAGTATATCTAAAAGTACGAGTCAATCAGGTTCGGTAAGCACATCAGCGTCATTAAGTGGTTCAGAGAGTGAATCTGATTCACAAAGTATCTCAACAAGTGCAAGTGAATCAACATCAGAAAGTGCGTCAACATTACTCAGTGACTCAACAAGTACAAGTAACTCAGGATCAGCAAGTACGTCAACATCGCTCAGTAACTCAGCAAGCGCAAGTGAATCCGATTCGTCGTCAACATCTTTAAGTGATTCAACATCTGCGTCAATGCAAAGCAGTGAATCCGATTCACAAAGCACATCAGCATCATTAAGTGATTCGCTAAGTACATCAACTTCAAACCGCATGTCGACCATTGCAAGTTTATCTACATCGGTAAGTACATCAGAATCTGGCTCAACATCAGAAAGTACAAGTGAATCCGATTCAACATCAACATCATTAAGCGATTCACAAAGCACATCAAGAAGTACAAGTGCATCTGGATCGGCAAGTACATCAACATCAACAAGTGACTCTCGTAGTACATCAGCTTCAACTAGTACTTCGATGCGTACAAGTACGCTTGATTCACAAAGTATGTCGCTTTCAACAAGTACATCAACAAGTGTGAGTGACTCAACGTCATTATCTGATAGTGTTAGTGATTCAACATCAGACTCAACAAGTATGAGTATATCCGATTCAATGAGTGTATCTGTATCATTAAGTGATTCGACAAGCACATCAACATCGGCTAGTGAAGTAATGAGCGCAAGCATATCGGATTCACAAAGTATGTCAGAATCTGTAAATGATTCAGAAAGTGTAAGTGAATCTAATTCTGAAAGTGACTCTAAATCGATGAGTGGCTCAACAAGTGTCAGTGATTCTGGCTCATTGAGCGTCTCAACGTCATTAAGAAAATCAGAAAGTGTAAGCGAGTCAAGTTCATTGAGTGGCTCACAATCGATGAGCGATTCAGTAAGCACAAGCGATTCGTCATCATTAAGTGTATCGACGTCACTAAGAAGTTCGGAAAGCGTGAGTGAATCTGATTCATTAAGTGATTCAAAATCGACAAGTGGTTCGACTTCAACAAGTACATCTGGTTCATTGAGTACATCAACATCATTAAGTGGTTCAGAAAGCGTAAGCGAGTCTACCTCGCTAAGTGATTCAATATCAATGAGTGATTCTACTAGTACAAGTGACTCCGACTCATTAAGTGGATCAATATCTTTAAGTGGTTCCACAAGTCTTAGCACTTCGGATTCATTAAGTGATTCAAAATCATTGAGTAGCTCGCAAAGTATGAGTGGATCAGAATCAACGTCAACAAGTGTGAGCGATTCGCAGTCAAGCTCAACAAGTAATAGTCAATTTGACTCTATGAGCATCAGTGCATCAGAAAGCGACTCAATGTCTACAAGTGATTCGTCTAGCATCAGTGGATCAAATTCAACGAGTACATCACTTTCAACATCTGACTCAATGAGCGGAAGCGTATCAGTTTCAACATCGACAAGTTTAAGTGACTCAATATCAGGTTCAACAAGTTTAAGTGACTCGAGCTCAACAAGCACATCTACATCATTAAGTGATTCAATGTCACAAAGCCAGTCAACAAGTACAAGTGCATCTGGTTCCTTAAGTACATCGATACCAACATCAATGTCAATGAGTGCTAGTACATCGTCATCACAAAGCACATCGGTGTCGACATCATTATCAACATCAGACAGTATCAGTGATTCTACTTCAATAAGTATCAGTGGTTCACAAAGTACAGTAGAATCAGAATCTACAAGTGATTCAACTTCTATCAGTGACTCAGAATCATTGAGTACATCAGATTCAGACTCGACATCGACAAGTACATCGGACTCAACAAGTGGTTCAACTTCAACAAGCATATCTGAATCATTAAGTACGTCTGGTTCAGGTTCAACGAGCGTATCTGACTCAACATCAATGAGTGAATCCGATTCAACAAGTGTTTCAATGTCACAAAGTATGTCCGGTTCAACGTACAACTCGACTTCAGTGAGCGACTCAGAATCAGTGTCAACAAGCACATCAACGTCATTGAGCACATCCGATTCGACAAGCACATCCGAATCGCTGAGTACATCTATGTCTGGTTCACAAAGCATTTCTGACTCAACATCAACAAGTATGTCCGGCTCAACAAGTACATCTGAATCTAACTCAATGCATCCGTCAGACTCAATGAGTATGCATCATACTCACAGCACGAGCACATCTCGCTTATCAAGTGAAGCAACAACGAGCACGAGTGAATCTCAGTCTACATTAAGTGCAACATCTGAAGTGACTAAACATAATGGCACGCCTGCACAAAGTGAAAAAAGATTGCCAGATACAGGTGACTCAATAAAACAAAATGGATTACTAGGTGGCGTTATGACATTATTAGTTGGTTTAGGTTTAATGAAGAGAAAGAAAAAGAAAGATGAAAATGATCAAGATGATTCTCAAGCATAAATTGAATTTATAGCTGGCTAAAATTAAAAAGACTGAGGCACCAATCACTAGAAAAATCGATATAGGATTTTAATAATTAGTGATGAACCCTTAGTCTTTTTAATGTTTTTGATATAAAAGAGGTGCAACATGTTAAAACTTTTACAACAATACGAATATAAAATTATATATAAACGTATGCTATACACATGTTTTATATTATTTATTTATATATTAGGTACAAACATTTCCATCGTTTCCTATAACGATATGCAAGTAAAACATGAGTCATTTTTTAAAATAGCTATTTCTAATATGGGTGGAGACGTTAATACTTTAAACATTTTCACTTTAGGATTAGGTCCGTGGTTAACATCAATGATTATCTTGATGCTTATTTCTTATCGGAATATGGATAAATACATGAAACAAACAAGTCTTGAGAAGCATTATAAAGAGCGCATCTTAACATTAATTTTAAGTGTTATTCAAAGTTATTTTGTGATTCATGAATATGTTTCGAAAGAACGTGTTCATCAAGACAATATTTACTTAACAATATTGATTTTGGTTACTGGAACGATGTTATTAGTTTGGTTAGCTGACAAAAATAGTCGTTACGGCATCGCAGGACCAATGCCGATTGTAATGGTTAGTATTATTAAATCAATGATGCATCAAAAAATGGAATATATAGATGCAAGTCATATTGTGATTGCGTTGTTAATCATCCTTGTGATAATCACATTGTTTATCTTATTATTTATTGAATTAGTAGAAGTGAGAATACCATATATCGATTTAATGAACGTTTCCGCAACAAATATGAAATCTTATTTATCTTGGAAAGTTAACCCTGCAGGCAGTATTACTTTAATGATGAGCATTTCAGCTTTTGTTTTCTTAAAAAGTGGCATTCATTTTATTTTATCTATGTTTAATAAAGACGTTTCAGATGAAATGCCAATGATGACATTCGATAGTCCAATTGGTATTTCAGTATATTTAGTGATTCAAATGTTATTGGGTTATTTTTTATCGAGATTTTTAATAAATACAAAACAAAAATCAAAAGACTTCTTAAAGAGTGGCAATTATTTTTCAGGAGTTAAACCTGGTAAGGATACAGAACGTTATTTAAATTATCAAGCACGACGCGTATGTTGGTTTGGATCGGCATTAGTTACAGTCATTATTGGTATACCACTTTATTTCACATTGTTTGTACCGCATTTATCTACTGAAATTTATTTCTCAGTACAACTGATTGTATTAGTTTATATCAGTATTAATATTGCAGAAACAATTCGTACATATTTATATTTTGATAAATATAAGCCATTTTTAAACCAGTATTGGTAAGGAGGTAATTATGAAATACTTTATTCCAGCTTGGTACGATGACCAACGATGGTGGCAAGACACGACTGTGCCGTATTATCAACTACAAAATAAGACGGAATTTGACGATATGATTAGTTTAATGGGAATGCACCTTGAAAATGACTTAGATTATCGTCTGATTGTTCTCAATCATGCACCAAATTTAAGAACATTTTTACATCGATATGACTTATATGAGACAAAGTATTGGTCTGTGTTTGATGAAATTCAAGGATTCAGTCACCATGCGCCACAAGCGATTAATTATCACCACTTAAAATGGCCGGATGACGTAGAATTCGTGTACACGCCGTATTTATTAAAATGTGTGACGAGTGAACAGAACTATACAAATATTTATTTTAGTCAAGAAGGGTATTCAATTTGGTTTGAAGAATTTGAAAGAGATCAGTTACAACGGCGTTATATTTTTGATGACAGAGGTTATTTATCAGCGATACGTTATTTTGATGATCATGGAGAGGCTTCTTACCAAGAATATTTAACGATTAATGGAGATTGTGTGCTTTACGAAAACTTTAAAAATGGACGAGTCACTGTTTCAAAAAGATATCAACATCATTATCAACAAACAGAATATAACAATATGGTTCAACTAATTGAAGAAAAATTTCAAGCAATGATTGCACAACAAATACATGAAGATGATCATGTGATTGTGGCTTCAGATGCTAGGCACAATCGACAAATAGCCAATCATATTCCAGCGAAATCATTAAGTTATTCATTTTTTAAAAATAGAAATGAAACTGTGTCAGATGAGGAATATCAATCTATCGTAAAGAATGCCCATTTAATTGTTGATAGTGTGCAACTAGAACGTGATTTAATTAGTCATCAAGAGAAGTATCAGCGAGAGAATACAATGATTCGAATCACACCATTTGAAACGAGACAATCACCTAATATAAGTAGTCAATTGATGGAAACATTTATAGGTGTATGGATAGATGGTATGAGTGACGCTGATTTGCAACAAATGATGCAACGACTTGTGGATTATATCGCACAAGAAGATAATTACCGTTTAATTTTATTATCACGTCATCAAAATGACATACCAATGTGGCTTCGTGAATGTATTACGTCGGTAAATGAGGAATACCAAGCTAAACAGAATGCGGATGTTAATGTTTCAGCATTAATGACACCTGAAGATCAAGATGACATTATTGCTGTTAAGACGATACATGCTGAACATGATGTTGTAGAAGCATTGCGGACGTTGCGACTTGTGATAGATATGTCAAAAGAACCTGACTTGTATTTACAAATTAGTGCAATTAGCGCTGGGATTCCACAAATTAATGGTCAACAAACAGATTACGTCTCTGATTATGACAATGGCCGTATTATAAATACAGTTGATGAATTAGATGATGCGTTAAATTATTATTTATTTTATTTGAAAAATTGGAATTATGCGTACGCCTATTCTTTAAAATTAATAGATGCATATGCTTCTAAGAATATTATTAATCAGCTCGATGAGTTAATAGAAGGTGAAAATGATGCCACGTAAATTTAGAGTTTTGCAAATTGGAGGAGACGATTTAGAACCTATTTTCCAACACAAAAAAGGTGTGAGTTGGGATTACTTCGATATTGGATTGTTTGAATTTGATAGTGGTTATGTAGAGGCTATTGAAGCGATTGTTGAAGCAGAAGGGCGCTTTGATTTTATCTATATTCAAGCACCATACTCGGAGACATTAACGAATTTATTCCAAATGATAAGCGAACCATACAATACGTATGTTGATGAATCATTTTGGTCTGTTGAATATGAACAAGACGAAAATGTCCAAAAATACGTTGTTCAACCATTACATTACCGGAACATTGAAGAACGTAATAATAAATTAGAGGCAGTTAGCTTCTCAGGACAGTATGGAGATAAGGTTTCTCCTAAGTTAGCACTTGTTCATCCGAATTTTAAAGGAGATGTCGTTTACCAAGGTAATTCAGAGCTCACGTTGAGTGGAGAATTTGGAAAAGAATTTAAACCTATCGCATCTTGGCAAAATAATCTCGTTTACGATAAAGATAAAGTCATTCAAATATGGCCAGAATTTGATATTGATGGTGCGGTCGAGTTGCAATATACATTTAGATTGATTCAGACTGGCGCTGATGGTGCATTAATTGAGCAAATCATATTAACTGATGATATGTTAGACAGTCCTTTAGAGATACCTACGAAACCATTTGATGCATATATAAGTGTAACTGTTAAGGCGCGTGGCAACGGGACGGTACATTTAGGACCTATACACAAACGATGGTCTAGATTAGACATGGGTCAATTTTTACTTGGTGGTAGTCGTTTCGTAGATAGTCAACGACAGGAATTTATTTATTATTTCCACCCTGGTGATATGAAACCACCACTAAACGTATATTTTAGTGGTTATCGAACAGCGGAAGGTTTCGAAGGATATTATATGATGAAACGTATGAATGCACCGTTTTTACTTATCGGCGATCCTCGTGTTGAAGGTGGTAGCTTTTATATCGGTTCATCTGAATATGAACAAGGTATTATCAATGTTATTGACGAGACATTAGAAAAGCTGAATTTTAAATCACATGAATTAATATTATCTGGTTTATCTATGGGTTCATTTGGTGCCTTGTATTATGGTGCTCAGTTAAATCCTCAGGCAATTATTGTTGGTAAACCACTTGTTAATATTGGAACGATTGCTGAACATATGCGATTACTTAGACCAGAAGAGTTCGGTACAGCATTAGACGTCCTGGTGTCTAATGAAGGTGATACATCTCAAGCGTCGATACAGGCATTAAATCAAAAATTTTGGCAAACATTTCAAAAGAAATCATTGTCACAAACTGTTTTTGCCATAGCATATATGCAACATGATGATTATGATCCACATGCATTTCAAGAGCTATTACCTGTATTGACAGCACACCAAGCAAGAGTGATGAATTGCAGTATTCCTGGGCGACATAATGATGATTCACCTACCATTGCAAGTTGGTTTGTTAATTTTTACAACATTATTTTGGAAGACAAGTTTGGGAGAGTTCAACATGCTGAAAAACAAAACATTTAAAGTTACTTGGAATTATATTTCACAAACTACATTTATGTATGGCTCTAAAGTATCATTTTCAAATGGTGAAGTGACTTTTATAAACCCTTTGATGCCCTCTGGATTACCGATTCATGAGTGGTTGATGTTAAAGCAATTTTCAAAATATAAAAGTGCGCCAAGTTTACCAATTTTGCGTAGAGGACAGCATTATAAATTGCATTTTGATTTTGATGCAACGCCTGCTGGTTCAGTGTATTTTATCATCATTTTTTATAATAAAAATGGCACAAAACTAAGTACTGAGATTGTAAAGTCAAATAGTATCACGATTCAATATCCTGATGAAGCCTATGCTTATAAAATAAAAATGATGAATGCAGCATCGACGAGTCTTATATTTAGATGTTTAACAATCACAGAGATGACGCATCAAGATGATTTAGAATATAAAAGCATGCGGGTGACGAAGATAGGCGATGACCAATATGGAAATGATATGATCAATGTCATTATTGCAGAACCATCTGACACCTATCCAACTATTTCGAATGATTTTTTGAAACTGTTTGGTCATGTTTGGCTCGTTGAACGTTGGATGGACGACAATATCGAGGGAAATATTAAGCAACTAAAGAATGATTTGCAAAGTCAAGATACCCTAAAGGCTATTAATTTGATTAGTTATGGGTCAAAGTCAAATGTTTTTGCAACTTATGTCGCTCAGCATTTGGATTGCAAAGTGTATCGTACAAGCCATGAAGATGATGATTTAAAAGAATGGCTTACAGAACATGTCCCAGGAAATCATGAACTAAAAGATACAAATGTCGAGGTTTATTTTAAAGAAGAGCAAGACAACCATCTAAACTATATGTCACGTTTAATGAATCCAGTACGATTTTTAGATTACTTAGATGTATCGAAACTGAATGGTGGGGAAGTAAATGAAACATAAACTAGATGTTACGATAAACGAATTAAGACTAAAGTCGATTAGAAAAATAGTGAAACGCATCAATACATGGAGCGATGAAGTTAAATCATATTCTGATGATGCGTTAAAACAAAAGACAATAGAATTTAAAGAACGTTTAGCATCAGGAGTTGATACACGAGATACATTGTTGCCTGAAGCTTATGCAGTGGCACGTGAAGCGAGCTGGAGAGTATTAGGTATGTATCCTAAAGAAGTTCAGTTAATCGGAGCGATTGTATTGCATGAAGGTAACATTGCGGAGATGCAAACAGGCGAAGGTAAAACATTAACAGCAACGATGCCTTTATATTTAAATGCACTTTCGGGAAAAGGAACATATTTAATTACAACGAATGATTATTTAGCGAAGCGTGATTTTGAAGAGATGCAACCATTATATGAATGGTTAGGTTTAACTGCTTCATTAGGTTTTGTTGATATTGTGGATTATGAGTATCAAAAAGGGGAAAAACGTAATATATATGAACATGATATTATATATACAACTAATGGACGTCTCGGTTTTGATTATTTAATTGATAATTTGGCTGATAGTGCGGAAGGAAAATTTTTACCACAATTAAATTACGGTATTATTGATGAAGTGGATTCAATCATTTTAGATGCTGCGCAAACACCATTAGTTATTTCGGGTGCACCAAGATTACAATCAAATCTATTTCATATTGTGAAAGAGTTTGTAGATACATTGATTGAAGACGTGCATTTTAAAATGAAGAAGACCAAAAAGGAAATATGGCTGTTAAATCAAGGTATTGAAGCGGCACAATCATACTTTAATGTTGAAGATTTATATAGCGAACAAGCGATGGTCCTAGTGCGTAATATTAATCTAGCACTGCGCGCGCAATATTTGTTTGAATCTAATGTCGATTACTTCGTATATAATGGTGATATTGTTTTAATTGACCGTATTACAGGTCGTATGTTACCGGGGACTAAGTTGCAAGCTGGACTTCACCAAGCTATTGAAGCGAAAGAAGGTATGGAGGTTTCAACAGATAAAAGTGTTATGGCAACAATTACCTTCCAGAATTTATTTAAACTTTTTGAATCATTTTCAGGTATGACAGCTACAGGAAAATTAGGCGAATCAGAGTTCTTTGATTTGTATTCAAAAATAGTCGTACAAGTACCAACTGATAAAGCGATTCAACGTATCGATGAACCAGATAAAGTGTTTCGTTCAGTTGATGAGAAAAACATCGCGATGATTCATGATATTGTTGAACTTCATGAAACGGGGAGACCGGTTTTACTCATAACGAGAACTGCTGAAGCGGCTGAATACTTTTCGAAAGTATTATTCCAAATGGATATTCCTAATAATTTACTCATTGCGCAAAATGTTGCAAAAGAAGCGCAGATGATAGCTGAAGCAGGGCAAATTGGTTCCATGACTGTTGCGACTAGTATGGCAGGTCGAGGCACAGATATTAAACTTGGTGAAGGTGTCGAAGCATTAGGTGGATTAGCTGTTATTATTCATGAACATATGGAAAATAGCCGTGTAGACAGGCAATTACGTGGTCGTTCTGGTAGACAAGGGGATCCGGGATCATCTTGTATATATATTTCACTAGATGATTATTTAGTTAAGCGATGGAGCGATAGTAATTTAGCGGAAAATAATCAATTATATTCATTAGATGCACAACGATTATCGCAAAGTAGTTTGTTTAATCGCAAAGTTAAGCAAATTGTAGTTAAAGCGCAGCGTATCTCGGAAGAACAAGGGGTTAAAGCTCGTGAAATGGCTAATGAATTTGAAAAAAGCATTAGTATACAGCGAGATCTTGTATACGAGGAACGTAATCGAGTTTTAGAAATAGATGATGCTGAGAATCGAGATTTTAAAGCGTTAGCTAAAGATGTGTTTGAAATGTTTGTAAATGAGGAAAAGGTGCTAACAAAATCGCGTGTTGTCGAGTATATTTATCAAAATTTAAGTTTCCAATTTAATAAAGATGTGGCTTGTGTTAATTTTAAAGATAAGCAAGCAGTAGTGACATTTTTATTAGAGCAATTTGAAAAGCAATTAGCTTTGAATCGTAAAAACATGCAAAGTGCATATTATTATAATATTTTCGTTCAAAAAGTCTTTTTGAAAGCAATTGATTCATGTTGGTTAGAACAAGTCGACTATTTACAACAATTAAAAGCAAGCGTTAATCAACGACAAAATGGGCAACGTAACGCTATTTTTGAATACCATAGAGTTGCCTTAGATTCATTTGAAGTTATGACACGAAATATCAAAAAAAGAATGGTGAAAAATATTTGTCAAAGCATGATTACATTTGATAAAGAGGGTATGCCAGTTATACATTTTCCATAAATGAAAAGGGGTAGCGCATGACAATATATAATATAAACTTTGGTATAGGCTGGGCGAGTAGCGGTGTTGAATATGCACAAGCTTACCGTGCTAAATTATTGAGACGTACAAATCAAGACACTAAATTTGTGTTTTTAGATTTTATACAGTCAGAGAACATACAGACATTAACGCAAAACATTGGGTTTAAAGATCAAGAAGTTATTTGGTTGTATCAGTATTTTAGTGATATTTCTATAGCACCAACAACGTACACGTTAGATGACGTTGAACGTGAGCTTGGTCATGACATTAGTTTTAGAGAAAGAAATGGTAAGATAGTCCGTCTATATTTTAATGGGAAATCATCATTTGTAACATGTTATCTACAAAATGAACAAAAAGATGTTGTGGATCGTGCAGAATTTGTAATTAATAGTATGTTAGTACGTAAAGATTTTTATAGTTATACGCGTATATTTTCTGAGTATTATGCACCAGCTGATAATAAAGCGAAATTATATATGCGACAATTCTATAATGAAGATGGTTCCATCGCTTATAACGAATATATTGATGGAGACAGCTCTATATATGTGTTTGAAGATGCGGTGTTGTATAACAAAACCGAATTTATTGCATACTTTTTACAACGATTGAATTTAACCCGAGACGATATTGTCATATTAGACCGCGCTTCTGATATTGGTCAGGCTGTTTTGCAGCATAAAGGTGATAGTAAAGTTGGTGTTGTGATTCATGCTGATCATTATAGTAATAATATGATGAGTGAGCAGCATATACTATGGAACAATTATTATGAATATCAATTTTCAAAAGCTAAATACATTGATTTCTTTATTACAGCAACAGATATTCAAAATCATATGGTTTGTCGACAATTTGAGCAATATCAAGGTTATCGCCCACGTGTTTATACTATTCCTGTGGGAAGCATTGATGCATTATCATATCCAACATTATCAAGAAAGCCATATGCGATGATTAGTGCATCTCGTTTAGCAAATGAGAAACATATTGATTGGCTTGTCAAAGCGGTTATCGTGGCTAAACGACAAGTGCCAGAATTAACATTTGATATTTATGGAGAAGGTAGCGAGAAGACGCGACTGCGTAAAATTATTGATACACACCGCGCACAAGATTATATTCGTTTACTAGGGCATGTTAAACTTGATGAAATTTATAATGATTATGAGTTATTTCTTTCTGCATCAACTAGCGAAGGTTTTGGGTTAACACTAATGGAAGCGGTAGGCTCAGGACTAGGTATGATTGGATTAAATGTGAATTATGGTAACCCAACCTTTATTCGAGATGGGGAAAATGGCTACTTGGTACCTTTTGATACCGATGAAGATAGTGTGGATGATGTTGTCGCAAAACTAGCTCATGCCATTGTAATGTATTTTAACAATGGTCCCCAGACACCACATGACATCTCTTATGAAGTGGCACAGCAATTTATGACTCAAGATATTATTTTAAAATGGGAAACATTAGTTCAAGAGGTGCTGCATGATTAAATTATTTGATTACTTTAACGATCATTCACGAAAGTTATATGAGTCTTTTAAAGCCAGTAAGTTGGAAGAAGATTTAACAATTGTACTCAATGACAATGGCTTTTTACCGGACGATGTTATATCACCGTATCAATTTTTTGCAGATAATCATAATACAGAAAATATGAAACCACGATTTTTTAATCAGGTTACTGTACCAGCTTTTTGGGAAATTAAAGGTAACAACAATTCGGCTACAATTAATGATATGGGACGTCTACGAGGTAAAATATTTTATCAAAGTGGAGAGCGCCCTAGAATTGTTAGTCGTGTCGAATGGTTTGATGACCAACAACGTGTCCGATTTGTCGATTATTATTCTAAGAATGGTATTAAATTTGCACAAACTGTTTACGATTTAAATCGTAAAGCGATCTTGAAGAAATATATGACAGCAGAAGGTAAAGAAGTGATTTATGAAAATTTTGTAACATCTGATGTCATATTGGATTGGCAAGGGAAGTCTTACTTTTTCCCTTCAAAGCTCGCATTCGTATTATTTTTTATCAAGCAACTTGAAATTACGGAACATCATTTCGTTATTAACTCACTAGCCCTACCATTTTCAGTGTTATATAATTTGCCATCAAATGGTAGTGATGTTTTGGTATGGCAAGAACAGTGCGATGGTAATGTCCCAGGAAATATGCAATTGATGTGTAAAGGTGATATGAAACGACATTGTAATATTATTATTCCAGATAAAAACGAATATGAAACGATGCTCAATATAGCAGACGCAAAGGTTCAATCTCGTATTTTACAAGGCGGATATCTATATAACTATCGTAGTCGTAATAGATATACTAAAGAAATTGTAATATTAACTAACTCGGATCAACTTCGTAACATCAAGGTATTGGTTGAAACTTTACCAGATTTTAAATTTCACATCGCTGCTATTACAGAGATGTCTGATAAGCTAATGCAACTTGATCAATATGCTAATGTGCACTTATACCCATCTATTAATATAGACAGGGTAAATGAACTATACCAGTTATGTGATATTTATCTTGATATCAATGAGGGTAATGAAATTTTAAATGCGGTGGAACAAGCGTTTGACTATGAGTTGTTGATTTTAGGTTATCGTCAAACAGCACACCATGCTAAAGTAACACTATCAGAGCACTTATTTGAGCATAATGATGAGATAACAATGGAGAGTAAAGACCAATTAATACAAATGTTAGAGAGTTTGAAAGATCAGCAACAGTTTCGAGATGCTTTATTAGCACAAAAAGCACATGCACACGAAATCTCGCGTGAACAATTCGAGCAAGTTTTTAAACAGGCGCTCGAAAGCTAAAAAGAAAAAGCAGTCTAAAATAAAGTACCATTTAATATAAAAGATTTGACGTAATATGATGTTAGCGACATGGACAATATGATATTACGTCATGCTTGTTTTGTTTACTTAAATATAAGCTAAGTAATAAGTAAATAATTACTAACAACAATAACTAGATAGATAAGTGTAAATTTCTTGTAAACAGGTATATAATAGTATGTAATTCTTTTAAGGAAGTAAGTGAGAAAGGAGTATGTTGATGGCTAAATATCGAGGGAAACCGTTTCAATTATATGTAAAGTTATCGTGTTCGACAATGATGGCGACAAGTATCATTTTAACGAATATCTTGCCGTACGATGCCCAAGCTGCATCTGAAAAGGATACTGAAATTTCAAAAGAGATATTATCTAAGCAAGATTTATTAGACAAAGTTGACAAAGCAAATCGTCAAATTGAGCAATTAAAACAGTTATCGGCTTCATCTAAAGCACATTATAAAGCACAACTAAATGAAGCGAAAACAGCATCGCAAATAGATGAAATCATTAAACGAGCTAATGAGTTGGATAGCAAAGACAATAAAGGTTCTCAAATTGAAATGAACGGTCAAAGTGATATAGACAGTAAATTAGATCAATTGCTTAAAGATTTAAATAAGGTTTCTTCAAAGGTTGATAGGGGTCAACAAAGTGGCAAGGACGATCTTAATGCAATGAAAAATGATATGTCACAAACGGCTACAACAAAATATGGAGAAAAAGATAATGAAAATGATGAAGCAATGGTAGATAAGGCGTTAGAAGACTTAGACCATTTGAATCAGCAAATACACAAATCGAAAGATGCATCGAAAGATACATCGGAAGATCCAGCAGTGTCTACAACAGATAATAATCATGAAGTAGCTAAAACGCCAAATAATGATGGTTCTGGACATGTTGTGTTAAATAAATTTCTTTCAAATGAAGAGAATCAAAGCCATAGTAATCGACTCACTGATAAATTACAAGGAAGCGATAAAATTAATCATGCTATGATTGAAAAATTGGCTAAAAGTAATGCCTCAACGCAACATTACACATATCATAAACTGAATACGTTACAATCTTTAGATCAACGTATTGCAAATACGCAACTTCCTAAAAATCAAAAATCAGACTTAATGAGCGAAGTAAATAAGACGAAAGAGCGTATAAAAAGTCAACGAAATATTATTTTGGAAGAACTTGCACGTACTGATGATAAAAAGTATGCTACACAAAGCATTTTAGAAAGTATATTTAATAAAGACGAGGCAGATAAAATTCTAAAAGATATACGTGTTGATGGTAAAACGGATCAACAAATTGCAGATCAAATTACTCGTCATATTGATCAACTATCTCTGACAACGAGTGATGATTTATTAACGTCATTGATTGATCAATCACAAGATAAGTCGCTATTGATTTCTCAAATTTTACAAACGAAATTAGGAAAAGCTGAAGCAGATAAATTGGCTAAAGATTGGACGAATAAAGGATTATCAAATCGCCAAATCGTTAACCAATTGAAGAAACATTTTGCATCAACTGGCGACACGTCTTCAGATGATATATTAAAAGCAATTTTGAATAATGCGAAAGATAAAAAACAAGCAATTGAAACGATTTTAGCAACACGTATAGAAAGACAAAAGGCAAAATTACTGGCAGATTTAATTACTAAAATAGAAACAGATCAAAATAAAATTTTTAATTTAGTTAAATCGGCATTGAATGGTAAAGCGGATGATTTATTGAATTTACAAAAGAGACTCAATCAAACGAAAAAAGATATAGACTATGTTTTATCACCAATAGTAAATCGTCCAAGTTTACTAGATCGATTGAATAAAAATGGGAAAACGACAGATTTAAATAAGTTAGCAAATTTAATGAATCAAGGATCAAATTTATTAGACAGTATTCCAGATATACCCACACCAAAGCCAGAAAAGACGTTAACACTTGGTAAAGGTAATGGATTGTTAAGTGGATTATTAAATGCTGATGGTAATGTATCTTTGCCTAAAGCGGGGGAAACGATAAAAGAACATTGGTTGCCGATATCTGTAATTGTTGGTGCAATGGGTGTACTAATGATTTGGTTATCACGACGCAATAAGTTGAAAAATAAAGCATAATTATATTGGGGGAAGAGCATCTATATATTTTTTAAGTATATAAGACGTCTTATTTCTCCTTAATTTATTGTGAAGTATATGCAAAATGCAATGAATAGATTGTCCATCATTTTAACGTTATAATGAATTTAACGACTTAGAACTACACAAGTAAAGGAGAATGAAGATGTCTCGAAAAACGGCGCTATTAGTTTTGGATATGCAAGAAGGTATAGCGAGTAGTGTACCTAGAATAAAAAATATTATTAAAGCGAATCAGAGAGCAATTGAAGCAGCAAGACAACATCGAATACCAGTCATTTTCATACGTTTAGTGTTAGATAAGCATTTTAATGATGTCTCCTCGAGTAATAAAGTGTTTTCAACAATTAAAGCTCAAGGATATGCGATTACTGAAGCAGATGCATCTACACGAATACTTGAAGATTTAGCACCACTAGAAGATGAGCCGATTATTTCTAAGCGACGCTTTAGCGCATTTACAGGTAGTTACTTGGAAGTTTATTTACGTGCAAATGATATTAATCATTTAGTATTAACGGGTGTCTCTACAAGTGGAGCTGTATTGAGCACGGCATTAGAAAGTGTAGATAAAGACTATTATATTACTGTTTTAGAAGATGCTGTTGGTGATAGATCAGATGATAAACATGACTTTATTATTGAACAAATTTTATCACGCTCATGTGACATTGAATCCGTAGAGTCATGGAAAAGTAGTTTATAATTAATATAACGTCAATTAAAGCTCGGCAGTAATGTTTGAGAATAAGTACATTTGCTCATATTTATAAAATGTGTGAGATGACAATTGAAACGTATATGATGAGGAACATTTGAACATAAAATAATATATTTATATAAAACGACCCGAGGCGTTCGAACTGAATGCCTCGGGTTTAATTGAATAAGAAATCGGACTTATGAACAGAAATATGTTTAAGTCCGAACTCCTTGTTTATACTTATAAATTTTACGGGTTTAATATAATACTTATTTACCTGTAATATATGATAATTCTTCAGCGGCAGCTGCATTGATAGTTCTATGAGAAATGATACCTAATCCTTTAACATTGGATTCTGAAATAACGATAGAACCATCACTGTTAACTTTTTCAACAAATGCTACATGACCGTAATGTTGATCTGCACCAAATTGTCCAGCCTCAAATACAACAGCAGCATGACGTTTTGGTGTATGACTTACTTGATAATCACGGTATTGAGCTCGATTATTCCAATTATGTGCATCACCTAAATCACCTGAGATAGATGTACCAAATTGTTTCATACGGTTATATACGTACCAAGTACATTGGCCATGTGGATATGGCATACTATCAGATACCTCACGGAAAGGTTTGAATTCATCTGATGAATCATCATAATCCTTGATAGAACGTTCATATTTATCTAAATCTGGCATGCGTTCATCGTCAAACTGAGTTAATTGATAGTGTTTAATAATACTGTTTAATTTCTTAGCATAGTTTGGATCTGTAGCATATGTTTTAGATAAGTGTGATGTTGCATCTTTATAAGAATCGGCTTCCGATTTCCATGTTGGTTTATAAATTGTTCGATTGCCATCAATACCATTTTTAATAAGGTCAGAGTAATCTTTTAGTGATTCTTTCGTGCTTGGATATTTTCGGAATCCAGCATTAATACTATACAATTGATTACCATCAGCTTCTAATGTGTTAAAAGGAACAGAATTCCCTTCAAAAGCACCTTTGATACCGAATAAATTATGGTTTGGTGACTTAGCTAAAGCACTACGACCTGAGTCAGATTCTAAGATTGCTTGGGCAATCATGACAGACGCATAAATATCGTTATCTTGACCAATGCGATGTGCATCTTTAGCAATTGATTTGACAAATTGACGTGTATCTTTTGAGTCAACAACGTTAAATTGTCCACTATCATCATTGTTAGATATACTAGGATCTGTTTCGAATAATGATGTTGCACGTGTATCCTTTTGATTAATATCGTTATTGAATGATTGAGCAGGTTTAGATTTATGTTTCAATTCATCTTGTGTTGGTAACTGTGGATTCTTTGTATTAGATTTTTCATTTTTGTCTTTTTTAGATTGAGATGCGTAATCTTTTTGTGTTTTCTTTGCATCTTCACTGTATTGATCCAAAATAGAGTCTAAAGCCGAATCTGACATTGACTGATTATCTTTCGATGAAGATTTTTGATTTGCTCTATCGTCACTTGCTGGTTGACTATTTGATTGATTAGGTTGTGTTGGCTTTGGCGAATTTGGTTGCTTATTAGATGTACTTGGTTTTGTATTGTTTGATTTAGGTGCTTTTTGATTGTCTGCTTTATCTTGTTTAGATGATTGCGTATCCGTGTCATTTTTGATGCTATTGTCACTGTTTTTATTCGAATCATTTGTTGACTTTTCGCCATTACGAGGTTGTTCGTAATCAGAAATATCCGAATTTAAATTGAATAAGTTTTGGATTAAAGTTGTTAATGAGTAATTATCATCGTATTTATTTTTGGTTAGCAATTGGTTTATATTGGTTTGTGGTAAATTCTTATAAATAAAATCAATGATATTGTTAGAGCCTGAAGTGCTGTCGTCTATAGTTTTAAATTTTTTGTCGTTATTGTCTTGGCTACTTGTATTATTGTTGTCTGCTTTATCAGTATCTTTACTTGTAGTATCCTTAGAAGTTTCATCATCATTAGATTTTTTTGAATCATGAGATGTTGTCTTAGCTGTAGTATCTTTTTGAGGTGTATCAGCATAAGCGGTAGGTGAAACTAAAGTAGGTAATACGAGCGTAGTTGATAGCAAATAAATTAAAATTTTATTTTTAGGCATATTTCGTATTCTCCCTTGAAAAATATAATAATTAAGTGTGATAATAAACTATGATTTGTTATAATTTATCGTATGCTGAAAATAGTTGATAGGTATCAATCGACTAAATATCTTCCAGTAAATTGATTATACTAATTCACAACGCAAAAATAAATTAATTTACAAAAAATATATAAAAAATATGAATAATTCCTACATAGGAGTGTGACAATGAAGAACGCATTTAAATTATTTAAAATGGATCTGAAGAAAGTAGCTAAGACGCCAGCTGTGTGGATTATCTTAGCAGGCTTAGCTATTTTGCCATCGTTCTACGCTTGGTTTAACTTATGGGCAATGTGGGATCCATATGGCAACACGGGACACATCAAGGTCGCAGTCGTTAATGAAGATAAAGGCGACACAATCAGAGGGAAAAAAGTTAATGTCGGTAATACGATGGTTAATACACTCAAGAAAAATAAAAGTTTTGATTGGCAGTTTGTAAGTAGAGAGAAAGCTGATCATGAGATAAAAATGGGTAAATATTTTGCAGGTATTTACATCCCATCTAAGTTTACACATGAAATTACCGGGACACTACGTAAGCAGCCTCAAAAAGCAGATGTAGAATTTAAGGTGAATCAGAAGATTAACGCTGTTGCGTCTAAGCTAACAGATACTGGTTCGTCAGTTGTCGTTGAAAAAGCGAATGAACAATTTAATAAAACAGTAACTCGAGCATTATTAGAAGAAGCTAACAAAGCAGGTTTAACTATTGAAGAAAATGTGCCGACAATTAATAAGATAAAAAATGCGGTATATTCAGCAGATAAAGCTTTACCTAAGATTAATGACTTTGCGAATAAAATTGTATATTTGAATAACCACCAAGCGGATTTAGATAAATATGCCAATGATTTTAGAAAACTAGGAAATTATAAAGGCGATATTTTAGATGCTCAGAAAAAATTAAACGAAGTCAATGGTGCTATTCCGCAACTTAATGAAAAGGCTAAGTTGATATTAGCTTTAAATAATTATATGCCGAAAATTGAAAAAGCGTTAAATTTTGCAGCTGATGACGTGCCAGCGCAGTTCCCTAAAATTAATCAAGGACTTAACATTGCGAGTCAAGGTATTGATCAAGCTAATGGACAGTTAAATGATGCCAAAGACTTCGTCACACAAGTTAGAAGTAGAGTCGGTGATTATCAAGATGCAATTCGACGCGCGCAAGATTTAAATCGAAGAAACCAGCAACAGATTCCTCAAAATAGCGCGGCGAACAACGAAACATCAAATAGTGCACCTGCAGCTGGTAATGGTGTAGCATCAACGCCACCAAGTGTACCAAGTGGCGATACTGCACCAAATAATAATGTTACGCAAAATACCGCACCAAATGGTAATAATGCGCCTGTATCGACTACACCACAAAGTACAAGCGGGAAAAAAGATGGTCAAAGTTTTGCAGATATAACAACAACACAAGTCAGCACAGCTAACGAGAACACACAAAACATTACAGATAAAGATGTTAAATCAATGGAAGCGGCATTAACGGGCTCTTTATTATCATTATCAAATAATTTAGATACCCAAGCGAAAGCCGCACAAAAAGATAGTCAGGCATTACGTAATATTTCGTATGGCATTTTAGCATCGGACAAGCCTTCTGATTTTAGAGAGTCTTTAGATAATGTTAAGTCCGGTTTAGAATACACAACGCAATATAATCAACAATTTATCGATACATTAAAAGAGATTGAGAAGAATGAAAATGTTGATTTATCAAAAGAAATTGATAAGGTAAAGGCAGCTAATAATCGAATTAATGAATCATTAAGGTTAGTTAATCAATTAAGCAATGCATTAAAGAATGGTAGTTCAGGAACTGCTGAAGCTACTAAATTACTAGATCAACTTTCAAAACTAGATTCATCATTATCATCATTTAGAGATTATGTTAAAAAAGATCTTAACAGCTCTTTAGTATCAGTATCACAACGTATTATGGATGAATTGAACAAAGGGCAAACTGCATTATCCAATGTTCAGTCTAAATTAAATACAATTGATCAAGTCATTAATAGTGGACAAGCTATTTTAAAAAATGGTAAAACACGTATTGATCGCTTACAAACAGTATTACCAAGTATTGAACAACAATACATTAGTGCTGTTAAAAATGCTCAAGCAAACTTCCCGAAAGTGAAAAGTGATGTAGCTAAAGCTGCTAACTTTGTGCGCAATGACTTACCACAGTTGGAACAGCGATTAACTAATGCGACAGCAAGTGTGAATAAAAATTTACCAACGTTATTAAATGGTTATGATCAAGCAGTAGGATTACTAAATAAAAATCAGCCACAAGCGAAAAAGGCTTTATCAGATTTAGCTGATTTTTCTCAAAATAAATTGCCTGATGTTGAAAAAGATTTGAAAAAAGCGAATAAGATTTTCAAGAAGTTAGACAAAGACGATGCAGTCGACAAATTAATCGACACACTTAAGAATGATTTAAAAAAACAAGCGGGTATTATTGCAAATCCTATTAATAAGAAGACTGTTGATGTTTTCCCAGTTAAGGATTATGGTTCAGGTATGACACCATTCTATACTGCACTGTCAGTATGGGTAGGTGCACTCTTGATGGTAAGCCTATTAACTGTTGATAATAAACATAAGAGCTTAGAGCCAGTGTTAACGACACGACAAGTGTTCTTAGGTAAGGCAGGATTCTTTATAATGCTTGGTATGTTGCAAGCGCTCATTGTATCGGTTGGAGATTTGTTAATCCTAAAAGCAGGGGTTGAGTCACCTGTATTATTCGTACTTATAACGATTTTCTGTTCGATTATTTTCAACTCGATCGTATATACGTGCGTATCATTACTTGGTAACCCAGGTAAAGCCATTGCAATCGTATTGCTTGTATTACAAATTGCAGGTGGTGGAGGAACATTCCCAATTCAAACTACGCCACAATTTTTCCAAAACATTTCGCCATACTTACCATTTACGTATGCAATTGATTCATTACGTGAAACAGTAGGCGGTATTGTTCCGGAAATCTTAATTACAAAATTAATTATATTAACGTTATTTGGCATAGGATTCTTCGTTGTAGGTTTAATTTTAAAACCTGTAACAGATCCATTGATGAAACGCGTATCTGAAAAAGTTGACCAAAGTAACGTTACAGAATAAAAATGAAATCCACACATTAGGGTTATAGCTCCTTAATGTGTGGATTTTTATGTTTTTAGACAGAAGAGATAGTAATTTCTGTCTTTTATGGGACGGGTGTTATCATTGCTATTATCCAGGATGACTTACTATAGCACTAATATTACCGACAAAGTGAATATCCTCGTCTTCCGTAGTTAAAATAAAGCTAGAACCTTTTGGGATGTCATAGTGCTTATCGTTTACTGTTAAAGTACCAGTACCATCGATAATTGTAACTAAGCAATAAGCATGTGGTTTATTGAATTTTAAATCTCCATGAATATCCCATTTATATACTGCAAAATATTGATTATCTACAAATTGAGTTACAGTGTGTGTGTCGATGTGAGTTGTTATAGGAGTAGTATTTGGTTCATGATTGCCTAATTCAATCACATCTTTACTTTGCTCTAAGTGCAAATCACGCAATTGACCATTTTGATCTCGTCTATCATAGTCATAAATACGGTATGTCGTATCGGAGGATTGTTGTGTCTCTAAAATTAAAATACCCGAACCAATGGCATGGACAGTGCCAGCAGGAACATAATAAAAGTCACCGGGCTTAACAGGTATACGTTTGAAAAGACTGTCAAATTCATGATTATCAATCATGTCTATTAACGTCTGTTTATTATGTGCATGTACGCCATATATAATTTCAGCACCTGGGGCTGCATCTAAAATATACCAACATTCTGTTTTACCTAGTTCGCCTTCGTGTTTTAAAGCGTAATCATCATCCGGGTGAACTTGAACAGATAATTTATCATTGGCATCTAATACTTTAGTTAGCAGAGGGAAACTATCTCGTGAATCATTATCGAATAATTCACGATGTTGTGACCAAAGTTGATCTAGGGTCATATCCTTGTATGGACCATTGATAATTGTATTAGGACCATTTGGATGTGCAGAAATTGCCCAGCATTCACCAGTTGTTTCATTAGGGATATCATAGTTAAATGCTTTTAATGCATGACCGCCCCAAATTCTGTCTTTAAAAACGGGTTGTAAAAATAATGCCATAGTTAAAACTCCTCTATATTTTCATTAATAAGTTATAAATTTCTGTAGTACTGTTTGCATTAATTAGTGATTGGCGTGTCTCATCATTCATTAACGCTTTAGATAAGCGCTGAAGTATTTTTAAATGTGTATCCTGACTGTTGTTTGGTACGGCAATTAAGAATATCAATTGAGGTAGACTACCATCTAGACTCTCCCATTTAACACCATGATTATTTTTCATAACAGCTACAATCGGTTGTTTTACAACATCAGACTTTGCATGTGGAATGGCCACGTTCATGCCAATAGCTGTCGTAGACTCCATTTCACGTTCTAGGATTGCATTTTTTAAATGCGATGTGTGCTCTACATAACGGCAAATTTTAAGTTTATGAATCAACATATCAATTGCTTCGTTTCGAGACATGTCGTGATCAGTAATTATCATAGTTTGTTGATCAAAAACATGAGAAGGTTTATTGTGATGTGAATGTTTCGCGGTGTTATCTACATTGTCAACCTCTGTATCATGTTGTGTTATATCTGTATCATGAAGTTGCGTGTGTTGCGCTGGTGCATCTACTGCTATAACTGGTGTATTGCGTTTTAATAATAGTACAGTAGTCATTGTGACAAGACTACCTACTATCACTGCAAAGATAAACAATAATACATGATCAATACCACCTAATACAGCCACGATTGGACCTCCATGTGCGACTCTATCGCCGACACCACCAATGGCTGCAATGACTGATGCAATCATTGCACCAATGATGTTTGCAGGTATAATGCGCAATGGATCTTGGGCTGCGAAAGGAATAGCACCTTCAGTAATACCAAATAGTCCCATAGTGAAGGAAGCCTTACCCATTTCTCTTTCGGAATGATTGAATTTATACTTTTGAACAAACGTTGCTAAACCTAAACCGATTGGTGGTGTACATACAGCAACTGCGACCATACCCATAACGGCGTAATTACCTTCAGCAATAAGTGCTGAGCCAAATAAAAATGCTACTTTGTTTACTGGACCGCCCATATCGAAGGCAATCATCGCACCTATAATCATCGCAAGTATAATAATATTAGCACCTTGCATACTTTTTAACCAGGTTGTTAATGCCTCAAAAATATTAGAAATTGGTGCACCGATTAAAAATATAAATATCAATCCTACAACGACCGATGAAATAATGGGAATAATAATGATAGGCATAATTGGTGCCATTGCTTTTGGAACTTTAATATCTTTAATCCACTTTGCGATATAACCTGCTAAGAAACCAGCAACAATACCACCTAAAAATCCTGCGCCTGCATCACTGCCATAAAAACTACCGTCAGCAGCGATAGCGCCGCCAATCATACCAGGAACAAGACCGGGCTTGTCAGCGATACTAACAGCGATATATCCAGCTAGTATTGGAACCATAAATTTAAAGGCTAAACTACCAATGTTTTCAATGGATTTCCAAAATGAATCATCTGGGATGACTAATCCTTTTGATGTCGTTTCACCGCCTAGAGTCAGCGCGATGGCGATAAGGAGTCCACCAACTACGATAAAAGGAACCATAAACGATACACCGTTCATTAAATGTTGATACACCATTTGAATACCACTTTTAGACTTACCGCGATCTTTCGAATGATAATTTGTTTCAGATTGATAAATAGGCGCATCTTGATTAATGATACGTTGAATTAGACCTCTCGGATTATGAATCCCTTCGCGAACATTTTCATTAATCAACCGTTTACCAACAAATCGGGACAGATCAACTTGTTTATCAGCTGCAATTATGACACCATCAGCTTCTTCGATGTCTTGCGTAGTTAAAACATTTTCAGCACCAACACCGCCTTGTGTCTCTACTTTAATATCCACACCCATTTCTTTTGCTACCTGCTCAAGCTTTTCTTGAGCCATATATGTATGTGCAATGCCATTTGGGCATGAGGTAATAGCTACAATTTTCATAAAATCATCTCCTTTTCTATATTGTAAGCGCATTCTCGATACTAAAAAAAAGAATAATTACCGTTACTAGTGGCAATTATTCTTGTAAGTATTCAAATAACTGTTGCTTTAAACTATGATCATCTAAATTACATAAATGGTTCACTGAATCATCATCCAAGTTAGCAATTAATTGCATCATTTGTTTTGTAAAAGCTGTGTCTTTTTGTGAAATTGCTAAGAAAAAGACAAGTTTGACATCGTGTTGTCGCCAAGGAAAAACATCTTTTGTGCGAAAAATAAGCACATGTGATTGTAAAACTTTTTCAGGATCACCATGAGGAATCGCCATAAAATTACCTATGTATGTAGAAGATGATTTCTCACGCTCTAAAGCTGATTCGATATATCCTTCTACAATCGCATGATGTGCTTGTAATATTTTTTGAGCTTCTTCAAAAATTTGCACAGTATGTCGTGGTTTTTGTTCAGTATTTACGACAAGGAAATTGACAGTGTCCATATGATGATGTGCTTGAACCGGATTTTGCTTTTGCTTCACAATATGTCTGATTTTGTGACGGTCATCCTCAGAAAATAATGGTGCAACCTTGATAGTTGAAAGGTGCTTAGGAAGTATGTTTAGCGTTTGTTTTGGAATATCATGGGTCGTTATTAATAAATCTACATTGTCAAAGTGATAGTGTGTTATATTTTCTAGTTTAATCGTATTTATCACTAACAACTCTTCGGATAAGTTATTTATTTTAGTTTCTAAAAAATTCGACACACCTAGACCATAATAACAAGCAATGACTACATTTAATTGTGTTTTGGTACGACGCTCGATGGCAGCTTGAAAATGAATAGTTAAAAAAGCAATTTCATCTTCACTCATCTCAATATCTGTATCAACTGCTAATTTATCAATCGCTTCAAAAAGTGTGTTAAACACAAAGGGATAGAGTTTTTTAATCTCTATAACTAAAGGATTGTTTAAATAAATGTTTTGAGTGATACGTAAATATGCTTTACTAAAATGATTATATAAATTTTGTTGTAAAATCGAATCTTCATTGAAAGGTACATGAATACGTTGCTGCATCAATTCGATTAAGCGATCAATATAACTTTGTATAAATATACGTTCTATGCCAATATCGAGTTTATTAAAATGATAAGCAATAAAGAATGAAAACATATTGATTACTTGTTCGTTCAAGTCATAACCTAATCTTTCGTTGATTTGCTTAATGCAAGATTGAGATATCAATTTTGCATCGTGGTTTAACGTGTCTAGCTCACTTAAAGATTGCTTACGTTTAATGATTAAAATGAGATGAATTAAAAGCTGTTGTATTTGAATATCAGTTGTTTCAATACTATGTTGTTGAAGTGTCTCTTGTATAATATGCGAAATCATCCTTTGGTGTGAATCAGGTAATTCATTTAAAATTAGGTCTTCAACATGTACATGCCCTGATGATAATTGATTTAAATGGATGATGGCATTAGTGATATCATTATCTGTTCCATCGACCACAATACCTTGTTTTTTCTTAATTGTTAAAGCGATATTAAATTTTTGACACCATTGTTGAATACGAATGAAATAGTCGTTGAGCACAGTTTTAGATAATAGATAATCTTGCTCTAGTTGTTGCAATGTCTGCGATTTATTGTGCATTAGCAGTTGATACGCCATAGATAATAATAGTTTTTCTTTATATGATTGAATATGCGTGTAACGTTCAGTTATCGTTTCTAAGGTATACTGCGATGTATTTAATTGATATCCTTTAGATTTAATACTTACGATGATATCATCCATAAAATTGCTATTGATAACATGGATATCATTGCGAACTGTGCGGTTTGAAACATTGACATGTTCAGCAATTTCATTAGAACTAATGTGCTTTGATGGATTTTTAATAAAAAACTGGAGTAGTTTTAAGTGTCTATCAAGCATTTAACATGTACCTCCTTTCTAAATTTTCCGTGTAAGCGTTTTTAAAGGTGTATTAATTTTATTAAACATGAGAGCTTATACATACGTCAATGACATTAAAGCGAACTTTTATATGAATTTAACAGAGTGCGAATTATGCAAATAAAGAACAGCAGTAAGATATTTCAAATAGAAAAATATCTTACTGCTGTTTTTCTGAATTTATGTACCTGATACTTGTGGACGTATCAGGTAAATGATTAATTTTTAGGTGATTGTACTTGAGGTGTTTGTTTAGAAGGCGTATTGGTATTATTTGATTTATTAGCAGGTGGTGTGTTCTGTTGTTTATGATTTTGGTTATTCGTTGAAGGTTGACTGCTACCGCCGTGATTTGAATTTGATTGATTCGGATTAGATTGATTTGAATTTGATTGATTCGGATTAGATGGTTGTGTATTCGCTGGTGCTGTTGAACCGTTATTTTGGACAGTTGATGGCGTAGATGATTGATTGCCATTAGTAACACCGTTGTTGTTTTGATTTTCATTTGTGTTGTTTGTATTTTCGTCTTTTTGATGATTTACTTCAGTATCTTTCTTTTGATGGGTAGCTTTATTATCTTGCTCATTATTATGATTTGACGATGTAGAATGATTTATTGCAGCATAAATGGCGAATCCAAGTGCACCAATTAACAAGATGATAACAACAGTAATAAGAAATTTTTTCAAATGTAACGCCTCCGTTTATAATAAAAATAGTCATACATTGCATGGCATCATGCTTTCAATGTCGACAAAATGATGTTAACTATAAAACTTGAAATGCGGACGATATTAATGTTTGTGTTAGTTTTTATGTACTTCAAATAAGTATAACAAAACTGTTATATATTTATAAATATAATCAATAGTATTTTATTGTACAAGCAAGTTATAATAATAGTAATAAGATTGAAAAATTTGTATGGAAAAGAGAGATAAATATGAATCAAACAACTAAACTTTGTGCAGCAACGACATTAGCATTAGGTACTTTAATTGGCGCAACAGTTGTAGGGACTGCATCACCAATACATCAAGAAACGCAGGCGGCAACAACACCTTACTATACTTATCATGGATATATCGGTCATAACGCTAATTTTATAATGGATAAGCATTTTATTAACGCTATTAAATATGACAACGTGACATTTAATGGTATTAAATTAGCGAAGACAAATGCGACAAAAAAAGTAGAGAAATACGATCAAACTTTTAAAGGTGTAACTGCAAAAGGAAATGAAGCGAATCAATTACAATTTATCGTTAAAAATAATATATCACTAAAAGATATTCAAAAAGCTTATGGTAAAGATTTGAAAAAAGAGAATAATAAAACGAAAGAATCTGATAGCGGTATTTTTTATTATCAACATTCTAAAAAGTCATTAGGCATTTGGTTTGTTGTTGATCATAATAGAGTGGTTGAAGTTACAGTGGGACATACGCCATACAAAACGAGTAAATAATAAAGTAAATATAGGGGCTAGTTTGTGAGGAATGATGTCACATACTAGTCTTTTTGATTATATGATGGTAGTTTTCGTGTCTCCATGATATTGAAATATATAGATTTAATCATGCGCAGTTAAGTAGTCAGCATATATATTTCACGTATTGATTAAGTATGTGTTGTACTAATTTTTTGATTGTTAATAATTTCACAAAAATAAAGCCTTGATAAATTTTAAAATATAATTAAGTGCAATTTTCAAAATTTTATTTAGTCACAGATAACATTTTTAAAAAAGAAAAGAATCAATAAATAAAATCAACGAACAAAAAGTATAGAAATAAATAGAAATAATCGTTTACTTTTCTGAAAAATTAAATTAATATTTTATTTATAAGCTGTTTTTAAAATTTCAGGAGGAATGAAATGTGAGGAAATTTTCAAGATATGCATTTACAAGTATGGCGACAGTAACGTTGCTGAGCTCTTTGACACCTGCAGCACTAGCGAGTGATACGAATCACAAACCAGCAACTTCAGATATTAATTTTGAAATCACACAAAAGAGTGATGCAGTTAAAGCATTAAAAGAGTTACCTAAATCTGAAAATGTGAAAAATCATTATCAAGATTACTCTGTTACAGATGTAAAAACAGATAAGAAAGGATTTACGCATTACACGTTACAACCGAGTGTGGATGGTGTTCATGCACCTGACAAAGAAGTGAAAGTACACGCAGACAAATCAGGAAAAGTCGTTTTAATCAACGGTGATACTGACGCAAAGAAAGTAAAGCCGACAAATAAAGTGACATTAAGCAAGGATGAAGCGGCTGACAAAGCATTTAACGCAGTTAAGATTGATAAAAATAAAGCTAAAAACCTCCAAGATGACGTTATCAAAGAAAATAAAGTCGAAATCGACGGTGACAGTAATAAATACATTTACAATATTGAATTAATTACAGTAACACCAGAAATTTCACATTGGAAAGTTAAAATTGATGCCGACACAGGAGCAGTTGTTGAAAAAACGAACTTAGTTAAAGAAGCGGCAGAAACTGGTACAGGTAAAGGAGTACTCGGCGATACAAAAAATATCAATATCAATAGTATTGACGGTGGATTTAGCCTAGAAGATTTAACGCATCAAGGTAAATTATCAGCATACAATTTTAATGATCAAACAGGTCAAGCAACATTGATTACTAATGAAGATGAAAACTTCGTCAAAGATGAGCAACGTGCTGGTGTAGATGCGAATTATTATGCTAAACAAACATATGATTACTACAAAAATACATTTGGTCGTGAGTCTTACGATAACCATGGTAGTCCAATTGTCTCATTAACACATGTAAATCATTATGGTGGACAAGATAACAGAAATAACGCTGCATGGATTGGAGACAAAATGATTTATGGTGATGGCGATGGCCGCACGTTTACAAATTTATCAGGTGCAAATGACGTAGTAGCACATGAGTTAACACATGGCGTGACACAAGAAACGGCGAATTTAGAGTATAAAGATCAATCTGGTGCGTTAAATGAAAGCTTTTCAGATGTTTTTGGATACTTTGTAGATGATGAGGATTTCTTGATGGGTGAAGATGTTTACACACCAGGAAAAGAGGGAGATGCTTTACGAAGCATGTCAAACCCAGAACAATTTGGTCAACCATCTCATATGAAAGACTATGTATACACTGAAAAAGATAACGGTGGTGTGCATACGAATTCTGGCATTCCAAATAAAGCAGCTTATAACGTAATTCAAGCAATAGGGAAATCTAAATCAGAACAAATTTACTACCGAGCATTAACGGAATACTTAACAAGTAATTCAAACTTCAAAGATTGTAAAGATGCATTATACCAAGCGGCTAAAGATTTATATGACGAGCAAACAGCTGAACAGGTGTATGAAGCATGGAATGAAGTAGGCGTGGAGTAAAAATATATAAACAAGAAGAAGTAATGTTAAACACTTATAAATAATTAAATTTTAAATACAGCTTATATATGGGGTATACCTACATTGATAATTGACTTTGTAGGTATACCCTCTCTTTGTAATTAGATGAGAGGAGTGTGAGGGTTGTCTGCCGAAAGACTACTCGGCAGTCTAAAATCATTACAAGTAGTAGATATGTGATAATTAAATGCTGACTTAGAATACAAAATTCATTTTAAAAGTTGTCACAAAAAATTTACATGTATTTTTATTATCTTTTGCAAAACAAAGTGTTAAATTATAAATGAAACATGCATGAATTTATTTTTTAATACAAGAAACGTAACTACCAAAGGAGTTTACAATATGAAGAAAAGTAAACGATTAGAAATTGTTTCTACAATAGTTAAAAAGCATAAGATTTATAAAAAAGAACAAATCATTTCATATATTGAAGAATATTTTGGTGTAAGATATAGTGCAACAACAATTGCTAAAGACTTGAAAGAACTTAATATATATCGTGTCCCTATCGATTGTGAAACATGGATTTATAAAGCTATTAATAATCAAACAGAACAAGAGATGAGAGAAAAGTTTAGACACTATTGTGAACATGAAGTTCTAAGTTCAATCATCAATGGTTCATACATTATCGTTAAAACCTCACCTGGTTTCGCCCAAGGCATAAACTATTTTATCGATCAGCTAAATATAGAAGAGATATTAGGTACGGTGAGTGGAAATGACACTACATTAATCTTAACTGCCTCAAATGATATGGCAGAATACGTATATGCAAAATTATTTAAATAGACATGTATCAAATGAATAATGAAAATTTGTTTCGTATCACGTGTACTCAAGTTAGTTACCAAATATTAACTTGTGTACGCGTTTTTTTATGGAAAGAAAGAATTCATAGTCATTCATTTGACTGTATAAAAAACTTTATACAACATGTTTTTATGGGTATTTTTGAATAAAAAATGTATATTTCGACCCAAAACACCTTTATTTATGTATAAAAATCCATTATTATGTATTGTATAACAAAAAGATATGAAATTTTCGACTTTCTTTATGTGAATATAATCACATGTAAGCGTTTGAAGATTGTCTATACTCTAAATGAATTCAAAGATAAAAGGAGGAAATAGACATGACAGATGGTCCAATTAAAGTAAATAGCGAAATTGGAGCTTTAAAAACTGTGTTACTTAAGCGTCCTGGAAAAGAATTAGAAAATTTAGTACCTGATTATTTAGATGGATTACTATTTGATGATATTCCATATTTAGAAGTAGCTCAAAAAGAGCATGACCATTTTGCACAGGTGCTAAGAGAAGAGGGTGTTGAAGTACTTTACCTTGAGAAGTTAGCAGCTGAAAGTATTGAAAATCCTCAAGTAAGAAGTGAATTTATTGATGATGTATTAGCAGAGTCTAAAAAAACAATATTAGGTCATGAAGAAGAAATTAAGGCATTATTTGCGACACTTTCTAATCAAGAACTTGTAGATAAAATAATGTCAGGGGTACGTAAGGAAGAAATTAATCCGAAATGTACACATCTAGTAGAGTATATGGATGATAAGTATCCATTCTATTTAGATCCAATGCCAAACCTTTATTTTACTAGAGATCCACAAGCCTCAATAGGACACGGTATAACAATCAATCGGATGTTCTGGAGAGCACGACGACGAGAATCAATATTTATTCAATATATTGTAAAGCATCATCCTAGATTTAAAGATGCGAATATTCCAATCTGGTTAGATCGAGATTGCCCATTCAATATTGAAGGCGGCGATGAACTTGTTTTATCTAAAGATGTCTTGGCTATAGGCGTTTCAGAACGTACATCTGCACAAGCTATTGAAAAGTTAGCGCGACGTATTTTTGAAAATCCGCAGGCGACGTTTAAAAAAGTAGTAGCAATTGAAATTCCAACTAGTCGAACTTTTATGCACTTAGATACAGTATTTACAATGATAGATTATGACAAATTTACAATGCATTCAGCCATTTTAAAGGCAGAAGGCAATATGAATATATTTATTATTGAATATGATGACGTAAATAAAGATATTGCCATCAAACAATCTAGTCATTTAAAAGATACTTTAGAAGACGTACTAGGTATAGATGATATCCAATTCATTCCAACAGGAAATGGTGATGTCATTGATGGTGCTAGAGAGCAATGGAATGATGGCTCAAATACATTATGTATAAGACCAGGCGTTGTAGTGACTTACGATAGAAACTATGTATCGAATGATTTATTGAGACAAAAAGGCATTAAAGTCATTGAAATATCTGGTAGCGAGTTGGTACGTGGACGTGGGGGTCCTAGATGTATGAGTCAACCACTATTCAGAGAAGACATTTAACGTAATAAATTATAGAAACGAGGGTGAAAATAATGACAGAAATTCAAAAACCGTATGATTTAAAAGGCAGATCATTATTAAAAGAAAGTGATTTTACCAAAGCAGAATTCGAAGGACTTATTGATTTTGCAATTACATTAAAAGAGTATAAGAAAAACGGTATTAAGCATCACTACTTATCTGGAAAAAATATTGCACTACTATTCGAAAAGAATTCGACGAGAACGCGTGCAGCGTTTACAGTTGCGTCTATTGATTTAGGTGCGCATCCAGAATTTTTAGGGAAAAATGATATTCAATTAGGCAAAAAAGAATCTGTAGAGGATACTGCGAAAGTATTAGGTAGAATGTTCGATGGTATTGAATTCCGTGGTTTTTCACAACAAGCTGTTGAAGATTTAGCGAAGTTCTCTGGTGTACCGGTGTGGAATGGATTAACAGACGATTGGCATCCTACACAAATGTTAGCTGATTTTATGACAATAAAAGAGAATTTTGGATATCTAGAAGGAATAAACTTAACTTACGTTGGAGATGGACGTAATAATATTGCGCATTCATTAATGGTAGCAGGTGCTATGTTAGGTGTTAATGTAAGAATTTGTACACCTAAATCATTAAATCCAAAAGAGGCATATGTTGATATTGCAAAAGAAAAAGCGAGTCAATATGGTGGTTCAGTCATGATTACGGATAATATTGCAGAAGCAGTTGAAAATACAGATGCTATATATACAGATGTTTGGGTATCGATGGGTGAAGAAAGTGAATTTGAACAACGTATTAATTTATTAAAAGACTATCAAGTGAATCAACAGATGTTTGATTTAACAGGTAAAGATTCAACGATATTCTTACATTGTTTACCAGCATTCCATGATACAAATACACTTTATGGACAAGAAATTTATGAAAAAAATGGATTAGCTGAAATGGAAGTTACAGACCAAATCTTTAGAAGTGAACATTCAAAAGTGTTTGATCAAGCTGAAAATAGAATGCATACAATTAAGGCAGTAATGGCAGCAACATTGGGGAGTTAATCACTAAATGGAATGATATGAATATGATGTGTCTGATGATATAAGTGTCATGTACAGACACCTCATATTGGTATTAAAGGAGAAATGAATATGAACGAATCAGGAGATAACAAACTCAGTAAATCTTCTTTAATTGGACTAGTTATAGGATCCATGATTGGTGGCGGTGCGTTCAATATAATGTCTGATATGGGCGGTAAAGCCGGTGGATTAGCCATTATTATTGGTTGGATTATTACAGCTATAGGAATGATTTCATTAGCGTTCGTATTTCAAAATTTAACCAATGAACTGCCGGAGCTAGACGGTGGTATTTATAGTTATGCTCAAGCAGGATTTGGCGATTTTGTAGGCTTTATCAGTGCTTGGGGATATTGGTTCTCAGCGTTTTTAGGCAATGTTGCCTATGCAACACTATTGATGTCAGCAGTAGGTAACTTTTTCCCGATTTTTAAAGGAGGCAACACATTATCAAGTATTATTGTCGCATCTATATTACTTTGGGGTGTGCATTTCCTAATTTTAAAAGGTGTTGAAACAGCAGCCTTTATCAATAGTATTGTTACTGTTGCAAAGTTAATACCGATTTTACTTGTAATCATATGCATGATAATTGCATTCAATTTTGACACTTTTAAAACAGGCTTTTTCGGTATGACGTCAGAGGGTGTATTGCCATTTAGTTGGGCGAGCACAATGAGCCAAGTTAAAAGTACGATGCTAGTGACAGTTTGGGTGTTTATCGGTATCGAAGGTGCAGTAATTTTTTCTAGTAGAGCTAAAAATAAAAAAGATGTAGGTAGTGCCACGGTTATAGGACTTATATCAGTTTTAATTATCTATTTCTTATTAACTGTATTAGCTCAAGGCGTGATTTTGCAAAATCATATTTCTCAATTAGATTCGCCAAGTATGGCACAGGTGCTTGCAACTATTGTAGGTGGTTGGGGATCTACACTTGTAAATATTGGTTTAATTATTTCGGTACTAGGTGCATGGTTAGGATGGACATTGCTTGCTGGTGAATTACCTTTCATTGTTGCAAAAGATGGATTATTTCCAAAATGGTTTGCTAAAGAAAATAAAAATGGAGCACCTGTAAATGCACTGCTTATTACCAATATATTAGTACAATTATTTTTAATAAGTATGCTATTTACACAGAGTGCGTATCAATTTGCATTTTCACTAGCATCAAGTGCTATTTTATACCCTTACATGTTCAGTGCATTTTACCAAGTTAAATACACTTTAGAGCATCGACAGCAAGCAACTACTAAACAATGGACGATTGGTATCATAGCCTCAATTTATGCTATATGGCTTATATATGCAGCAGGTATCAATTACTTATTATTGACGATGTTACTTTATATTCCAGCTCTTCTTGTTTATTCAATCGTTCAAAAGAATAATCAGACACGTTTGATTAAATCAGACTATATCCTTTTTATGATTATTATCGTACTTGCAGTTATCGGGTTAATTAAGTTATTGATGGGAACGATAAATGTTTTTTAAAAGGAGCGACAAAAATATGAAAGAGAAAATTGTCATTGCATTAGGCGGTAATGCGATACAGACAAAAGAAGCAACAGCTGAAGCACAACAAACAGCTATTAGACGTGCGATGCAAAACCTTAAACCTTTATTTGATTCACCAGCGCGTATTGTCATTTCACATGGTAATGGCCCACAAATTGGAAGTTTATTAATCCAACAAGCTAAATCGAACAGTGACACAACGCCGGCAATGCCATTGGATACTTGTGGTGCAATGTCACAGGGTATGATAGGCTATTGGTTGGAAACTGAAATCAATCGCATTTTAACTGAAATGAATAGTGATAGAACTGTAGGCACAATCGTTACACGTGTGGAAGTAGATAAAGATGATCCACGATTCAATAACCCAACCAAACCAATTGGTCCTTTTTATACGAAAGAAGAAGTTGAAGAATTACAAAAAGAACAGCCAGACTCAGTCTTTAAAGAAGATGCAGGACGTGGTTATAGAAAAGTTGTTGCGTCACCACTACCTCAATCTATACTAGAACACCAGTTAATTCGAACTTTAGCAGACGGTAAAAATATTGTCATTGCATGCGGTGGTGGCGGTATTCCAGTTATAAAAAAAGAAAATACCTATGAAGGTGTTGAAGCGGTTATAGATAAAGATTTTGCTAGTGAGAAATTAGCAACGCTGATTGAAGCAGATACCTTAATGATTCTTACGAATGTAGAAAATGTATTTATTAACTTTAATGAACCTAATCAACAACAAATCGATGATATTGATGTAGCAACACTGAAAAAATACGCGGCACAAGGTAAGTTTGCGGAAGGATCGATGTTGCCAAAAATAGAAGCTGCGATACGATTTGTTGAAAGTGGGGAAAACAAAAAAGTTATCATTACCAATTTAGAGCAGGCATACGAAGCTTTGATTGGTAATAAAGGTACACACATTCACATGTAGCACTTTATCACGCGACAAAACATTAAATATGTTTCTCCGTTGATTCAAATGAAAAAGTTGTCTGCTGACACTTTGCAAGGTTTGAAGGAGTTTAACTTATGACAGAAAACTTTATTTTGGGTAGAAATAATAAATTAGAACATGAACTAAAGGCATTAGCAGATTACATTAATATCCCATATAGTATATTACAACCATATCAAAGTGAATGTTTTGTCAGACATTATACGAAAGGCCAAGTTATTTATTTTTCGCCACAAGAAAGTAGCAATATTTACTTTTTAATTGAAGGTAACATTATTAGAGAACATTACAATCAAAATGGAGATGTATATCGTTATTTTAATAAAGAGCAAGTATTATTTCCAATCAGTAACTTATTTCATCCGAAAGAGGTTAACGAATTGTGTACAGCACTAACCGATTGTACAGTTCTTGGATTGCCTAGAGAATTGATGGCCTTTTTGTGCAAAGCTAATGATGATATATTTTTGACACTTTTTGCATTAATAAATGATAATGAGCAGCAACACATGAACTATAACATGGCATTAACAAGTAAATTTGCTAAAGATCGAATTATCAAATTGTTATGCCATCTATGTCAGACAGTAGGATACGATCAAGATGAATTTTATGAAATCAAACAGTTTTTAACTATTCAACTCATGAGTGATATGGCTGGGATTTCCCGGGAAACAGCTGGTCATATTATTCATGAACTTAAAGATGAAAAACTTGTTGTTAAAGATCATAAAAATTGGTTAGTAAGCAAACATTTATTCAATGATGTATGTGTTTAATATACAATGTAAAATGAATAAGTTGAACATGAGGTCTAACGTACATTTATACGTTAGGCCTTTTTTGCTAGCATGATGATTAATTTAATATGTTAGTTAAATTTGATTGTTGAAATTACAGTAAAATTTAAGGTGATGAAAAATTTAGAACTTCTAAGTTTTTGAAAAGTAAAACATTTGCAATAGTGTAAAAATAGTATATTGATTTTTGCTAGTTAACAGAAAATTTTAAGTTATATAAATAGGAAGAAAACAAATTTTACGTAATTTTTTTCGAAAAGCAATTGATATAATTCTTATTTCATTATACAATTTAGACTAATCTAGAAATTGAAATGGAGTAATATTTTTGAAAAAAAGAATTGATTATTTGTCGAATAAGCAGAATAAGTATTCGATTAGACGTTTTACAGTAGGTACCACATCAGTAATAGTAGGGGCAACTATACTATTTGGGATAGGCAATCATCAAGCACAAGCTTCAGAACAATCGAACGATACAACGCAATCTTCGAAAAATAATGCAAGTGCAGATTCCGAAAAAAACAATATGATAGAAACACCTCAATTAAATACAACGGCTAATGATACATCTGATATTAGTGCAAACACAAACAGTGCGAATGTAGATAGCACAGCAAAACCAATGTCTACACAAACGAGCAATACCACTACAACAGAGCCAGCTTCAACAAATGAAACACCTCAACCGACGGCAATTAAAGATCAAGCAACTGCTGCAAAAATGCAAGATCAAACTGTTCCTCAAGAAGCAAATTCTCAAGTAGATAATAAAACAACGAATGATGCTAATAACATAGCAACAAACAGTGAGCTTAAAAATCCTCAAACATTAGATTTACCACAATCATCACCACAAACGATTTCCAATGCGCAAGGAACTAGTAAACCAAGTGTTAGAACGAGAGCTGTACGTAGTCTTGCAGTTGCTGAACCTGTAGTAAATGCTGCTGATGCTAAAGGTACAAATGTAAATGATAAAGTTACGGCAAGTGATTTCAAGTTAGAAAAGACTACATTCGACCCTAACCAAAGTGGTAACACATTTATGGCGGCAAATTTTACAGTGACAGATAAAGTGAAATCAGGGGATTATTTTACAGCGAAGTTACCAGATAGTTTAACTGGTAATGGAGACGTGGATTACTCTAATTCAAATAATACGATGCCAATTGCAGACATTAAAAGTACGAATGGTGATGTTGTAGCGACAGCGACTTATAATATCTTGACTAAGACGTATACATTTGTCTTTACAGATTATGTAAATGATAAAGAAAATATTAACGGACAATTTTCATTACCTTTATTTACAGACCGAGCAAAGGCACCTAAATCAGGAACATATGATGCAAATATTAATATTGCGGATGAAATGTTTAATAATAAAATTACTTATAACTATAGTTCGCCAATTGCAGGAATTGATAAGCCAAATGGCGCGAACATTTCTTCTCAAATTATTGGTGTAGATACAGCTTCAGGCCAAAACACATACAAGCAAACGGTATTTGTTAACCCTAAGCAACGAGTTTTAGGTAATACGTGGGTGTATATTAAAGGCTACCAAGATAAAATCGAAGAAAGTAGCGGTAAAGTAAGTGCTACAGATACAAAACTGAGAATTTTTGAAGTGAATGATACATCTAAATTATCAGATAGCTACTATGCGGACCCAAATGACTCTAATCTTAAAGAAGTAACGAATGAGTTTAAGGATAAAATCACTTATAAATACCAAAATGTAGCAAGTATTAATTTTGGCGATATTACTAAAACGTATGTTGTATTAGTGGAAGGTCACTATGATAATACTGGTAAAAACTTGAAAACACAGGTTATTCAAGAAAATATTGACCCAGCGACAGGTAAAGATTACAGTATTTTCGGTTGGAATAATGAGAATGTTGTACGTTATGGAGGCGGAAGTGCTGATGGTGATTCAGCAGTAAATCCAGTTGATCCAACACCGGGACCACCAGTTGACCCAGAGCCAAGTCCAGACCCAGAGCCGGAACCAACACCGGATCCAGAGCCAAGTCCAGACCCGGATTCGGATTCGGACAGTGACTCAGATTCGGATAGCAACTCGGACTTAGACAGTGACTCGGGCTCAGACAGTGATTCAGACTCAGATAGCGATTCAGATTCAGATAGCGACTCAGACTCAGACAGTGATTCAGATTCAGATAGCGACTCAGACTCAGATAGCGACTCAGATTCAGACAGTGATTCAGACTCAGATGCAGGTAAGCACACACCTGTTAAACCAATGAGTACTACTAAAGACCATCACAATAAAGCAAAAGCATTACCAGAAACAGGTAATGAAAATAGCGGCTCAAATAACGCAACGTTATTTGGCGGATTATTCGCAGCATTAGGATCATTATTGTTATTCGGTCGTCGTAAAAAACAAAATAAATAATACAGCTTATACCAGGTCCGTGAGGCCTGGTTTTTTATTTCAAAATTTATGAAATGTATCTTATGTTTGAGATTAAATAGTGCAATTTTTTAAAAAATATAACATAAATCAACATAAATTTAATTCATCTTTACATTAAAAGTACAAACGAATAAGAAAAGCAATTAAACACAGTATCAAACCATTTAAAACAATTGATATAAAAAACAAACGAATAATTAAAAATTACTAGAATTAATTTATTCAAACCAAAGTGTAAAATAACAGTCTTAGATAAATAAATTTATTTAAAGTATTGTGCTTTATCTAAAAATGTATTACGATGGGAATACAAATTTTTATATGTAAAAATATTAATTTTTTGCAAATATTGATATTTTAAAGGAGATTTATATGATTAACAGGGATAATAAAAAGGCAATAACAAAAAAGGGTATGATTTCAAATCGCTTAAACAAATTTTCGATTAGAAAGTATACTGTAGGAACTGCATCGATTTTAGTAGGTACGACATTGATTTTTGGTCTAGGGAACCAAGAAGCTAAAGCTGCTGAAAACACTAGTACAGAAAATGCAAAACAAGATGATGCAACGACTAGTGATAATAAAGAAGTAGTGTCAGAAGCTGAAAATAATTCGACAACAGAAAATGATTCAACAAATCCAATTAAGAAAGAAACAAATACTGATTCACAACCAGAAGCTAAAGAAGAATCAACTACATCAAGTACTCAACAACAGCAAAATAACGTTACAGCTACAACTGAAACTAAGCCTCAAAACATTGAAAAAGAAAATGTTAAACCTTCAACTGATAAAACCGCGACAGAAGATACATCTGTTATTTTAGAAGAGAAGAAAGCACCAAATAATACAAATAACGATGTAACTACAAAACCATCTACAAGTGAAATTCAAACAAAACCAACTACACCTCAAGAATCTACAAATATTGAAAATTCACAACCGCAACCAACGCCTTCAAAAGTAGACAATCAAGTTACAGATGCAACTAATCCAAAAGAACCAGTAAATGTGTCAAAAGAAGAACTTAAAAATAATCCTGAGAAATTAAAAGAATTGGTTAGAAATGATAGCAATACAGATCATTCAACTAAACCAGTTGCTACAGCTCCAACAAGTGTTGCACCAAAACGTGTAAACGCAAAAATGCGCTTTGCAGTTGCACAACCAGCAGCAGTTGCTTCAAACAATGTAAATGATTTAATTAAAGTGACGAAGCAAACAATCAAAGTTGGCGATGGTAAAGATAATGTGGCAGCAGCGCATGACGGTAAAGATATTGAATATGATACAGAGTTTACAATTGACAATAAAGTCAAAAAAGGCGATACAATGACGATTAATTATGATAAGAATGTAATTCCTTCGGATTTAACAGATAAAAATGATCCTATCGATATTACTGATCCATCAGGAGAGGTCATTGCTAAAGGAACATTTGATAAAGCAACTAAGCAAATCACATATACATTTACAGACTATGTAGATAAATATGAAGATATAAAATCACGCTTAACTCTATATTCGTATATTGATAAAAAAACAGTTCCAAATGAGACAAGTTTGAATTTAACATTTGCTACAGCAGGTAAAGAAACAAGCCAAAATGTCACTGTTGATTATCAAGATCCAATGGTCCATGGTGATTCAAACATTCAATCTATCTTTACAAAATTAGATGAAGATAAGCAAACTATTGAACAACAAATTTATGTTAACCCATTGAAAAAATCAGCAACCAACACTAAAGTTGATATAGCTGGTAGTCAAGTAGATGATTATGGAAATATTAAACTAGGAAATGGTAGTACCATTATTGACCAAAATACAGAAATAAAGGTTTATAAAGTTAACTCTGATCAACAATTGCCTCAAAGTAATAGAATCTATGATTTTAGTCAATACGAAGATGTAACAAGTCAATTTGATAATAAAAAATCATTTAGTAATAATGTAGCAACATTGGATTTTGGTGATATTAATTCAGCCTATATTATCAAAGTTGTTAGTAAATATACACCTACATCAGATGGCGAACTAGATATTGCCCAAGGTACTAGTATGAGAACAACTGATAAATATGGTTATTATAATTATGCAGGATATTCAAACTTCATCGTAACTTCTAATGACTCTGGCGGTGGTGACGGTACTGTTAAACCTGAAGAAAAGTTATACAAAATTGGTGACTATGTATGGGAAGACGTTGATAAAGACGGTGTTCAAGGTACAGATTCAAAAGAAAAGCCAATGGCAAACGTTTTAGTTACATTAACTTACCCGGACGGTACTACAAAATCAGTAAGAACAGATGCGAATGGTCATTATGAATTCGGTGGTTTGAAAGACGGAGAAACTTATACAGTTAAATTCGAAACGCCAGCTGGATACCTTCCAACAAAAGAAAATGGAACAACTGATGGTGAAAAAGACTCAAATGGTAGTTCTGTAACTGTTAAAATTAATGGTAAAGATGATATGTCTTTAGACACTGGTTTTTATAAAGAACCTAAATATAATCTTGGTGACTATGTATGGGAAGATACAAATAAAGATGGTATCCAAGATGCTAATGAACCTGGTATCAAAGATGTCAAGGTTACATTGAAAGATAGTACTGGAAAAGTTATTGGTACAACTACTACTGATGCCTCGGGTAAATATAAATTTACAGATTTAGATAATGGTAACTATACAGTAGAATTTGAAACACCAGCAGGTTACACGCCAACGGTTAAAAATACTACAGCTGAAGATAAAGATTCTAATGGTTTAACAACAACAGGTGTCATTAAAGATGCAGATAATATGACATTAGACAGTGGTTTCTATAAAACACCAAAATACAGTTTAGGTGATTATGTTTGGTACGACAGTAACAAAGACGGCAAACAAGACTCAACTGAAAAAGGTATTAAAGATGTGACAGTTACATTGCAAAACGAAAAAGGCGAAGTAATTGGAACAACTAAAACAGATGAAAATGGTAAATATCGTTTCGATAATTTAGATAGCGGTAAATACAAAGTTATTTTTGAAAAGCCTGCTGGCTTAACACAAACAGGTACAAATACAACTGAAGATGATAAAGATGCAGATGGTGGCGAAGTTGACGTAACAATTACGGATCATGATGATTTCACACTTGATAACGGATACTTCGAAGAAGATACATCAGATAGCGACTCAGATTCAGATAGCGATTCAGAATCAGATAGCGACTCAGACTCAGACAGCGACTCAGATTCAGATAGCGACTCAGATTCAGATAGCGACTCAGACTCAGACAGTGATTCAGATTCAGACAGTGATTCAGATTCAGATAGCGACTCAGACTCAGATAGCGACTCAGACTCAGATAGCGATTCAGACTCAGACTCAGACAGTGACTCGGACTCAGACAGTGACTCAGACTCAGATAGTGACTCCGATTCAAGAGTTACACCACCAAATAATGAACAGAAAGCACCATCAAATCCTAAAGGTGAAGTAAACCATTCTAATAAGGCATCAAAACAACACAAAACTGATGATTTACCAGAAACAGGAGATAAGAGCGAAAACACAAATGCAACTTTATTTGGTGCAATGATGGCATTATTAGGATCATTACTATTGTTTAGAAAACGTAAGCAAGATCATAAAGAAAAAGCGTAAATACTTTTTTAGGCCGAATACATTTGTATTCGGTTTTTTTGTTGAAAATGATTTTAAAGTGAATTGTTTAAGCGTAAAATGTTGATAAAGAAGAATTAGAAAGGGGTCATGACGTATGGCTTATATTTCATTAAACTATCATTCACCAACAATTGGTATGCATCAAAATTTGACAGTCATTTTACCGGAAGATCAAAGCTTCTTTAATAACGATACAACTGCTAAACCATTAAAAACTTTAATGTTGTTACATGGATTATCAAGTGATGAAACGACATATATGAGATATACAAGCATAGAAAGGTATGCGAATGAACACAAATTAGCTGTGATTATGCCCAATGTGGATCATAGCGCATATGCTAACATGGCATATGGTCATAGCTATTATGATTATATTTTGGAAGTATATGATTATGTACATCAAATATTTCCACTTTCCAAAAAGCGTGATGACAATTTTATAGCAGGTCACTCTATGGGAGGATATGGCACAATTAAATTTGCATTAACACAAGGCGATAAATTTGCCAAAGCTGTACCATTATCTGCTGTGTTTGAAGCGCAAAATTTAATGGATCTAGAGTGGAATGATTTTTCAAAAGAGGCCATAGTTGGCAATCTTTCAAGTGTTAAAGGAACTGAACATGATCCGTATTATTTGCTAGACAAAGCTGTAGCTGAAGATAAACAAATTCCAAAATTGCTCATTATGTGTGGTAAACAAGACTTTTTATATCAAGACAACTTAGATTTTATCGATTATTTATCACGCAAAAATGTTCCTTATCAATTTGAAGATGGACCAGGAGATCATGATTATGCATATTGGGACCAAGCGATTAAGCGTGCTATAACATGGATGGTGAATGATTAATTATTTCCTGGAAAATATGTGATTGCATCAAAATACACAGAGTGAGAGATACAAACTATTTACGCACGACTAACATTTCTAAGTGTTTAAATTAAATTTGTATTAATATGATTGGCGCAATTTGCTGATACACAAAAATGTTTCTCGTGAAACTTAGATTTAGCTTATAGTTTTATCATCATTTGTATGACTTACATTATAAATTTTATTATAATGAGGTTAACGCTTTGAAAGGAGTCATCATCATGTCGACCAATAAAAACGATTATGAGCATATGTTGTTTTATTTTGCATATAAAACGTTTATTACTACCGCTGATGAAATTATAGAGAAGTATGGTATGAGTCGTCAGCATCATCGTTTTTTGTTTTTTATCAATAAATTACCTGGTATTACTATTAAATCATTACTAGAAATATTAGAAATTTCTAAACAAGGATCACATGCAACACTTCAAAAATTAAAAGAGCAAGGTCTCATTATTGAAAAAGTTTTAGAGACTGATCGACGTGTCAAAAAATTATATTCGACGGATAAAGGCGATCAACTCATTGCTGAATTGAACAAGGCGCAAGATGAATTATTGCAAAATATATATCAACAAGTCGGTTCGGATTGGTATGATGTGATGGAAGCATTGGCTAAAGGGCGACTTGGCTTTGATTTTATTAAGCATTTGAAAGATGAAAAAGAAAGCTAGCATCAGAAATGTTAAAAATCTTCGCATTCTTAAATTTAAAAAATATGTCAAAAAGTGTATAATAAAAACATATAATTTAATTGAACTCAGTTTCAACACATCTTAGAAAGGAGTTTGAATGATGAAAAAATTAGCAGTTATTTTAACATTAGTTGGCGGTTTATACTTCGCATTTAAAAAATACCAAGAACGTGTTAACCAAGCACCTAACATTGAGTACTAAATTAAACCATAAAAAATTCCCGAACACCTTGTTATAGTGCTCGGGAATTTTTTTATGCTTTACTTGAATATATCAAATATTATTTTTGCGCTTTCTGTATTTTCGATATTACCACTAAATGATTCTGATCTAGGTCCATAAGCGTAGGTATTAACATCCTCGCCTGTATGTCCATCGGAAGTCCACCCTGTATAAGATTTATCATTTACTGGCTTCTGAATAGCGTGTTGTAAGGCTTTTGTTTGTTTTTCTACATCTGCAGATTTTTCATCTTTATTTTTTTTAAGTAATTTTTGCAACTTTTTATTCTCTTTTTTAACCTTTTTCATATCATCTTGTGAAAATTCAAAGCCATAACCTTCATTAATAACTTTTTCAGGGTCTTCACCTTTAGCCATTTTTTCTGTCATATATGATCCAGAGTGTTTCATCGATTTAATCGGTTGAGGATTCCATTCGTATCCTTTATCTTTACCAATTGTTAGACCACCAGTAGAGTGATCTGCTGTTGCAACGACAAGTGTATCTTTATGTTTCTTAGCATATTGAATGGCGTCATCGAATGCTTTTTCAAAACCTTCCATTTCAGACATAACGCCTGTAATATCGTTAGAATGCGCTGATTTATCTATAGAAGCACCTTCGACCATTAAAAAGAAACCTTTTTTATTACGCTCAAGCTTACTAAGTGCACTTTGTTGCATATCAGCTAATGATGGTTCGTCTTTAGAAGCATCTATTGCAAGTGGCATATTTTTATCTGCAAACAAACCAAGAACTTTATCTTTATCAGATTTTGATAACTCCTTACTGTTCGTGGCAAGGTCGTAACCATCTTTTTTGAATTTTTTATCTAAATTGCCATTACTTTTACCGAAATATTTAGCGCCACCGCCTAATAAAACATCAACTTTATGCTTTCCGTTGATTTTATCTTTATAAAATTGTTTAGCGATTTCGTTTTTATCATCTCTAGAAGTCACGTGTGCAGCATATGCTGCTGGTGTTGCATCTGTTAATTCAGCTGTTGAAACAAGACCAGTCGACTTCCCTTTTTCTTTTGCACGTTCAAGCACCGTCTTTACTTTCTGCTTGTTACTGTCAACACCGATGGCACCATTATATGTCTTATGGCCAGAACTAAAGGCTGTTCCGCCAGCTGCAGAATCAGTAATATTCTGTTTTGGATCATTTGAATATGTACGATTTGTGCCTTTTAAATATGAATCAAAAGCAGTAGGGGTCATTTCTTTGGCATGTGGATCATTTTTATAATAACGATAAGCTGTGTTAAATGATGGACCCATACCATCGCCAACTAAAAAGATAACATTTTTAGGATTTTTAGTATTACCAACCGCGAAACTTTCATCTTTAGAACTTTTATCGGATTGCGCAATTGCAGGTGTGATAGAACTGAAAACTGTTGACACGATAATAAGGTTAGCAACTGCAAATTTTGTGGCTTTTTTAACTGATAACATAAGACATCCTCCTGAGTATATGACTATGTCTTCAGTGTAAAAGAGGAATTTTGAGCAATTATGTAGTTTTAGTTAAAAATATGTAAACAGAGTGATTTAGAATAACAAAAAATGAATATATATGACAATTTGTTATAGAAAGCGTTAGAATAGAAGCGTGTGAAAATATAGAATTAAATATAATTTGAGGTGGAAAAATGATACTAGTAATGTTATCTCCATTATTAATCATATTCTTTATAGTGTTGTCTATTTTAGAAGAGCGTAAACGTACGAAGAAAAAGCAACTCGAGAAAGAAAAAGCAAATACACTAAATCAAAATACAAATGACATGGAAAGTTCAAATCAAGAGCTGTCATTGCAACAGGCTAAAGAACAAAAAGATAACAAAGGATAATTCAATTGAAGGAAGAAGATTATAGATGAAAATATTAATTGTTGAAGATGATTTTGTTATAGCAGAAAGTTTAGCATCTGAACTTAAAAAATGGAATTACGGTGTTATTGTCGTTGAACAATTTGATGATATACTGTCTATCTTTAACCAACATCAACCTCAGCTTGTATTGCTAGATATTAATTTGCCAACGTTAAATAGTTTTCATTGGTGTCAAGAAATCCGAAAAACATCTAATGTGCCAATTATATTTATTAGTTCCCGTATTGATAATATGGACCAAATTATGGCAATACAAATGGGGGGAGATGATTTTATCGAAAAACCATTTAACTTGTCATTAACGATTGCCAAAATTCAAGCATTATTGAGACGAACTTATGACTTGTCAGTAGCTAATGATTCGATGACGGTTAAAGGTTGTACATTAATATTAGATGAAGCAAAAGTCGTGTATCAAGAACAAAACATACAGCTATCTTTGACTGAATTACAAATATTAAAGTTATTATTTCAAAATGAAGATAAATATGTAAGTAGAACGGCTTTAATTGAAAAATGTTGGGAATCAGAAAACTTCATAGATGACAATACATTAGCTGTTAACATGACGCGCCTGCGTAAAAAATTAAATACTATTGGCGTTAATGATTTTATTATTACAAAGAAAAATGTCGGATATAAAGTATAGGGTGAATGCAATGACCTTTCTTAAAAGTATTACTCAGGAAATAGCAATAGTCATAGTTATTTTTGCTTTATTTGGCTTAATGTTTTACCTGTATCATTTGCCATTAGAAGCATATTTACTAGCACTTGGCGTTATTTTATTATTATTACTCATATTCATAGGTATTAAATATTTAAGTTTTGTAAAAACTATAAGCCAACAACAACAAATTGAAAACTTAGAAAATGCGTTGTATCAGCTTAAAAATGAACAAATTGAATATAAAAATGATGTAGAGAGCTACTTTTTAACATGGGTACATCAAATGAAAACACCCATTACTGCAGCACAACTGTTACTTGAAAGAGATGAGCCTAATGTTGTGAATCGTGTTCGTCAAGAGGTTATTCAAATTGATAACTATACAAGTTTAGCACTTAGTTATTTAAAGTTATTAAATGAAACTTCTGATATTTCTGTCACTAAAATTTCGATTAACAATATCATTCGCCCAATTATTATGAAATATTCAATACAGTTTATTGATCAAAAAACAAAAATCCATTATGAACCTTGTCATCACGAAGTATTAACTGACGTTAGATGGACCTCTTTAATGATAGAACAATTAATAAATAATGCACTTAAGTATGCGAGAGGTAAAGATATATGGATTGAATTTGATGAGCAATCCAATCAATTATATGTAAAAGATAATGGTATCGGTATTAGTGAGGCGGACTTGCCTAAAATATTTGATAAGGGCTATTCAGGTTATAATGGCCAGCGTCAAAGTAACTCAAGTGGGATTGGCTTATTTATCGTAAAACAAATTTCAACTCACACAAACCATCCTGTTTCAGTCGTATCTAAACAAAATGAGGGTACAACATTTACGATTCAATTTCCAGATGAATAAAAACTTTCAATATTGTAAGCATACTAGTAACATTTTTTCACTAATTTAAATGTTATTAGTATTTTTTTGTTTTAATATAGAACTAACAAAGAAATGAGGTGCATGCCATGTTGCTAGAAGTGAAACATGTAAAAAAGGTTTATGGTAAAGGTTTGAATGCTACGACAGCACTTAATCAAATGAATTTATCAGTTGGAGCTGGTGAATTTGTTGCAATTATGGGTGAGTCTGGGTCAGGGAAGTCTACACTACTAAATTTAATTGCTTCTTTTGATGGACTAACTGAAGGTGACATTATTGTGGATGGCGCACATTTAAATAATATGAAAAATAAAAGTAAAGCATTGTATCGTCAACAAATGGTAGGTTTTGTTTTTCAAGATTTTAATCTTTTACCAACAATGACGAATAAAGAAAATATAATGATGCCATTAATTTTAGCTGGTGCTAAACGAAAAGATATAGAACAAAGGGTACATCAGTTGACAGTACAATTACATTTAGAGGGATTCTTAAACAAGTATCCTTCTGAAATCTCAGGGGGTCAGAAGCAACGCATTGCCATTGCACGTGCATTAGTTACTAAGCCGACGATTTTACTAGCCGATGAACCTACAGGTGCACTTGATTCAAAAACATCAAAGGCATTGATGATGTTATTTCAAGAGATTCATCAATTGGAACAGACAATTTTAATGGTAACTCATTCAAATATCGATGCGTCTTATGCAGAGCGAGTCATTTTTATTAAAGATGGGCGTCTATATCATGAAATATATCGTGGTGAAGAAAGTCAATTAGCTTTTCAACAACGAATAACAGATAGCTTAGCACTTGTGAATGGAGGAAGTGTCAATATATGAAGTTAAGATTGTTATGGCACATAGTGCGACGTCAATTTATTACGCAGCGACTTGTAATCATTCCATTCATTTTAGCGGTAAGTGTACTATTCATGATTGAATATACGCTTGTGTCAATTGGGTTAAATAGCTACATAAAACAGAAGAATGACTTCCTAGTACCATTTATTATCATAGCTAATTTTTTTATGGCGCTTTTAACTTTTATTTTTATTTTCTATGCAAATCACTTTATGATGTCACAAAGACGAAAAGAGTTTAGCATTTTTATGACATTGGGCATGACCAAGAAAAGTATGCGTTTAATTGTAGTGATGGAAACTATCTTACAATTTATGATAATTTCAGTCGTTAGTATTGCCGGCGGATACTTACTTGGTGCGATATTTTTCTTGTTTATACAGAAAATAATGGGCAGTGAGGTTGCGACGTTAAGGTATTATCCATTTGACTCTGTAGCGATGTTTATTACTTTGATTATCATTGCTGTATTAATGGGCATGCTACTTATATTCAACTTGTTCAGTATAAATTTTCAACGACCGATAACTTATCAACATCGTTCTGATTCCAGTGTCATATCACGATGGTTGCGTTACGTTTTAATTGTTATAGGAAGCGCAGCACTATATTTAGGCTACTTTATTGCATTACAACAAGATACGACGTTTGGTGCCTTTTTTAAAATATGGATTGTCATAGGATTCGTTATTATCGGTACTTATGCATTTTTTGTAGGTATAAGTGAAATAATTATTAGTATATTGCAGCAGGTATCAAAAGTTTACTATCATCCACGGTATTTTTTTGTGGTAGTTGGGATGCGTGTACGTCTTAAAATGAATGCAGTCAGTCTTGCAACGATCACTTTGCTGTGTACATTTTTGATTGTAACGCTCACAATGACATTAACAACCTATCGCGATATGAATCATACCATTATGAAATTGATTACCAATGATTATGATTTGTCATTTAACGACAATTCTAAGTCGCAAATAGAACGTCAACAAATGATTGAGAATATTAAACGTGATATACAGGGTTCGGTTAATGCAAAAGACTTCAAAGTATATGAAACGACATTATTTAGAGCTTCTTTAGAAAAGAATCGTGCTTATTACAAGTTAAAACAGGCTAGTGATGATATTCCAATAGACTTCATTGGTAATGAAGGCTCGATATTTTCTAAGCAATCAGTAATGATCACAGCACTTACTGTGCAAGATTATAATCGATATCACCAAAACAAATTACACTTAGACAATCAAAGTATAGGTATGATTACGAATGTACCTATTTTTAAAAAGCAGTCTAAGGTCGGTCTTAATAATGAAGTCTTTAAAGTGAAACAACTTGACGCACATGCGTTAAATTTGATGATGATTCAAGATAGTATGGTTTTAATTGTTAAAGATAACAATCAATTACAAAAAGTAAAAAGATTTTATGCACATGAACAAAAGAAGTCGACAATATCGATAAACTTTAATGTATCTGGAAAGACGAAATTAACAACATCACAAATACAAAAACTATCGAAAAAATACGATGCGTCAATAAATTCTAAATCAGAAATGCTAATGGTTTGGGATCGTCTGACAGGTGGACTAATATTTGTAGGTGGCGTAGTATCAATTGTACTTGTCATTGGAATATTTCTAATGATGTACTATAAACAAGTTTCAGAAGCCTATGCAAATCAGCACAATTATGACATTATGAAAAAACTTGGTTTAGATAATGGAAGAATAGCAAAGATAACACGAAATCAAATGACTTTCTTGTTCGCAATACCAATAACAGTAGCACTGATTCATACATTAATTTCTAGTAACATTGTATATACGTTACTAAATATGATAGGTATTAATAACTATCATATATTTTTAACAAGTTACGTACTAGCTGTCATTATAATTTCGTTTCTATATATGGCGATGTACAAAATAACTTCCTATATTTATGCTAAAGTTATTCATCAAGAACGTAATTAACCATGTTTCAGTGAAATCATAATCAATCATGTATTTTCACTGAAATATATTATATTAAAAAGAAACCTAAAAACATTACAAATAACAATAACAAATTTCAACCGATAAGATAAAATGTCTTGTCGGTTTTTTTACTTGTATGACAAGTTATATTTTTGAAATATCAAAAATGTATAGCTTGTTTATATAAAATGATTTAAAATGTTTTATAACAACATATTTTATGCAACACATAAAATGGGTAACTAACATCACGAAATCATTGTATTTATTGTTGCACTGATGAAGCGATGTCACAAAGAAATGTCGTTATCAAACGAAGCCCGAAATACATACTGATACTCGAAGTAATGTAACGATAAATAACAATGATAACGATTGATTACTACGCAAAAATATATGTAAATTGACGATTTAAATGCAATTCGTATATTTTGCCAATGATTTACACATTAAAATGTTTGAAAATTGTCATAATTCAGTCTAATTTTAAAGGAAATTAATTACAAAATTCAAAAATCATGCATCGTGTCATTTAGATATTGAAAAAGATGAGTCAAATTTGTTTCATATATTTTCCAATAACAAATGATTATATCTAAATATACAATCAGAAATATATGAATAGAAATATCAATATGAAAAATAATATGATTAAAAATGATGAATGGCATACTTATAAAGTGTCTAAATATTGGTGGTCAATATTACTTACAAACACGAATGTTAAGTAATGTAGACAATGCTGAAAAAACAATAAGTGGAAACTCTATATAGAATGTTCGTTTTTATTTTTAATAATTGAATAATCATTATTGATGATTTAATATGTATTCGGTCGCACACGATACAAAGTGACTTGTTTTAATGATATGCAATAATATGACGTTTATCGTCGCATGTAACAATGTATGAGTGTGTCAGTTTAATTTTAAAAGGGTTATAAGGATACTTAATAAGATAAAGGAGGGCTTAATAAACAATCACATGTGAAGTTTTTAAGGATTATATGAGTTGGGCAGCTCTTTAATCCATAGTTATAACGAATTTTAAATTGTTAGATTTAACGTATGGTATCAGTATGTATGAGTTTAACTTAAGTATTAATCTATAGTTTAAAGAGCGGTCTAATTGTCTTTTTAAAAATAGAAAATAAGGATGATTATAATGAGGGGTTATAACGAAAGATATTGTAGCTGGACTAATACAGCTATACAATGTGATTATTTTAATAAAGTAAGACAGGTGAAAAAAGACGGTAAATCGGATAGGTTGAGCAACAACATAAACTCGAACATTATTTATCGTGTGTTTGAAAAATGTATCGCGCTATATAATGTGTATTCGCGGTGTAAACGCGCACTTATTTTATCAGAACATTCTAAAAAGAACATATTCAATATAAAAAAGGCTGTGTAGGGGTGTCTTATGAATAATAGAAATGTGTATGATATCGAAGTAAGTGATTATAAAGGCTTAACTTATAAATTAGAAGCATTTAGAGGTAAAGTGATTTTAGTTGTTAATACTGCAACAGAATGTATATATAGCGAACAATTGAAAAAACTAGAGACTTTGTTTCAAAAATATAAGGATCGTGGGTTTGTAGTGTTGAGTTTTCCGAATAATAATTTTGACAATCGACAACCAGGTTCTAATGAAGAAATCTTGAAAATCAGTCGTGAGAAATTTGGTGTTACATTTCCAGTGCTAGCTAAAATATCTGTGAACGGGAACGATGAACATCCGTTATTTACGCATTTAAAGAATGAACAACCAGGAATCTTTGGGTCCCCAATAAAATGGAATTTCACAAAATTTATAATCGATCGACAAGGCAATGTTGTAAATCGATTCTTGCCAATGGAAGATCCATTGGATATATCGGCAAATATAGAAATATTATTGCAAGAATCTTCATCTTAAATTTAAAATTGAGCGCTTAGTATGCAAATAACACAAGAGCCTCTTAATGATGTACTAATAGTATGTCATTAGGAGGCATTTTATATTTAGAAAATCAGTAATTTGACCTATTTTACTGAAAGGCTGATTTGGTACATAATAAATAGTAAATAAAAAATAACAACGATGTATTACTGTATGCATTAATAACTGACACGACATAATCAAAGTTTTGTCTGAATTACTGTGTCATTCAAGCAACATGAAGGTTGTAAATATTTGTAAGTATAACTATCAGACACAACTCAAGTTTGTTTTAATTTATACCATACATATTAAAAAATTGACTAAACTATCGATAAAAAATGAGTCAATCATCTATTTCAAGTTTATTGAGGTGAAAATATTTGAAATTAAATACATCTAATAGTCCATTTACAGAAAAACAAGTTACAGAGATTAACAATCTGCTGCAAACATTAACAGAGAGCCAACAACAATGGCTTAGTGGGTTTTTACTAGCTAATAGTAGCGATACGACAAGTGATAGTAATCAACAACAATTAGAGACAGAAGTGTGGCAACAATCACAAATATCAGAAGAACAAGCAACTTCAACAACGTATATGTTACAAAATAAAGAGCCACATATCGAAGCTAATCAGCGTCATGTCACTGTGCTATACGGTTCTGAATCAGGTAATGCCATGCGATTGGCTGAAATATTTTCAGAACGATTAAGTGATATCGGACATCAAGTTGTTTTGATGTCAATGGATGAATATGATACGACAAACATCGCACAGTTAGAAGATTTATTTATTATTACGTCTACTCATGGTGAAGGAGAACCGCCCGATAATGCATGGGATTTCTTTGAATTTTTAGAAGACGATAACGCACCTAATTTAAATCATGTGAGATATTCAGTACTAGCTTTAGGTGATCAAACATATGAATTTTTCTGTCAAGCCGGTAAAGATGTAGATGCTTTACTAGAAAATCTAGGCGCTGAGCGTATATGTAAGCGTGTAGATTGTGATATTGATTATGAAGAAGACGCAGAAAAGTGGATGGCAGACATCATTAATATGATTGATACCACATCAGAAGGTATTCAAAGTGAATCGGTGATAAGTGAATCAATTAAGTCTGCCAAAGAAAAGAAATATTCTAAATCAAATCCATACCAAGCAGAAGTTTTAGCGAATATCAATTTAAATGGTACCGATTCAAATAAAGAAACACGACATATAGAATTTTTACTTGATGATTTTAGTGAATCATATGAACCAGGAGATTGTATAGTAGCATTACCGCAAAACGACCCTGAATTGGTTGAAAAACTAATATCCATGTTAGGTTGGGATCCGCAATCTCCGGTGCCAATTAATGATCATGGTGATACAGTTCCTATTGTTGAAGCACTAACATCACATTTTGAATTTACTAAATTAACATTGCCATTATTGAAAAATGCAGATATCTATTTTGACAATGAAGAATTATCTGAACGTATTCAAGATGAGTCATGGGCGCGTGAATATGTTATAAATCGGGACTTTATAGATTTAATAACAGATTTTCCAACTATAGAATTACAACCTGAGAATATGTATCAAATCCTTAGAAAATTACCACCAAGAGAGTATTCGATTTCTAGTAGTTTTATGGCAACGCCAGATGAAGTGCATATTACCGTTGGTACGGTTCGTTATCAAGCACATGGACGTGAGAGAAAAGGTGTATGCTCGGTTCATTTTGCTGAGCGTATTAAACCAGGCGATATAGTACCAATTTATTTGAAGAAAAATCCGAACTTCAAATTTCCGATGAAGCAAGATATACCGGTTATTATGATTGGACCAGGTACTGGAATTGCTCCTTTTAGAGCATATTTACAAGAACGTGAAGAACTTGGTATGACTGGAAAAACATGGTTGTTCTTTGGTGATCAACACCGTAGTTCTGACTTTTTATATGAAGAAGAAATAGAAGAATGGCTTGAAAATGGAAACTTAACACGCGTAGATTTAGCATTTTCAAGAGACCAAGAACACAAAGAATATGTACAGCATCGTATAATGGAAGAAAGTGAACGTTTCAATGAATGGATTGAGCAAGGCGCAGCAATCTATATTTGTGGCGATGAAAAATGTATGGCGAAGGATGTCCATCAAGCCATTAAAGATGTATTGGTAAAAGAACGTCATATTTCTCAAGACGAAGCTGAGACGATATTGCGTCAAATGAAACAACAACAACGCTATCAACGTGATGTTTATTAATGCTTCAATGTGTTAAATATTTTAAGGTGTAATGATGTAAAATTATATAAAGGATGTTGCTCAACATGAATATGCCATTAATGATAAATTTAACAAATAAAAATGTCGTCATAGTTGGTGGAGGCGTCGTTGCAAGTCGTCGGGCACAAACATTAAGTCAATACGTTGAACATATGACGGTCATCAGTCCGACAATCACTGAAAAACTTCAAAATATGGTAGATAACGGTGTCGTCATATGGAAAGAAAAAGAGTTTGAACCAAGCGATATTGTAGACGCGTATCTAGTTATTGCAGCAACCAATGAGCCACGTGTCAATGAAGCGGTAAAACAAGCCTTACCTGAGCATGCCCTTTTTAATAATGTTGGAGATGCATCAAATGGCAATGTTGTATTTCCAAGTGCACTACACCGCGACAAGCTAACTATCAGTGTATCAACTGATGGTGCGAGTCCTAAGTTGACAAAATCAATTATGGCAGAGCTTGAGGCGTTATATCCACCATCATACAGTTCGTATATCGACTTTTTATATACTTGCCGACAGAAAATAAAGTTACTAGATATAACATATAACGAAAAGCAACAGTTACTGTCACAAATTGTGTCACAAGAATATTTAAATCATGACAAACAAGCTCAATTTTTAGCGTGGTTGGATGTAAGACAATAATAGCGGACCGTCTAAGGTAAGTCTTCTTATTTTAACTTTAACGCTTAATCATTGAAATTAAGACATGGGCGGCTTTGTGAATAGTCTAATAATGAAGTATTTAAGCGATAATGATATGCGTTTTAAATATGAATATTACAATAGAGAAAAAGATACGTAGAACAAACTTAATAAAATAGATGGATAAATTGAAATCTGGTTGAAGTCGTTACTATCATAGCGACCTTTAGCCAGATTTTTTGTGCAATAGAAAGCAATAATAAAAATGATAAATCAAAATGAAATACAGGACAGGATATACAAGGATTAGTCATGCCATGTTATCAAGTAGGAAAATCAAACTTCACTATTGATAGTTACACAAAAAAGAAATTTTTGATAAAATGAGTTAACTTAAATATAAAAAATTATATTAATTATTATATTTAAGTTAAAGAGGGGGATTATGTAAATTGTATTAAAAGTGGAGGGAGAAAATAATATGAATAGTGATAATATGTGGTTAACAGTAATGGGGCTCATTATTATTTCAATTGTAGGTTTACTCATTGCCAAAAAGATAAATCCAGTTGTAGGTATGACAATCATACCTTGCTTAGGGGCAATGATTTTAGGATATAGTGTGACAGATTTGGTTGGATTTTTTGCTAAAGGATTAGATCAAGTCATCAACGTTGTTATTATGTTTATCTTTGCCATTATTTTCTTTGGCATCATGAATGATAGTGGTTTATTCAAGCCGCTTGTCAAACGCTTAATATTAATGACACGAGGCAATGTCGTCATTGTCTGTGCAATGACAGCTTTAATTGGCACAATAGCCCAATTAGATGGGGCCGGTGCGGTAACATTTTTGCTTTCTATTCCTGCATTATTACCTTTATATAAAGCGTTAAATATGAATAAATATTTATTGATTTTACTATTAGCATTAAGCGCGGCGATTATGAACATGGTACCTTGGGGAGGTCCAATGGCTCGTGTAGCTGCAGTGTTAAAAGCCAAAAGTGTCAATGAATTATGGTATGGATTAATACCTATTCAAATAATAGGTTTCATTCTTGTTATGTTATTTGCGGTATATCTTGGATTTAAAGAACAAAAACGTATCAAAAAAGCAATAGAGAGAAATGAATTACCGCAAACACAAGATATAGATGTACATAAATTAGTTGAAGTATATGAACGAGATCAAGATGTAAGGTTTCCTGTAAAAGGACGTGCACGAACACAACCATGGATAAAATGGGTGAATACAGCTTTAACTTTAGCTGTTATTCTAGCGATGTTAATGAATATTGCGCCACCTGAATTTGCATTCATGATAGGTGTTTCATTGGCACTTATTATTAATTTTAAATCAGTGGATGAACAAATGGAGAGATTAAGAGCGCATGCGCCGAATGCATTAATGATGGCTGCAGTGATTATTGCAGCAGGTATGTTTTTAGGTGTACTAAATGAAACCGGTATGCTTAAAGCGATTGCGACGAATTTAATCAAAGTGATTCCTGCAGAAGTAGGGCCATACTTGCATATTATTGTAGGTTTACTTGGTGTACCATTAGATTTACTAACTAGCACAGACGCTTATTATTTTGCTGTGTTACCAATCGTCGAACAAACAGCAGGGCAATTTGGTGTACCGTCTGTATCAACAGCTTATTCAATGGTCATAGGGAATATTATAGGTACATTTGTCAGCCCGTTTTCACCAGCCTTATGGTTGGCAATTGGTTTAGCAGAGGCAAACATGGGCACGTATATTAAGTATGCATTCTTTTGGATTTGGGGATTCGCCATCGTGATGTTAGTAATTGCGATGTTGATGGGCATTGTGACGATTTAAGTATGAAAAAATAGAAACTATGGTCACGTTGCAAAATGAAATGATGGTATGTAACTATGCTAGAAAGACGGAACGATTCGAGAACAATTTTAAAAATTAATGAAATAATTGTGTAGAAATATGAATTTCACTAAATGTTAATAACTTTGTGACGTTTTAGTTAACAGACTAATAAAAATTTGAAAATACTATATATAGTGGTATAACGTAATGAGTAGACACAATATATAGGAAGAAGGGGTAAAATGAATCAAATCGAAGAAGCATTAACGGGTTTGATTTCTAAAGATCCTGCTATTGTTAACGAAAATGCCAACAAAGATAGTGATACATTTTCAACAATGAGAGATTTAACAGCAGGTATCGTTTCTAAATCTTACGCATTAAATCATTTATTACCAAAGCACGTTGCAGATGCACATCAAAGAGGGGACATACATTTTCACGACTTAGATTATCATCCATTCCAACCGTTAACAAACTGTTGTTTAATAGATGCTAAAAATATGCTACATAATGGATTTGAAATAGGCAACGCGAATGTAACTTCACCAAAATCAATACAAACTGCATCAGCGCAGCTTGTACAAATTATAGCCAATGTTTCTAGCAGTCAATATGGTGGCTGTACGGTTGACCGCGTTGACGAATTACTTAGTACATATGCACGACATAATGAAGAACAACATAGGAATATCGCAAAGCAATTTGTCAAAGAATCTGAAATCGACCGTTATGTTGATCAACAAGTCACTAAAGACATCAATGATGCGATTGAAAGTTTAGAATATGAAATTAATACCTTATATACATCTAATGGACAGACACCTTTTGTAACATTAGGATTCGGCTTAGGTACAGATCATTTAAGTCGCAAAATTCAACAAGCTATCTTAAATACTCGTATCAAAGGCTTAGGAAAAGACCGCACGACAGCGATTTTCCCAAAACTTGTATTTTCAATTAAAAAAGGAACCAACTTTAGTCCGCAAGATCCGAACTATGACATTAAACAACTAGCATTAAAGTGTTCAACAAAACGTATGTATCCAGATATTTTAAATTATGACAAACTCGTAGAAATATTAGGTGATTTCAAAGCGCCAATGGGTTGTCGTTCATTTTTACCAAGTTGGAAAGATGCGGAAGGTCATTTTGAAAATAATGGTCGTTGTAACCTTGGTGTTGTAACGCTTAATTTACCTAGAATGGCATTAGAATCTGCTGGTAATATGACAAAATTCTGGGAAATCTTTTATGAACGTATCGATGTGTTACATGATGCATTACTTTATCGTATAAATCGTTTGAAAGATGCTGTACCGAATAACGCACCGATTTTATATAAAAGTGGCGCATTTAACTATAAATTAAAAGAAACAGATGATGTTGCTGAGTTATTTAAAAATAAACGTGCAACGATTTCAATGGGCTATATAGGGTTGTATGAAACAGCTACTGTTTTCTATGGTCCAGACTGGGAAACATCTCAAGAAGCAAAAGCATTTACGCTTGAAATTCTTAAAGAAATGAAACGTTATCAAACGAAATGGACAGAATTATATGACATTTGGTTCAGTATTTACAGTACGCCGAGTGAATCGCTAACGGATCGTTTTTGTCGTTTAGACCAAGAGAGATTTGGAGATATTAAAGACATTACAGATAAAGGATATTACCAAAACTCTTTCCATTATGATGTACGTAAAGATGTTACACCTTTTGAAAAGTTAGATTTTGAAAAAGATTATCCTTATTATGCGAGTGGTGGTTTCATTCACTATTGTGAGTATCCGAAATTGCAACACAATTTGAAAGCACTAGAAGCGGTATGGGACTACTCTTATGACAAAGTTGGTTACTTAGGTACAAATATTCCGATTGATCATTGTTATGAATGTGATTACGATGGAGATTTTGAAGCAACTGAAAAAGGATTTAAATGCCCGAACTGTGGCAATGATAATCCTAAAACAGTTGATGTCGTTAAACGAACATGTGGTTACTTAGGCAATCCAGTTCAACGTCCAGTAATTAAAGGCCGTCATAAAGAAATTTGCGCACGAGTAAAACATATGAAAGCGCCTAAAGAATGACACTTTTAGACATTAAACAAGGACAAGGTTATATTGCTAAAATAGAATCAAATAGCTTTGTTGACGGTGAAGGAGTAAGATGCAGTGTTTATGTATCAGGATGTCCATTTAATTGTGTTGGATGTTACAACAAAGCCTCACAAAAGTTCAGATATGGCGAGAAATACACTGATGAAATATTAGCAGAAATATTAGATGACTGCGATCATGATTATATATCTGGGCTAAGTCTATTAGGTGGCGAACCATTTTGTAATTTGGATATTACATTAAATCTTGTCAAAGCATTTCGAGCACGTTTTGGAAATACAAAGACAATTTGGGTATGGACTGGATTTTTATATGAATATTTAGCAAATGATTGTGCAGAACGTCGAGAGTTATTATCATACATTGACGTTTTAGTAGATGGGCTATTTATACAACACTTATTCAAACCTGATTTACCATATAAAGGTTCTTTAAATCAACGTATTATAGATGTACAACAATCACTCTCGCATGCGCGTATGATTGAATATATTGTTAGTTGAATATGTATTAGAAGTCAAGGTAACATGCGTTGCCTTGGCTTCTTTTTAGGTTAGGTACATAATTGAAAGTTAATAAAAGCAATTTTTTAGAAAAATATATTGATAGAATATGACCTAACAATCATTTTGATACCAATACTAAAAGTTGCATATCCGTTTTTTAAAAAAGTTGAAAGAAAAAAGTGGTATTTTAGTGGGAAGGAAGTCTAACTTTTTGGTAGCGTTTTACAATAAATAAATATTCGTTAATAACGTATAAATATTCTTAAATGCCATTCTAGTAAAATTTGTTAAATTCGTTAAATCGTAACTTAACACTGTTGTTTTAGCGCTATTAAGGTTTTGTTTATTACGGGAAAAATTATATAAATATTCAATAATTGCCAAGTTTCAAATTGTATGAAATTTGCATTATTATTAAATGTTAGTTATTGTCAATTTTGTGAATCAATATAATTATTACATTTTGAGATAAATCGAAACAGGATTCATAAAATTAATAATTAGGGGGAGCACAATTGAAAAAAGAGAAAGTTATGGACTGGACGACCTTTATAGGGACAGTAGCTGTACTTCTTTTTGCAGTTATACCTATGATGGCTTTTCCAAAAGCAAGTGAAGATATCATCACTGGTATTAATAGTGCCATTTCTGATTCAATTGGTTCGATATATTTATTTATGGGGCTGGCGATTTTTTGCTTTGTAATGTATATCGCATTTGGTAAATATGGTAATGTCACACTTGGTAAAGCAAGTGATAAACCAGAATTTAATACATTTACATGGGCTGCAATGCTGTTTTGTGCAGGCATAGGCTCTGATATTTTATACTGGGGCGTTATTGAATGGGCTTTTTACTATCAAGTTCCACCAAATGGCGCGAAAAGTATGAGTGATGAAGCACTCCAATATGCGACGCAATATGGTATGTTCCACTGGGGGCCAATTGCTTGGGCTATTTATGTTCTACCAGCATTACCAATTGGTTATTTAGTATTTGTTAAAAAACAACCGGTGTATAAAATTAGTCAAGCTTGTCGTCCGATTTTAAAAGGTCAAACAGATAAATTTGTAGGTAAAGTTGTAGATATCTTATTTATCTTTGGATTGCTAGGTGGTGCGGCAACATCACTAGCGTTAGGTGTGCCATTAATTTCTGCAGGCATAGAAAGATTAACTGGTTTAGATGGTAAAAATATGATTTTACGTTCGGCCATTTTATTAACAATCACGGTTATATTTGCCATTAGTTCATATACAGGATTGAAAAAAGGTATTCAAAAGTTAAGTGATATCAACGTTTGGCTATCATTTGTACTTTTAGCCTTTATATTTATTATTGGACCGACTGTTTTTATTATGGAAACGACAGTGACAGGGTTCGGAAATATGTTGAGAGATTTTTTCCATATGGCAACATGGTTAGAACCATTCGGTGGTATTAAAGGTCGAAAAGAAACGAATTTCCCACAAGACTGGACAATATTCTACTGGTCATGGTGGTTAGTATATGCGCCATTTATCGGTTTATTTATCGCTAGAATTTCAAAAGGTCGACGCCTTAAAGAAGTCGTGCTAGGAACAATTATTTATGGAACGCTTGGATGCGTATTATTCTTTGGTATTTTTGGTAACTATGCTGTGTATTTACAAATTTCTGGACAGTTTAATGTAACACAATATTTAAATACACATGGTACAGAGGCAACCATTATTGAAGTGGTGCATCATTTACCATTCCCATCATTGATGATTGTACTATTCTTAGTATCTGCTTTCTTATTCTTAGCAACAACATTTGATTCGGGTTCATATATTTTAGCGGCAGCATCTCAGAAAAAAGTGGTAGGCGAACCATTACGTGCCAATCGTTTATTCTGGGCATTTGCATTGTGCTTATTGCCATTTTCATTGATGCTAGTTGGTGGCGAACGTGCATTAGAAGTATTGAAAACTGCTTCAATACTGGCAAGTGTGCCATTAATTGTTATTTTTATTTTCATGATGATATCATTTTTAATCATTTTAGGGCGCGATAGAATTAAACTTGAAACGCGTGCTGAAAAATTAAAAGAAGTTGAACGTCGTTCATTGCGAATCGTTCAAGTATCAGAAGAAGAACAAGACGATAATTTATAATTAAATAAATAGCACATAAGACTTTGATTTTTAAAAGTAAATAATTGATTGTCATATAAAACAAAAACGGTAATTTCTATTTATTGAGATAGAAATTACCGTTTATTTCGTGGACCTGTTGCATTGTTTTCATCATGCATAATCATCATTGTCGTTGTTTGAGTCAATTTTAATTTTCAGAATCAGAAGGTTGTTCTGGAATTGGGAAATATTTGAAAATTTCACCGCTTTCAATCGCTTCGGTTAACTGTTCTAACCATTCGTAATAAACATGTGTATGATCAAGCTGAGCTTTAATTTTTTGTGCCTCTTGTGTTTCAGCTTCAGTTAAATCACTGCTTTCAAGTAATGGATTGATAATAGCTTGAGCATCTTTTACTGCTTCGACATTGATATCAATTTCACGCTGGAATTTTTTAGTGAAAAAGTTTCGGAAAAAGATGAAAAAGTCTTTCTCGGCGATAAAATGTTGTTTGCGGCTTCCTCTCGTAAATTGTTGTTTAACAATATCAAATTCCTGCAATTTCTTAACGCCAGCACTCATACTTGGTTTGCTCATTTGCAATTGATGACGCATTTCATCAAGCGTCATACTGCCTTCAAACACCATAGTGCCATATAAGTTTCCTACACTTCTATTAGTGCCATACAAATCCATTGTCTGTCCAATTGAATTAATTACAATATCTTTTGCTTGTTCTAATTGTTGCTGTTTGTTCTGAGAACGAGTCATCATTGCACCTCCGTACATCATTTTGGTCACGTTAAAATAAATACTAATACATTATAAAACCTTTTCTAAAAAAAGACATTAAAAATATTTAAAGCATTAAAGTTAAATGTTTCGTTAAATAAAAATCTAACGAACTTACAAAACTTAATTCTTTAGTTGTTTTGTAAATTGACACATTTTTCATTTCTATGCTAACATAAGTTTGTAAAATTCGTTAAATAAAAATTTAACAAACTTAACGGAGGTTGTTGAATGGAACTTTTAAAACATTTATCTCAGCGTCAATATATTGATGGTGAGTGGGTTGAAAGCGCGAATAAAAATACAAGAGATATTATCAATCCTTACAATCAAGAAGTGATATTTACGGTTTCTGAAGGGACAAAAGAGGATGCAGAACGTGCAATCTTAGCTGCAAGACGTGCGTTTGAGTCTGGTGAATGGTCGCAAGAAACTGCTGAAACAAGAGGTAAAAAAGTACGTGCCATCGCGGACAAGATTAAAGAACATCGCGAAGCGTTAGCACGATTAGAAACATTAGATACTGGAAAAACGTTAGAAGAATCATATGCAGATATGGATGATATTCATAATGTGTTTATGTATTTTGCTGGATTAGCAGATAAAGACGGTGGCGAAATGATTGATTCACCAATTCCAGATACAGAAAGCAAAATTGTTAAAGAACCAGTAGGTGTAGTTACACAAATTACACCTTGGAATTATCCGTTATTACAAGCATCATGGAAAATTGCGCCTGCGCTTGCTACGGGTTGTTCACTAGTTATGAAACCAAGTGAAATTACACCATTAACAACAATACGTGTTTTTGAATTAATGGAAGAAGTTGGTTTCCCTAAAGGAACAATTAATCTTATTCTAGGTGCAGGTTCTGAAGTTGGTGACGTAATGTCAGGTCATAAAGAGGTTGACCTTGTATCATTTACAGGTGGCATTGAGACTGGTAAGCATATTATGAAAAATGCTGCTAATAATGTTACGAATATTGCCTTGGAACTTGGCGGTAAAAATCCAAACATTATCTTTGATGATGCTGATTTTGAATTGGCGGTAGACCAAGCGTTAAATGGTGGATATTTCCATGCAGGTCAAGTTTGTTCAGCAGGATCAAGAATATTAGTACAAAACAGTATTAAAGACAAATTTGAGCAAGCACTTATTGATCGCGTGAAAAAAATTAAATTAGGTAATGGTTTTGATGCTGATACTGAAATGGGACCAGTGATTTCAACAGAACATCGTAATAAGATCGAATCTTATATGGATGTAGCTAAAGCAGAAGGCGCAACAATTGCTGTTGGTGGTAAACGTCCAGATAGAGATGATTTAAAAGATGGTCTATTCTTCGAGCCAACAGTCATTACAAATTGTGATACGTCAATGCGTATTGTACAAGAAGAGGTTTTCGGACCTGTCGTTACTGTAGAAGGCTTTGAAACTGAACAAGAAGCGATTCAATTAGCGAATGATTCTATATATGGTTTAGCAGGTGCTGTATTTTCTAGAGATATTGGAAAAGCACAACGCGTTGCTAACAAGTTGAAACTTGGAACGGTGTGGATTAATGATTTCCATCCATATTTTGCACAAGCGCCATGGGGTGGATACAAACAATCAGGTATCGGTAGAGAATTAGGCAAAGAAGGCTTAGAAGAGTACCTTGTTTCAAAACACATTTTAACAAATACAAATCCACAATTAGTGAATTGGTTTAGCAAATAAAAATTAGATAAGGTGAGTGCCATTGTAAGAACACAAGACACTCACTTTGTTTTGTATAAGTGGCGAAATGTTGATTGATAATTTGGACTAAACGCAAAATGAATCATAGATTATTTCATGACTGTTAGTAACAATCGTAAAAGGAAAAGCGAGTGTTTTGGTTAGCTAAGTTTAGCAATTCAACGATAACCAATCAGCCACTAACAAATATTTCATGCAATACTCACTTTGAAATACAACAAACTTTGGAGGTCATAACGATGAGTAACAAAAACAAATCATATGATTATGTCATCATTGGAGGAGGCAGTGCAGGTTCTGTACTAGGTAATCGTCTGAGTGAAGATAAAGATAAAGAAGTCTTAGTATTAGAAGCGGGTCGCAGTGATTATTTTTGGGATTTATTTATCCAAATGCCTGCTGCGTTAATGTTCCCTTCAGGCAATAAATTTTACGATTGGATTTATTCAACAGATGAAGAACCACATATGGGCGGTCGTAAAGTAGCACATGCCCGAGGTAAAGTTTTAGGTGGATCAAGTTCGATTAATGGCATGATTTACCAACGTGGTAATCCAATGGACTATGAAGGCTGGGCAGAACCAGAAGGTATGGAAACTTGGGATTTTGCGCACTGTTTACCGTATTTTAAAAAATTAGAAAAAACATACGGTGCAGCGCCTTATGATAAATTTAGAGGCCATGATGGACCAATTAAGTTAAAACGAGGGCCAGCAACGAATCCTTTATTCCAGTCATTCTTTGATGCAGGTGTTGAAGCAGGCTATCATAAAACACCTGATGTGAATGGATTTAGACAAGAAGGTTTTGGACCGTTCGATAGTCAAGTACATCGTGGTCGCCGAATGTCAGCTTCAAGAGCATATTTACATCCAGCGATGAAGCGTAAAAACTTAACCGTTGAAACACGTGCCTTTGTAACTGAAATTCATTATGAAGGTAGAAGAGCAACTGGTGTTACGTATAAGAAAAATGGCAAACTACATACCATCGATGCTAATGAAGTCATTTTGTCTGGTGGGGCATTCAATACGCCACAATTACTACAATTATCTGGTATCGGTGATTCAGAGTTCCTAAAATCAAAAGGCATTGAGCCACGTGTTCATTTACCTGGTGTGGGTGAAAACTTTGAAGATCACTTAGAGGTATACATTCAATATAAATGTAAGGAACCTGTATCATTACAGCCAAGCTTAGATATCAAGCGCATGCCATTTATTGGTTTACAATGGATTTTCACACGTAAAGGTGCAGCAGCATCTAACCATTTTGAAGGTGGCGGATTTGTACGTTCAAATAACGAAGTTGATTATCCTAACTTAATGTTCCATTTCTTACCAATAGCTGTAAGATATGATGGTCAAAAGGCAGCGGTCGCACATGGTTATCAAGTTCACGTAGGACCAATGTATTCAAACTCTCGTGGTAGCTTGAAAATCAAATCTAAAGATCCATTCGAAAAACCAAGTATCCGCTTTAATTATTTATCAACAGAAGAAGATAAAAAAGAATGGGTAGAAGCAATTCGTGTAGCAAGAAATATTTTATCTCAAAAAGCAATGGATCCATTCAATGGTGGAGAAATTTCACCAGGACCAGAAGTGCAAACAGACGAAGAAATTCTTGATTGGGTTCGTAGAGATGGTGAAACAGCATTACACCCATCTTGTAGTGCTAAAATGGGTCCTGCTTCAGATCCAATGGCAGTAGTTGACCCGTTAACAATGAAAGTCCACGGTATGGAAAATTTACGTGTAGTTGATGCATCAGCTATGCCACGTACGACAAATGGCAATATACACGCACCTGTTTTAATGTTAGCTGAAAAAGCAGCAGATATTATACGTGGCAGAAAGCCTTTAGAGCCACAATATATTGATTATTATAAGCATGGTGTTCATGATGAAAATGAAGGTGCAATCGAAGTAAAACCATACGCTAAATAAATGTATATAGTAGACTCTTAGTCTGGCATCTATTGTATTGGTGCCAGGCTTTTTGCGTTTTATCTAAATGAGAAGTTAATGTGTTGTTCAAAAACGATGTGTGAGTATATGAACTGAAAATAGAGTTAATTTTACATTGTGATGATTAATTGACCTAATTGGCAGACATTAAAAGAGTGTAGAACTTTAAAAAGTTCACTAAATAGACATTTAATTGTGTTTTCTTGAAAGCTTTCGTGGTAGGATTTATATAAGTAAATTGAGAGAAGGAATACTATGAGCTTTTACGAATATATACAAACATTTAAAGATGATAAAACACCATTAGGCGAATTAGCGATTTGGATTAAAGAAGATGATTCATTCCCAAAACAAGAGAAGCTAACAGAAAACATTTTGTCTTATTTTCATCAAATGTCCAATATAGATCATGAGTTTTTAGAAATTGTAAAAAGATCACTTTCTCTGTATGATCAATTAAAATCGTAAAATCAGAAATAAAGTTAGCTAAAATAAAAAGCCGGTAATTTCACAGATGAAGTTGTCGGCTATTTTCATGACTAGTGTTAAATAATGATCATGAAATTGAAGACACAAAAATAGTGTGCGATTCCTGTACCCATTTGTATGAAATATTAATACTTTTTACAAAGTCGTATCTTTTAAAAAGAAGCCAAACTATGATTGTAATTAATAAATACGGGAATGAATTAGTAATAGATATAAAGTAATATGACCAAAAATATAAATGAAATGAAGGCATTTATTATGAACATTTATGATGAATATAGAAGTTATGTAATAGAAGAACTGGATGATTGTCTCACAATACAAAAAAATAATGACACTGCATATTACGATGTGCTAGAAGCGATAAATGATTTATCAAATGATTCATTATGTGTGTTAAATCATTTATATATTAACGAAGGACAAGAAGAAACATTCGAGCAAAAATTTTTGCGACGTAATAAGCATTTAAAAAACGTTGATGGGTTTAAAGCATTAAGGTTTTTAAGACCTAGAACAGCTGGTAGACACTATATCATTATTACGCTGTGGGAAAATAGGAAAGCATTTTATCATTGGCAAAATTCAGCTGAGTACAAGCATACACACAAGCATCGTGGCACTTCGAAAGGTGCAGATGTAAAAATAATTAATCGTGAATTATCATACAATATTCGTATTGAATTAGCTGATATGGTCTAGCCCGAGATATCAACCCTCAATCATTTGAAAGTCCTTGAATGCTACGTCATGGCAAAGTGTAGTGTCGAGGACTTTGGTATTTAACCCTATTTAATTGAAAATTCTGTAAAGATAGGCGTATGATATATATAATTCATTTATAAAATTACAATGTTCATCACAGGAAAAGTGGATGTATGAAAGGAAGTTAGTTATGCAAAAGTCAGCTCTATTCGCGCCTGAAAAATATAACATTATTTCGGAAATCGAAAAATATAGCCACATACCAGATAAAAAGGCAATTTTATATCATAATACTGAAGGCGAAGATATATCAGTCACTTACCAACAGCTCATTGAACAGTCTAATAAAGTAGGCAATGTTTTAGCATCGCACGGTTTATCTAAAGGTGATAAAGTACTCATTATGATGCCACGATCTATTGCGACGTATGAATTATATATTGCTGCTTTAAAATTAGGTGTCGCAATCATTCCATGTTCTGAAATGCTAAGAACTAAAGATTTACAATACCGTATCACACATGGTGAAATTAATGCAGTTATTGCACTAGAGCCATTCACAGTTGAATTTGAAAAAATTAAAGGATATGATGCGTTAACTAAATTTGTTATTGCCGGTCAAAAAGATGGATGGATTTCACTTGAAGCTGAAAAAGAAAACGCAAGTAACAAACTAGAAATGGCAGATACGACGCGAGATGATACAGCGATTTTGTCATATACATCTGGTACAACTGGCAATCCTAAAGCCGTTACACATTGTCATGGATGGGGATTTGCACATTTACAAATGGCACCAAAACATTGGTTATGTATTAATGAAGATGACTTAGTTTGGGCAACAGCAGCACCAGGTTGGCAAAAATGGGTATGGAGTCCTTTCTTATCTGTATTAGGTTCAGGTGCAACTGCTTTTGTATTTAATGGAAGATTCAGTCCTGAAACATACTTAGAATTGCTTCAAAAATATCAAATTAATGTTTTATGTTGTACACCGACAGAATATCGTATGATGGCTAAATTACAGAACTTAAATGATTATGACTTAACGCATTTACATAGTGCCGTTTCTGCAGGTGAGCCACTAAATCGAGAAGTAGTTGAACAATTCAAGAAATACTTTAATTTAACTGTAAGAGATGGATATGGCCAGACTGAAAGTACCTTGCTTATAGGCTTTTTAAAAGATACACCACAAAGGATTGGATCAATGGGTAAAGGCATTCCGGGTAGTTCGGTCACTGTAGTAGATGATGAGGGGAATAGCGTACCTGCTAATACGGAAGGGAATATTGCAGTACCACTTGATTTGCCAGCACTTTTCAAAGGATATTATAAGGAGCCAGAACGTACGGCGAAAGCGCAAACAGGTAAATACTACATCACTGGTGACTTAGCTCATGTAGATGATGATGGTTATTTCTGGTTTGAAGGACGTCGAGATGACATTATTATTAGTTCAGGCTATACGATTGGGCCTTTTGAAGTTGAAGATGCGTTAACGAATCATCCAGCCGTTAAAGAATGTGCTGTAGTAGCAAAACCTCATGATATACGAGGCAATATTGTGAAAGCATTCGTTATTTTACAAGACCATACTGCGGGTGATGATACGTTAGTTAAAGAACTACAACAATTTGTTAAAAATGAAGTTGCACCATATAAATATCCGAGAGAGATTGAATTCGTTGACGACTTACCAAAAACAAACTCAGGTAAAATTCGTCGTGTTGAACTACGAGATGCTGAAATAGAAAAATGGCAACAACAAAAAGATAGCAATCAATAAACATAGCAAAGCAGTCCAATGCGTAAGGTATGATGATACGCACTGGACTGCTTGTTTATTTATGATGTTCTTTGTCGTCTAGTTATAAATAATAAAATTAGTTTAGAAACAAGCGCAACCAGTATTAAGAATGAGAAAATATAAGATGTTAAACCTCGAATATCCCAATTTAATAAAAATACATTACTATCACCGGCATTAAGTTGAAACTCAGTGTGTGTTAAAATAATAATTACAATACCTATAAGTGCAAGATTCAAAATAATTTTCAATATTAAAGGTAATTGAAGTGGTTTTCTTGGATGCATGTGTATTGAATCTCCTTTTTATGATTGATTTTACACTTATATTGTATCAAAATAGGGTATAGGTTTAAAATGCTATAAGCCAAATGTAGATTAAAACAATCGTTAGCTATTTGTTGTCAAATAATTATGATTGATTTGATATTTATCTTCTATGAATAAAAGATTTAATATATTGCAAAGTTAATGAATAATTATAATTTACATTTACCACTGCTTGCTTTAACATATACATGTAAGCACTAACTATAGTATTTTGTTACAGCGTATCAATTAAAACAGGAAGTTATCTATGGCGTTGATATTTTAAAGAAATATGTCAGTTTTATGTAACTTTCATATTGATGATACACATTTACAATTTTTGGAGAGGTGAAACCAATGGCTAAGTCTAATAGTAAAGACATCGTTTTAATTGGAGCCGGTGTACTTAGCACAACATTTGGTTCAATGTTAAAAGAAATTGAGCCAGACTGGAATATCCACGTTTACGAACGCTTGGATCGTCCTGCAATCGAAAGTTCAAACGAAAGAAATAATGCTGGTACGGGTCATGCAGCATTATGTGAGTTGAACTACACAGTTTTACAACCTGATGGTTCTATCGACATCGAAAAAGCGAAAGTGATTAACGAAGAGTTTGAGATTTCAAAACAATTCTGGGGTCACTTAGTGAAAAGCGGTAGCATCGAGAATCCAAGAGAATTTATCAATCCATTACCACACATCAGTTATGTTAGAGGTAAAAACAATGTTAAATTCTTAAAAGATCGTTACGAAGCGATGAAAGCTTTCCCTATGTTCGATAATATCGAATATACTGAAGACATCGAAGTAATGAAAAAATGGATTCCATTGATGATGAAAGGCCGTGAAGATAACCCTGGTATCATGGCGGCAAGTAAAATTGACGAAGGTACAGATGTAAACTTCGGTGAATTAACACGTAAAATGGCTAAAAGCATTGAAGCACATCCAAATGCTACAGTGCAATTTAACCATGAAGTTGTTGATTTTGAACAATTATCAAATGGTCAATGGGAAGTTACTGTTAAAAATCGCCTAACTGGTGAGAAATTCAAACAAGTAACTGACTATGTATTCATCGGTGCTGGCGGTGGAGCAATTCCATTATTACAAAAAACAGGTATCCCTGAAAGTAAGCATTTAGGTGGATTCCCTATCAGTGGTCAATTCTTAGCTTGTACAAACCCACAAGTTATTGAACAACACGATGCCAAAGTTTATGGTAAAGAGCCACCTGGTACACCACCAATGACAGTACCTCATTTAGATACGCGTTACATTGATGGTCAAAGAACATTATTATTTGGACCATTTGCTAATGTTGGACCTAAATTCTTGAAAAATGGTTCTAACTTAGATTTATTCAAATCAGTTAAAACATACAACATTACAACTTTATTAGCAGCAGCAGTTAAAAACTTACCTTTAATTAAATACTCATTTGACCAAGTGATTATGACAAAAGAAGGTTGTATGAACCACTTACGTACTTTCTATCCAGAAGCACGTAATGAAGATTGGCAATTATACACTGCTGGTAAACGTGTACAAGTTATCAAAGATACACCTGAACACGGTAAAGGATTCATCCAATTCGGTACAGAAGTGGTTAACTCACAAGACCATACTGTAATCGCATTATTAGGTGAATCACCAGGGGCTTCAACTTCAGTTTCAGTTGCGTTAGAAGTATTAGAACGTAACTTCCCTGAATACAAAACTGAATGGGCACCTAAAATCAAGAAAATGATTCCATCATACGGTGAATCATTAATTGAAGACGAAAAATTAATGAGAAAAATCCGTAAACAAACTTCAAAAGACTTAGAATTAGGTTACTACGAAAACTAAATTCTAATAGCTATATTTAAAATCGGGCAACTGAGAAATCTTATAGATTTTTCAGCTGTCCGATTTTTTACGTAATCTAATACATACGGCAAAATCAACTTTAATCAAAAAAGACTCATACACAATGCCCTTAAAGCACATGTATGAGTCCATTTTAGTAGTTTATATCAAAAAATAGTTTAATGTATAAATTAGTTTTTGTTTACAGATGCGTCGTAGATTGATTCTACAGCATCACCTAAAGCTTTATCGAATTCTTCTTTAGATTGATCAGCTCTTAAATCACTAGCTAATGCACGTGAGAAACTTGCGATAAGTTCAGCGTTATCTTTAAGTAATTCATTTGCTTTTTCTCTGCTGTAACCACCTGATAATACAACGACACGAACAACATTAGGATGTTCAGCTAACTCTTTGTATAAGTTTGGTTCAGTAGGAATTGTTAATTTCAACATTACTAATTGATCAGCATTTAAGCTATCTAAACCTTTTTTAAGTTCAGCTTTTAATACTTTTTCAATTTCAGCTTTGTCTTTTGCATTAATATTAACTTCTGGTTCGATAATTGGAACTAAACCTTTAGCAATAATTTGTTTAGCAACTTCAAATTGTTGTTCAACAACGTCTTTGATACCTTGCTCATTTAATTCTAAAATGTTAGAACGCATTTTTGTACCAAAAATGTGACGTTCGTTTGCACGGTCTAATAAACTGTCTAAGTTGTCGATTGGTTTCATTAATTGAACACCATTTTGCTCTTCAGCAAGACCTTTGTCTACTTTTAAGAACGGAACAACACCTTTATCAGCTAAGTAATCTGCAGTGTATTTGCCTTCTACTTCGCGATCCATTGTTTGTTCGAAAAGAATAGCACCCAAAATTTTATCTGGTGAGAATGAAGGTGAAGTTACCACACGTGTACGCATATCGTGAACAAGTTGGAACATTTCGTCTTCATTGCTATATTGATCTTCGTTTACACCATATTCTTTAAGTGCTTTTGGTGTACTACCACCACTTTGGTCTAATGCGGCAATAAAGCCTTTTCCATTTTTCATTTTTTCTAATTGCTCTTTATTCATACTTTCCACTCCTTAACTTTTCAATACACCTCCAGTATGATAAAAATGAGAACATTTCTCAAGTCATAAACCTTGAAAAGTGTATAAAATGTGAAAAATAATTGTCAGTTTAATTAAAAATATTATTTTATTCTAGGTATGACTAACGCTATTAATGACATAAAGAAAATATGTGTAATAATCCAACCGATTAATTCTGTCACACTAAATTGAAAAATTGGACGTTGCGCAATAAATACTAAAAAGGGATACAATGCTATAAATAAGAAAAATAAAGGGATATAACATAGATAGTAAAGCCTTTTAGAAGTATGAAACAGCAACACAAATATAAAATAAATGACGCTACCAATTAGTAAGTGACATATTATTTCTAGAATATATGGTGTATTGTCAGAAGGAATTAGAAAATCTAAATTCAATAATAAAGCTTTTAAATGTGATTGATTGCTTATTAAGTCAAACAACATGGTCATCCATAGCAACATGAATGATATGAAAATAGCAGCAATGAAATGGAACAATACTTTTAAACGCATTCGTATCACCTCAGAGTCAAATGAAATATAGTAAACAATTCCCTAATCGAACAAAATTATGCGCATAAACAAAGTAGATTGATATAAAATTCTTAATTATCAGAATATATTTACAAATCTGAATTTTATTAGTATATTGGATAGTATTCATAGAGGCATGACGGTATTTGAGCAGGATTTTAAATCGGATTTTATAATCGATTTAAGAGAGGCCACTTTGCTTGCACATTAATACTGTCAATGGGAGGGGAATGTATATGAGTAAAGCACATCAATTAATTCAAGAGGATGAACATTATTTTGCGAAATCAGGACGTATTAAATATTATCCGTTAGTGATTGATCATGGATATGGAGCAACATTGGTTGATATTGAGGGGAAGACATATATCGATTTGTTATCGAGTGCGAGTTCTCAAAACGTAGGTCATGCACCTAGAGAAGTAACAGAAGCGATAAAGGCACAAGTTGATAAATTTATTCATTATACACCAGCATATATGTATCATGAACCGTTGGTACGTTTAGCTAAGAAGCTTTGTCAGATTGCACCTGGAGATTTTGAAAAAAGAGTGACCTTCGGATTAACCGGATCAGACGCAAATGATGGCATCATTAAATTTGCCAGAGCATATACAGGGCGTCCTTATATCATTAGTTTCACTAATGCATATCATGGTTCAACTTTTGGCTCATTGTCTATGTCAGCTATTAGTTTAAATATGCGCAAACATTATGGTCCGTTATTGAATGGTTTTTATCATATTCCGTTTCCAGATAAATATCGTGGTATGTACGAGCAGCCACAAGCTAATTCAGTAGAAGAATATTTAGCACCCTTAAAAGAAATGTTTGCGAAATATGTACCTGCTGATGAAGTAGCATGTATTGTTATTGAAACGATACAAGGCGATGGTGGACTTTTAGAACCAGTTCCAGGGTATTTTGAAACGTTAGAAAAGATTTGTCGTGAACATGGTATTTTAATCGCTGTCGATGATATTCAACAAGGTTTTGGGAGAACAGGTACATGGAGTTCAGTCTCGCATTTTAATTTTACGCCCGATTTAATCACTTTTGGAAAATCCTTAGCAGGTGGTATGCCTATGTCAGCAATTGTTGGACGCAAAGAGATTATGAATTGTTTAGAAGCGCCAGCACATTTATTTACAACAGGTGCTAATCCAGTTAGTTGTGAAGCTGCATTAGCCACAATTCAAATGATTGAAGATCAGTCGCTTCTTCAGGCTAGTGCGGAAAAAGGGGAATATGTTAGGAAACGAATGGATCAATGGGTATCTAAATACAATAGTGTAGGCGATGTTAGAGGTAAAGGTCTGAGCATTGGTATTGATATTGTTTCCGACAAAAAACTCAAAACACGTGATGCCAGTGCGGCACTTAAAATTTGTAATTACTGCTTTGAGCATGGCGTAGTTATTATAGCTGTAGCAGGAAATGTGTTGCGATTCCAACCGCCATTGGTAATAACATATGAGCAATTAGACACGGCGTTAAACACTATAGAAGATGCACTGACTGCTTTGGAAGCAGGTAACTTAGATCAATATGACATATCTGGACAAGGTTGGTAATAGCGATTATCTTAATATAAAATAAAAAATCATTTCCACATCTGGATGTTAATCAGATGGGAAATGATTTTTTTGATTTTTATTTTGGTGGGTGGTATTCAGCTACGTCATTTTTCTTAGAATGTCTAAGTCCATAACTTAAATATAGAATGATACCAACAATAAACCAAATTAAAGTGTATAATTTCGCTTCGAATCCTAATCCCCAGAATACTAGCAATACTAAAACAAATGTAACTGCTGGTAACACAGGATATAAAGGTAATTTAAATGCAGGAATTGGTAGATCTTTACCTTCACGCTTTCTCAAACGATACATTGCTAATGAAACGAACATAAATGCAACAAGTGTACCTGCTGAAATTAATTGTGCTAAAAATGCGAATGGGAACATAGAACCAATTAAAACACCAATAATAGTAAGTATAACTAGTGCGCGATTAGGTAAATGTTTGTCGTTTAAATGGCTTAACCATGAAGGTAATAAGCCGTCACGTCCAAATGAATAAAGTAAACGTGAGCCTGCTAACATCATACCAATTAATGCTGTAAACATACCGATTACAGAGATAGCTTGAACAATAGCTGCTACAACACCATGACCACTTTGACGTAAAGCCCAACCAACAGGTTCAGCATTGTTTGCGTATTGTGAGTAATGGAACATACCAACTAACACAAGTGCTACAGCAATAAATAATACGATAGCAACACTTAAAGAACCAAGAATACCTCTAGGCATTGTCTTTTGAGGGTCAAGTGCTTCTGCTGAGTTTGCTGCGATAGAATCGAAACCGATATACGCTAAGAAAATCATTGAAACACCAGCATATATGCCTTGCCAACCACCAAAGTCACCTGTAGCAGTTACTTTGTGTTCTGGAATAAATGGCACATAGTTACTAACATTTATTGCTGTTAAACCTACGATGACAAATAAAATAATAGCTAATACTTTTAAAATAACTAAAATATTTTCCATGCGTGCTGCTTCTGACATACCACGTGATAGTAATAATGCAGTTAATAAAATAACGATAGCAGCAATAATATCGATAAAACCGCCATTCGTACCAAATGGATTTGATAATGCTGCTGGTAATTCGATGCCAATTGGTTTCACAAGTCCGCGTAAATTCGCTGAGAATCCTGATGCAACAAAGGCTACGGCGATAAAATATTCAGCTAATAGAGCCCAACCGGCAACCCATCCAAAGAATTCACCAAATAATACATTGACCCAAGAATAGGCTGAACCTGCAAATGGCATAGCGGCAGCCATTTCTGCATAAGTAAATGCAACTAAACCAGCAACAATAGCTGCGAGTAAGAATGATAACGCAACTGCCGGCCCTGCATGCTGTGCAGCAACAATGCCAGGTAGCGTAAAGATAGATGTCGATACAATTGTTCCAACACCTAAAGCTAAGAAATCACGCACCCGAAGTGTACGCTTTAAATGACCATCTTTATTTTGATAGATAGCCGGATCCTCTTTTCGTGCTATTTTATTGAAAAAACTTCCCATAAACTTTCCTCCCAAACATTCATAAACAATTCTATACGGTGTTTTTTAATATGTTATATCATAGCACAAATAATCAATATTTTGTCTAAAAATTCTGAAAAATCACAACTTTATGTTACGTATTAATGACTTGTCTTGATAACATCCGTAGATTTTTTAAATGATAAAACTGATTATAACAGGTATTAAATGAATAAGTACTATTTTTTGCTAATTTTCTAACAATTTTGCACATTATATTTTTAAAATCAATTTCATGTTTATGTCTGATTGGTTAGTGTGTATGAAATGTAATTCTTTGACTATAAAAAGATGCATCAAATATGATGAGGGTAAGGCGGAAAATAGGAGGTTATATAGTAAGTCATTTAAGTCGAATAGCCATCCTTTTTAAATTGAAAAAAATAGAAAGCTCAATAGTTTGTTAAAGCCTTTAAATAGCGTCATTATGCAATTTTAGAATGCTAAAAATTGTCACAAATTTCAAATTACGTGCTAAAGCTTGAGATATCAATATTTATTGGCGATAGAGTGTAATTTGACTCCGCTTACATCTCAGTTTTATGTTTGTAATTTGGTAGCATAATATTATAATAAAATAAAATTGTTAATCTTTAATTTCAGTATAGATATTTTTACGTGTAGTCACGTGTAAAATAAATTCAATTAGGTTAGGAGACATAATTATGAAAACATTTGGTAAAAAGGTTGTATTAATCGGAGATGGATCTGTAGGATCAAGCTATGCCTTTGCAATGGTTACGCAAGGTGTTGCTGATGAATTTGTAATTATTGACATTGCAAAAGACAAAGTAAAAGCAGATGTTCAAGATTTAAACCATGGTACAGTCCACAGTCCTTCACCAGTTGATGTGAAAGCAGGTGAATACGAAGACTGTAAAGATGCAGATTTAGTTGTTATTACAGCTGGTGCACCTCAAAAGCCAGGTGAAACACGTTTACAATTAGTTGAAAAAAATACTAAGATTATGAAGAGCATTGTTAAGAGTGTAATGGATAGCGGCTTTGATGGATATTTCTTAATCGCGGCAAACCCTGTAGACATTTTAACAAGATTTGTAAAAGAATATACTGGATTGCCAGCAGAGCGTGTTATCGGTTCAGGTACTGTATTGGACAGTGCACGTTTACAATATTTAATTAGCCAAGAACTTGGTGTTGCACCTTCAAGTGTTGACGCTAGTATTATTGGTGAGCATGGTGATACTGAACTTGCAGTTTGGTCACAAGCAAATGTAGCAGGTATTTCAGTATATGACACATTAAAAGAACAAACTGGTAGCGAAGCTAAAGCGGAAGAAATTTATGTAAATACACGTGACGCTGCTTATGAAATTATCCAAGCTAAAGGGTCAACATACTATGGTATTGCATTAGCATTGATGCGCATTTCAAAAGCCATTTTAAATAATGAAAATAATGTCTTAAATGTTTCTATACAATTAGATGGTCAATATGGCGGTCACAAAGGCGTTTACTTAGGTGTACCGACATTGGTTAACCAACATGGCGCAGTTAAAATTTATGAAATGCCATTAAGTGCTGAAGAACAAGCATTATTCGACAAATCAGTTAAAACATTAGAAGATACATTTGATTCAATTAAATATTTATTAGAAGACTAAGCCTATTTTAAGTATTAATTAGAAATATATTAATGGTAAGAGGATCTATTAGTGTTGCAGTAACACGTGGCACTGATAGATCCATTTTTTGTAAAAAGAAAACCATACGCTATGCGTATGGTTCAGAAAAGGTTCTACCATTGTCACAAAAAATGCATCTCTACGTGCTAGAATAAATATTGGTCAGCCAACCAAAATAATCAACACGAGGAGATGCTATTTAATGTCATCTGACACAAACAGTTTAGCACATACAAAATGGAATTGTAAGTATCATATTGTCTTTGCACCTAAATACAGAAGACAAGTGATATATGGAAAAATAAAAAAAGATATAGGGATTATATTGCGTCAATTATGTGAAAGAAAAGGTGTAGAGATAATTGAAGCAGAGGCATGTAAAGATCATATCCATATGTTAGTTAGTATACCACCCAAACTTGGGGTATCATCATTTGTTGGCTATTTAAAAGGGAAAAGTAGTTTAATGATATTTGATAGACATGCTAACTTAAAGTATAGATATGGAAATAGAAAGTTTTGGTGTAAAGGATTTTATGTGGATACAGTAGGTAGAAATAAAAAAGTGATTGAAAATTATATTCGTAATCAATTACAAGAGGATATCGTTGCAGACCAAATCTCAATGGAAGAATATTTAGATCCTTTCACTGGAGAGAAAAATAAAAAAAGAAAGAAAAAAGAGTAA